>Ga0209721_1002613_pt1 | contig 10929 bp, 7 predicted proteins | sample TshhotsprinmetaG_FD_184139 | JGI IMG/M metagenome (GOLD analysis project Ga0209721, IMG submission 184139) | Hot spring microbial communities from South Africa to study Microbial Dark Matter (Phase II) - Tshipise hot spring metaG (SPAdes)... | ecosystem: Environmental > Aquatic > Thermal springs... | reverse complement strand
CGCCCAGGCCCACACTGAACAGCCACTCGGTCAGGCTGGGCACGAGCGAGACGATCCGCCGGGGCGGTTCGCTGAGTTCGAGGCGTCGTCCCAGGGCATCGAACGGCATACCTGCCTCCCGGTGATGGCAGTGAAACGGCTGCGAGGCGCAGTATACCACGCCCATCAGCAGGTTGTTTCCAGGGAGGGCTGCCCCTTCAACGGGTATCACGAGACCGGCGCGTTCACGGCACGCGCGGATCGCGGCGCCGCGGCCAGGTTGCCGCCGATGCCCTCACCGTGCTATACTGCCGTTGTCGTGACCAGGCTCCAGGAGCTACCACGTGAGTACCATTGCAGAAGACGTTGCGCGCCTTATCCCCGAGAGCGGCGAATGGCCGCTATTGCGAGGCATACTGGTCGGGTTCGTTCTCGGCGCAGCAGCAGCCGGATTGGTCGTGCTCGGGCAACGCCTCGCGGAACGCCGCGCTGCCCGCCTCTACCTCCCTCCCCCACCTCCTGCCGAGTCGTAGAGCCGGCCTGCCGCGCCGCCACAACAGCCCGCCGCGACGGCCTGCCGCGCTGGCTCTCCGGCGCCGGGGTGGCAGGCGTAGCCGCCACTATACCGGTGGGCCATAGGAAGATGGCGCGTTGCGCTGGCTGGTGTACGTGTTCAGAGTTGGGGTCACCACGCAAGCCCGGGAGTGGGGGCGTCCTGCGTTCGCGCGGGCTGCCCTTGCTCCCAGGAGAAGGTGCACACATACGCCAGGTCCCCCATGCCCCTGCCTGATAGATGGTATACTATAATTGTGATAAGTCTTTCGTTGCCAGTGTGGACAAGACTGTCAACAGAGTTTTCTAATCGCTGCCCGGCTACCCCCGCCAGGAGAGGAGCCAGACGCCTCCCCCCGGGGGGGACAATACCAGAAAACTTCGTTTACAGACAATCGCCTGCCAACGAGTATCTAACGCATCCGGTAACGTGCCGAGCAGGAGGGCCACGCCGTCGCGGAAACCTTCTTTCCCGGCTCTGAGGCTCCGGATGAAGCAGTAAGGAGATATAGCAATGTTCTTTTTTGACCCACTCTATTTCGTATTTGCCCTGCCCGCCTTGCTCCTGGCAATGTGGGCGCAGTTTCGCGTCCAGTCGGCCTATCGCAAATGGTCGCAGGTGCCCAACGCCAGGGGCCTGAACGGTTTCGATGTCGCCCGCACGCTGATGCAAAACGAAAACCTCTCCCACGTGCAGGTGGAGCGGATCGACGGAATGCTCACCGATCACTACGATCCCCGCGGGGCGGTGATGCGCCTCTCTGAAGGCTCATTGCAGCCCTCAGTGGCTGCTATGGCCATCGTGGCCCATGAACTCGGGCATGCCGCCCAGGATCAGGAGGGCTACTTCTGGCTGCGCGCGCGCGCCGGTATCGTCGGGATCGCCAACATCGGTTCCAGTCTAGGCACCATCCTGTTCTTCATCGGATTAATGCTGACCGCCTTCGCCAGTGGCACCTTTGGCTATACGATCGCGACAGTCGGGCTGATCCTCTTCTCCGCTGCTGTCGCGTTTACCCTGGTCACCCTCCCGGTCGAGTTCAACGCCAGCGCCCGGGCCAGGCAGATGCTGCAGCGCAATGGTCTGGTCACCGCTCAGGAGATGAATGGAGTTAACGCCGTGCTCAACGCCGCTGCCCTGACTTACGTGGCCGCGGCTGCTCAGGCGATCGCGCAATTGCTCTACTTCGCCACCTTGCTTGCAGGACGACGGGAGGACTAAATGGACGAAGATCTGCGTCGCCGGCTGATCTACGGGTTGCTCAACTTGCTGCTCGGTCTTGCCGCAGCCTGGCTGGCAACCTACCTGACCAACAAGATCCTTGGCGCGATGGACTCGCAGAAGAAACTCGAAGCCTGACACGTATGCAGTGAAGCCGCAGGATGAACCTGCGGCTTCGTTTTTTTCCCTGGCGTCCTGAGAGTTTAAGTGCGGACAGAACATACGAGCCAACGTGGCGTGTACCGCATTGGAACGCCCCCGCGCGCGGCTCTGGTCTCCCCGCTTCGACGGGCTCAGCACAGGCTCTCCAGTCATCTATGCGGCTGCGCCGCACAACGCCAGAATGAAAATATTATTGTTCTTGGGAGGGCGCAGCCCTCCCAAACCCTCCCGCGGGCGGGCTATGTTCACCTCAGCGAAGCTGGAGCGGGGCCGGGGGTGAGGACCAGCAGCGCATCAGGACGCCATCTGCCAAAAACTCCACACCTGAAAGCCGGGAGGGTCACGGTGCGACAGGCTCGCCGCAGCCCGGTTTCCAGATCTGGCCTCGTGTCTTCGTAGCGCCGGATCAGCGAGCTACCCTCCCACTGCCCGCTCGATGCCCCACTCCATCAGACCAGCTTCCAGGATCTCGGCCATAGCCCGGGCATCAATCTCCAGCACGACGCGCGCGTTCCGCGGCGCGCGGGCGCTCGCCTGACGCAGCGCCTCTTCATAATCAAAATCAGGTGCAGTCACGTTCTTCGCCAGGTGCTCAACGCCGTGCGTTCCGAGAACCAGCGCCGCCTGATGCTGCTCACTCAGGGCCACAATCGTCTGCCCGCGGGTTAACTCGCCCTCAGTAACAACCCGCACGGTCGCGGGGACGGCCAGGCCCAGGTCGGGGTGCAGCGCGTAGATCGCTGCCGCGGCATCGGGCACGGCGATTGGCGCCATCTGGCGACTCACGGCGTCGGCGTAGCTCGCCAGCACTCGACCAAGGAATCGGCCGGCTTCGCCGCCTTCGCGCTCCAACTGCCGGGCGAACGCGCGATCCAGTTCCAGGGTCTGGAAGGCGTCACGGGTAACCAGTTCGACCTGCAGAGAGCTTTCGAGGACCAGCGCCAGGGCGTGGGGATCGGCAAAGGCGTTGAACTCCGCAGCGGGCGTAATCGAGCCGGCGCCGTGGGCGCCGGCCAGCGCCACCAGGCGCACTCCGACCAGATCTTCGGGGTAGGCTTGTACGGCGCGCGCGATGTTTGTGAGCGGCCCGAGGGCGATGATAGTCAGGCCGGGATGCGCCCGCGCCGCCGCAGCGATCGCTCCCGGCGCGCCCGCAGGCAAGCCGTCAAGATCGTGAGGGCGCTGCGCCCCCCACAGGCCGTCGGGGCCGTGGGTCAGAGCGCCCGCGCTGGTTCGAGGATAGACCATCGGCGCCGAGGCGCCGATCGTCACCGGCGCCTCGCGGCGGAGCACACCGAGGAGCGTGAGCAGGTTCGCGGTAGTGTTCTGCACGCTACTGTTGCCAAAGACGCTGCTCATCCCCACAACCCGGGCCTCAGGACGGCGCAGCAGCCAGGCAATGGCCAGGGCGTCATCACAGCCGACATCGGTGTCGATGAACACGGGCATTGGATTCGTCGCGCTGTGTGGTTCCTGCCTCATTCGGCTTTCCTCCGTATCGCTATACCGCAATGGGATAGGATGACAACAGTGTACCGGACAGCGATGGGAGGCCGCTGACCATGAACGGCGCCCTGGATAACGGTTCCGTCATCCGCCAACGGCGCGGGCCATCTCACCGGCCAGCACCGCGCGGGTGCGCCTGGCCATTGTCAATGGCATTTCTCCCAGCATGCTGGTCAGAGCCTCCAGATCCGCCAGATCGCTAACCCCGAACCAGCCGGGGAGGACGGCGACAGGAAGCTCAAGGCCGTGGGCAGCGCAGACCAGCGCCTCGGGGTTCTCGCCACGCGCGGGTAGCGTGCGCAGCAGCAGCGGCTCCGCGCGGGCCAACCCCAGCAGGTACCACCCCTGGCGATCGCTCGGGCCGTACACCACCCCTGCTCCGGCGGCCAGGTGGGTCAGCGCATCACGCAGGCGCCAGGGTGGGAGATGGGGCAGATCGCCGCCCATCACCACCGCCGGGCCGCCGTTGGCCAGCGCCTTGCTCAGCAGCGTGGCAATGCCCTGTGGCTTTGTGCAGGCCAGTGGACGTAACGTCACATCATTGAGGGCCAGGTCAACCGCCACCCGCGGATCGTGGGCCACCACCACGCGCCCGCCGGTAATCTCTCGCGCGATATCAACCGTGTCGCTCACCAGGGCCTGAAGCAGCGCCACCGCAGCAGGGCCAAACGAACGAGCCAGATCCTCATCGCTCAACACATTGGCGAGAACTATTAGCGTTGGTGTCATAGACTGCTCCCTATGTAGTCTGATGCCAGTGACGAGTGATGAGTGACGAGCGGCGCGATCCGCGTTACGCTGCGGAGCAGAGCCGACCCGCATGCACAACGCTGCATATGAGTGCGGCACCCATCTGGCTCCGCCGTGCGCCCTTGCGACAAAAGACAGCCGGCTCAGGAGGGCCTGGCCTGCTTCCACCTCCAGCAGAGGCGGAGCATACGTGTTGCTCTACCCGCGCCTATCGAACCGTAGCCCAATCTCTGACATAAGTATAGCCTGCGCGCCGAGGGTTCTGGAAAAGCTGCGCCCTCCCAGGCACACCTCCTTGCATCGAGTCGTTCTGCGGCAGGGCCGTACAGGCGTCTACGCTTATGGTACCTGCCACTGCATCTTCCTGAGGCGGGGGGGATGAGCGAATTGTCACTCCTGTGCAAGGCAGTATAACACATTGCGTTATGTTTGGTTGTGGATCAACGGTACGCACAGGTATGGGGCCGCCTGGTTGCCCCTGCGCTCGCCCACACCCTCCCCGCTGGATGGAAGGGCGGACAGAACATCCGCGCCAACGTGGCTTGTACCACATTCGAACACCCCCGCGCACGGCTCTGATCTCCCCGCTTCGACAGGCTCAGCGCAGGCTCTCCAGCGAAGCTGGAGCGGCCCGCCCCTTCGGGCTGAGCCTCAGGGCGAAGCCTGAGCCTGTCGAAGGGGGCCGGGGGTGCGGACCAACCAGCATCCCAACACTCTTACGCCCGTCGGCGCCCATACGTTCTGTCTGCCCCTGAACCTCGCTGGGGGATTGTTTGCTGGGAGGGCTGCGCCCGCATCCCCGCCAGACGGGGAAGAAAGCAGGTTCCTTACGCTCAATTCAGGCGCGCGGGAGCCGACCAGTAGACCTATTGTTGCACACGCCACATTCGATAGGGGGAAAAGAGATCGTCACCAAAGGTTGCACGGCCTTTACCTCGTGCAAGGCGGCGCAAATCCTATACTAGCCTTGTTACGATGTGTGCGGCCCGATACTCTCAGCAGAGGAGGCATCCTCATGGATGTACGTCCGGATCTGGAAAGCGCAACTAGCATTGCCGAACCAATTCCACAGATCACCATTGACGGCAATGAAGCCGCAGCAAATGTGGCATATATGTTGAGTGAGGTGGTGGCGATTTACCCTATCACCCCCTCTACGCCAATGGGCGAGTCGGCGGACGCCTTCGCAGCGGCGGGGAAACCAAACCTCTGGGGCACCGTGCCAACGGTCTACGAAATGCAGTCCGAGGGTGGCGCTGCGGGCGCCCTGCACGGCGCGATGCAGACCGGCGCGCTGACCACGACCTTCACCGCTTCGCAGGGTCTGCTCTTGATGATTCCGAATATGTACAAGATCGCCGGTGAGCTGACCCCGACGGTCTTTCACGTTGCCGCGCGGTCGCTCGCCGCGCAGGGGCTGTCGATTTTCGGCGATCACTCCGACGTGATGGCGGTGCGCGCCACGGGGTGGGCGTTGCTCTCCTCCGGCTCGGTGCAGGAGGCCCAGGATCTGGCCCTGATTGCCCACAGCGCCACTCTACAGTCCCGGGTCCCCTTCGTCCATTTCTTCGACGGGTTCCGCACTTCCCACGAGGTCAACAAGATCACCCCGCTCGATGTCAGCATCATCCGCGCGATGATTGATGATGAACTGGTACGGGCGCACCGGGCGCGGGCCCTCTCGCCGGAGCATCCGGTGCTGCGTGGCACGGCGCAGAACCCCGATGTCTACTTCCAGGCGCGCGAGAGTGTGAACCCCTTCTATATCGCCTGCCCCGGGGTGGTCCAGCAGGCGATGGACCAGTTCTTCGCCCTGACCGGGCGCCACTATAACCTCTTCGACTATGCCGGCGCGCCTGATGCCGAGCGCGTTATCGTGATTATGGGTTCCGGCGGCGAGGTCACCGAAGAGGTGGCCCGCTTCCTCGCCGCTCAGGGTGAGAAGGTGGGCGTTGTGCGGGTGCGGCTCTACCGGCCCTTTGCCGCCGAGGCTTTTGTGGCTGCGTTGCCACCCACCACTCGCGCCATTGCTGTCCTCGACCGCACCAAGGAACCCGGCAGCGCCGGCGAGCCGCTCTTCCTCGATGTGGTCTCGGCGGTCTATAGCTATGGCAGCGGCCATTTCCACGACGGCGCCGCCGCACACCGCCCCTTCCCCACGATCATCGGTGGGCGCTACGGCCTCTCCTCCAAGGAGTTCACGCCGGGTATGGTCAAGGCCGTCTTTGATGAACTGGCTGCTCCCCATCCGCGCAACCGCTTTACCATCGGCATCGCCGATGACCTGACCGGCACCAGCCTGCCCTACGACAGCAGTTTCGATGTGGAGCCGGAGCGTACCGTGCGCTGCGTCTTCTGGGGCCTCGGGTCCGATGGTACGGTAGGGGCGAACAAGAACAGCATCAAGATTATCGGCGAGGAGACTGAGTACGAGGCCCAGGGCTACTTCGTGTACGACTCGAAGAAGTCCGGCTCGGTGACAATCTCGCACCTGCGCTTCGGTCCCGAGCCGATCCGCGCCCCCTACCTGATCGGCGACGGTCAGGCCCACTTCGTCGCCTGCCACCAGTTCAGCTTCCTGGAACGCTTCGAGGTGCTGCGCTACGCCCGCCCCGGCGGCGTCTTTCTGCTCAACAGCCCCTATGGCCCCGACGAGGTCTGGTCGAAACTGCCGGTTGAGGTGCGCAAGGCGATCCGCGAGAAGAACCTGCACTTCTGGGTGATTGACGCCACCGCAGTCGCTGCGGCCACGGGGATGCGCGGGCGCATCAATACGGTGATGCAGACCTGCTTCTTCGCCATCAGCGGCGTGCTCCCCCGCGACGAGGCGATCGCCCAGATCAAGCGCAGCATCAAGAAGACCTATGGCCGGCGTGGCGATGCGGTGGTCAAGCAGAACTACATGGCCGTCGATCAGACCATTGATCGGCTCTACGAGGTGCCTATCCCCGCGGTCGAGCCGGAGCAGAATGGCTACCATATGCGCCCACCGGTCACCCCTGGCGCGCCGCCCTTTGTGCGCGAGGTGCTCGGAGCGATGATCAGTCTGCACGGCGACGATCTGCCCGTCAGCAAGCTGCCCTTCGATGGCACCTATCCAACCGGCACCTCGCGCTGGGAGAAGCGCAATATCGCCATCGAAATCCCGGTCTGGGAGCCGGATATCTGCATCCAGTGCAACAAGTGCGCCTTCGTCTGCCCGCATGCGGTGATCCGCCCCAAGATCTACGCCCCCGAGGCCCTCGCTGGCGCGCCGCCAACCTTCAAGAGCACCGATGCGCGCTTCAAGGAGTTTCCGGGCTACAAGTTTACCCTGCAAGTCGCGCCCGAAGATTGCACCGGCTGCGCCCTGTGCGTCGAGGCATGCCCGGTGAAAGATAAGCGCCAGACCGGGCGCAAGGCGATCAATATGGCGCCCCAGGCGCCTCTGCGCGAGAGCGAGGCCGCGAACTGGGACTTTTTCCTCGACATTCCGGAAGTGGACCGGACCCAGCTTCACCTCAATACGGTGAAGAACTCGCAGTTGCTGCTCCCGCTCTTCGAGTTCTCCGGCGCCTGCGCCGGTTGTGGCGAAACGCCTTACGTTAAGCTGGTTAGCCAGCTCTTCGGTGATCGTTCGGTGATAGCCAACGCTACCGGATGTTCGTCAATCTACGGCGGGAACCTGCCCACCACTCCCTGGACGGTGAACCGCGAAGGGCGCGGCCCGGCGTGGTCCAACTCGCTCTTCGAGGATAATGCCGAGTTCGGCCTGGGTATGCGCCTGACGATCGACAAGCAGCGCGAATACGCCTGTGAGTTGCTCCCACGCCTGGCCGGTCGCCTCGGCCCCGATCTGGTCGAGGAACTGCTGAACGCCGATCAGCACGATGAGGCCGGCATTCGCGCCCAGCGCGAGCGCGTGGCGCTGCTGAAGCAGCGCATCGCCGCCGAGCTGGCGGGCAAACCCGACGCCGATACGCCGCTGCTTCGCGATCTGGACTCGCTGGCCGAGGTGCTGGTGCGCCGCTCGGTCTGGATCATCGGCGGTGACGGCTGGGCCTACGACATTGGCTACGGCGGTCTGGATCACGTGCTGGCCTCCGGGCGCAATGTCAACATCCTCGTCCTCGATACCGAGGTATACTCCAACACCGGCGGGCAGGCCAGCAAGGCAACCCCCCTCGGCGCCGTGGCGAAGTTCGCCGCCAAGGGCAAGAGTACCCCCAAGAAGGACCTGGGGTTGCTGGCCCTGGCCTACGGCAATGTGTACGTTGCGCGGGTGGCGATGGGCTACGACGATGTGCAGACCCTGCGCGCGATCCTGGAGGCCGATGCCTACGACGGCCCATCGCTGGTCATTGCCTACAGCCACTGCATCGCCCACGGCATTGATATGCGCCGTGGCCTCGACCAGCAGAAGCTGGCCGTGCAGTCGGGGATGTGGACCCTCTACCGCTACAATCCCCTCCTGGCGCGCGAGGGGAAGAACCCGCTTACCATCGACTCCAAGGCGCCCTCGGTTTCGATTGAACAGTACATCTCCGGCGAGGGTCGCTTCCAGATCCTCCAGCGCAGCGACCCGCACCGCGCCGAGGAACTGATTGCCGAAGCAATGCGCACGAACGCCGAACACTATCACCGCCTCGAGCAAATGCTGGAGAAGGACGCGTAGGACAAGTCGGAGAGCCTGGAAGACCAGGAGCCAGGGGGATCAGGGAACCAGGGGCGTAACCGGCTGGCGCCGGCGCTCCTGGTCTCCCGCACTCGCCTGGTCCTGGTCATCCGGATTCTCCTATCCAGGAGCTATTGCGATGGTTGACCTGAGCACGCAGTACCTCGGCCTGCACCTGAAAAGCCCGATCGTCGTCGCGTCCTCGCCCCTTTCGCACCGTGTGGAGACGGTGCAGCGCCTGGAAGAGGCCGGCGCCTCGGCCGTGGTGATGTATTCGCTCTTCGAGGAGCAGATCATCCACGCCAGTCTGGAGATTGACTACCTGCTCAGCCACGGGGCCGAGAGTTTCGCCGAGGCGCTGAGCTATCTTCCCGATGCCGGGCGCTACAGCATCGGGCCAGAGCAGTACCTTGAGCAACTCAGCCGCTTGAAGCGCTCTGTGGGCATTCCGGTCATCGGCAGCCTCAACGGCGTCTCGAAGGGTGGCTGGGTCCACTACGCCAAGCTGATCGAAGAGGCCGGCGCCGATGCCCTCGAACTCAACATCTACTACATTCCCACAGACCCCGACCTGACCAGCGTCCAGCTCGAGCAGACCTACATCGAGCTGGTGCAGGCCGTGCGGAGCGAGGTGCGCATTCCGCTGGCGGTGAAAATCAGCCCCTACTTCACTGCCCTGCCCAACGTTGCCCGGCGCCTGGTCGAGGCCGGCGCCGATGGTCTGGTGCTCTTCAACCGCTTCTACCAGCCCGATTTTGATCTGGAAAACCTGGTTGTGGTGCCCAATCTGCGCCTCAGCACCTCCGAGGATCTGCGTCTGCCGCTGCGTGAGGTTGCCATCCTCCACGGGCGCGTGCATACGGACTTCGCCATCTCGGGCGGTGTGCATACGGCCTTTGATGTGCTCAAGGCGATGATGGCGGGCGCGAAGGTAGCGATGATGGCCTCGGCGCTGCTACGGGGCAACTACCAGGAGCGTGTGCGTAGTGTGATCGCCGATCTGGAAGCGTGGATGGTTGAGCACGAATACGACTCGATCAGCATGATGCAGGGCAGTATGTCGCAACTTGCCGTAGCCGAGCCGGCGGCGTTCGAGCGGGCTAACTATATGAAGGTGCTTGGCTCGTTCCGCTTCAGCGAGGGTTCTTCGGCCCATTCCACCCTCACCAGCGGTATGCTTTACCCCTTCCTCGATACGCCTGTGGAGGAGTAGTGGTCTGCCACGATAATTGTGATGAACGTGGCGGGAGGGCAAAGCCCTCCCCGCAAAAAACTATCCATCACAACCTGGTTGACAAACCAGTAGACGGTCATGCGCATGGCGTGGCGCACAACGCCGGAATGAACAGATATTATTCCTGGGAGGGCTATGCCCTCCCAAACCCTCCCCGTCGGCGGGCTGGTTCCTGGGAGGCCTTACCCCACATATGGACACGTACCTCTTTGCGGCCCGTCGTTGTGCGGTAAAGCCGCGTGGGTATCCAATCGCGCATCCGCGCGTGCATAACCTTCACCCGGAGGGGCCACAGGCCCCTCTGGCTTTGCTATGCCTTGCCATACACCGGCACGTGAGCCCCGCTGATAATCTGCGCGTCGGGACCGATCAGGAAGAGGATCACGCGGGCGATGGCCTCGGGTGGCACCCAGCGACTATGGTTGGCCTGGGGGGCGGCCTGGCGATTGGCGGGCGTATCAATGGTGCTGGGCAGAATCGAGTTGACGGTGATATTGTGGTCGCGCAACTCGGCAGCCAGCGCCTCGGTCAGTTGCAGCACCGCCCGCTTCGAGGCGGCGTAGGCAGCCAGGTTGGCCCCCGCCTGCGTCGCGGTGCGGGTGCTCACGTTGACAATCGCCCCACCGCCGCGACGGATCAGGTGCGGCGCCGCCGCCGCACAGGAGATGACGGCGGTCTTCAGGTTGATATCGAGCTGTTGTTGCCAGATCGCCCAACCCGTCTCGTGCACCGGTTTGCCCCCATCGAAGCCGCCGGCCACATTCACCAGGATGTCCAGCCCTCCCGCCGTCGCCGCCACCTGATCGTAGTATGCGCGCACGCCCTGCTCGTCCGTCAGGTCTACCTGGGCGCCCGACAACGCCGCGTCAT
>Ga0209721_1002606_pt1 | contig 10947 bp, 13 predicted proteins | sample TshhotsprinmetaG_FD_184139 | JGI IMG/M metagenome (GOLD analysis project Ga0209721, IMG submission 184139) | Hot spring microbial communities from South Africa to study Microbial Dark Matter (Phase II) - Tshipise hot spring metaG (SPAdes)... | ecosystem: Environmental > Aquatic > Thermal springs... | reverse complement strand
TGATAATGGATTGGATACGGCATTGCACATTGCCCACTCACATGATGGCTTGGGAGACATACTCAACGTCGGAGCGGGTGGTAAATTGGCTGCTGTACTTTTGTGCCACACGGAAGTACCGAGACTTGAGCTATGAAATGAGAAATGCCGTTGCATCAGCCTTTTCTGAACATCTGAACCATATTATGACGCATCTTGAGTATTATGGGAAGTCCTATAACAATCATATTTTGAACAATGCCAGAGCACTATATATAGGCGGTCAGATTCTCAAGCTGCCGCACGCATCACTTTTGGGTAGAAAGCTGTTCTTGCTGCACATTCCTATTTTGATAGATGATGACGGAGCTCTTATCGAAGGCTCTTCCCATTACCAGCTTTTACTGACACGTACAATTTTGGAAGTATTGTGGGCGGCGCGCATTACTAACGACACCAGCTTCTTAAGGTATATTGAAGGGATCGCTTCAACAATGCTTGAATGCAGTGACTATTTGAACAGCGACGGAAGTGATAGCTTCCCGCGTATCGGAGATATATCACCTGATTATCCTCTGTCATGGCTGATGGATATGGCTCAAGGGAAAATAAAGGAGGGTACATGGAATAATCTTTGGGACAGCAAGAGTATCGCAACGTTCCGAAAAGATCAGTCACCAGATATTTCTAAAAAAAAACCGAAGAGTTGGCGCTGGATTTCGGTATCCCCTCTTGGATTGCGGATTCTTATCTATATCCCACAAGCGAGCAGGAGGTATCCGGCAGCTCATGGCCATTTGGATTTTGGCAGCTTTCTTCTGTATGATTATCAGGAGCCTCTTCTTGTCGATAGGGGGAGGAACTCATACGGCAAAGATGCGCTGTCTCTATACGGCTTTTCTGCGGAGGCACACAATACAACGCTGGTGAATAAACAGCCCCTCATCCCGAATACAAGAGGAATTTGGCAGGCATATGATGAGTATGTGCGCAGCGGATCGGAAATAGAATTGTCGTCTGACAGTACGTGCAAGCGTGTGGTCTGGCGAACGGAGGCTGTCAATAGAATCTGCCGTGCTACTGTCTGGAAGCGAGAGATCTCTCTGGGCCATAGCGCAATCGAAATGGTAGAAACGCTTTTGAATCCCAAGCGAGAGCAGTTGATGATTGAGACCTTCTTCCATTTCGCCCCAGCATGCGATGTCTATTGTGTGGAGGATAATGCTTCTGAGAGACACCTCCTAATTAAGGGGAAACAGGGCAAATACCGTTTTGATATAAGGACCGACGCTGCCAATTGGATGATCGAATGTTTCAAGGGAGATCCGAAGAGTCCACACGGCTGGCATTTTCCTGATTACGGTAAAAAAGAGCCTGCCTGGACGGTGCGGATATCTTTTAATATCACCGAGGATTTTATGCTAAAGGTGGCGATGATTCGATCATGAGAAAAGTGTTATGGGTTACTTCCTTTTTCCCTCCACGAATCAATGTCGCGACTATTCGCAATGTAAAATTCTTGAAATATCTTTCCTCTTACGGTTGGGAGGCCGTGGTCATAACACCAAAGGAGGGCTGCAGGTATACAGAACCAGCTCGACATTTGCTCTCCCAGATGGACCAGTCAGTGGTGAGGGCAGATATGCCGCGGGACCCTTTTTTTTATTTGCTCGACCGTAAAGATCAGAACAGGTTGATTGCTTATGCAAGCTATCTTCTTAATAATATAATCCCGCCGGATGGGCATTTCTTCTGGTCGCTACTTGTCATTAATCGTTTAAAAAATGAGATCGAAAAGCATAAGCCCGATGTTGTGTACACATCATGTAGTCCCTTCAGCATAAATCTGATCGGCGCTTGGGTGAAATCCCGCTATAAAGTGCCATGGGTAACTGACTTTCGGGACCTCTGGACTCTTAACCCCATTCTAGAGAAGAAAAAGTGGTTTTATTCACATATAGTCTCAAGCTTTTTGGAGCGAAAGTATCTTGGGTACTGTGACGTTGTTATTGTCAATACTGAGAACAGCAAGACAAGGATGCTCGAAAAGTATCCTTTCCTGAACGGAAAACTCCGGGTTATTCAAAACGGCTTTGATTTTGAAGACATGCCGGCACATGAAGAAACCATTCAGGTATTGCGAAATTCGTTTCTTTTTGCAGGATCCATTTATAGAAGTGAGTACAATCCTTCTCCCCTTTTAGCTTTGCTGGCGCGGGCCGGCAATGAGCACTACAACAAAGTGGAATGGGAAATCCATTATGCGGGTGATGACGGGGACGTGTTTAGTGACCTTGTCAGGCGATCGGGAATGACAGCAAAATGTATCACACACGGCTATCTTGATCAAAAGGAACTTTACAAACTCATTCGATGCATGTCATACGTCCTGCTTTGTATGCCGTCCACTGTTAATACAAAATCATGGATTCCCGCGAGGCTTTACGATTATATGGGGAATAAATCTAGAATTATATGCCTTGCCCCGCAAGGGAGTGAGGTTGCAAACATTTTAAGTCGTTATCAGAATGCTTTTGTTCTGTTCTACGAAGAGGATGCTGATATCCAGATACAGAGGCTTAGCCACTTTCTATCGAGGCAGGCGGGTTCAACGGCGGTTTCAGAGGAATTTATTATCAACTTTGATAGGAAAGTGCTGACTGGTCGCTTGGTGGATATTTTCGAAAGCTGTATTGAGCGAGTTCAATCAACCTTATGAGGCTTAGGAGGGCATATGGATAGTGTACAGTTTGAAAATGCTCAGGAATCGAAAACTATGTCGATCCATTTTCTTGCATTCATTATAGTTGTTTACTGCATGCTTTATGAGTGGGTCGGGATTCTTGATTTATCTGCCGTAAGGCCTGTAGTCTATTCCCTCAAAATTATTATCCCATGTCTGCTTTACTTCTGGGTTCGCGCGTTAAAGCCTCCCGCCTGTTCTTATTTTAAAAAATATATTTTATTTTTTTTCTTTTTCATGCTGTGGGGGCTTGTGCCATCGATATTGTCCGTAGAGAGATCTGAATCAATAAGCCAATGGCTCAAATTTGTTCCACGACTGCTCTTCTGTTATCTTATGGGGACAGTACTTTTAAGAAAAATGGTAGTAGAGGGAATAATAAAGCTGCTCATAATAATCGGCGTAGTAACAGTTATACAATATGTATTTCTTGAGACAGCCATAAAATTCGGCATAGGGGAATTCTTTCGATTGGATGATACACGCTACGGAGGTAATTATTACGGTCCTTTGGGTATTTTGGGAAATGCAACCGCCGAATTTTCAATTTTTTTCCAGATTCCCAGATTCCGATTGGGGGGGTTCTGGTTGGAGCCTTCGCCCGCTGCCGGTTTTTTATTCTCCGCATATTTCCTCTCTCAAGCGCTATATACTTCGATTAAAAAAATTCAATGGAAGATCGCAGGCTTCGCATGTCTTGGAGGCGGGATTTTTGCTTTCTCCAATGCTGGCTTTTTTGCTTTAGGGGGGCTTTGCTGGTTGGGGCGATAACTTCCTTTTTTGCAGGAAAGCATAGGAAGAGGAGATTATTTTTAAAAATGGCTGCTTTGACCTTTCTTATACTCTTTGCATTATTCGGACGATTTGTTGCGATGAAGTATTTTCCTGATAATATATACCTAATTGCCCTTTCAGGGGTGCGAGGGGAGCTCCTCACTAAAATGGCGGAAAATCGAGCAGCAGCGGCAACAGGAGAAAAAATACCAATGAGAATATAACATTACTTACTACTTCTATGGATAGGCGCGTTGAGAGATTAGGGAATAACATTATGCTTGCATTTAAAAAACCATTTGGCTTTGGATTTCGAATTGATGGAAGTGACTCTCTGGGTAGAGGCATCCCAGTCTCGGCAACTGCACCTGTCAAGTGGTTTGTATACACCGGCTACATAGGAATAGCCCTTCTATTTTTGAGGGAAATGCAAGTCGTAACCTGTTTTGCAGATGCTTTTAGATCCCATTTTGTCTTGAAAGCATTTCAGGCATGGATTGTCCTCTTATTTCAGCATCTGGTATCTGGGACATGGATGACGCCGCTCTATCTTTTGTTATCCGCAATGGTGCTTTCTTCTGTGTGCCGGGAGCAATTATCCAGGGTGCGAGATGCGACGTAATCAGGAGAATAATTCGAGATCTCAAATAGCTTGTGTGACCGGCGCTTCCGGCATGGTGGGGAGCCGGATTGTGCATCGTCTTCTTCAGCAGGGGTATGCGGTACGAGCTCTCACTCGCAGAAGAGACTTGATGCTTTCGGGTGTTGATATGCACTACGGTGATATTCGGGATGTGTCAGCGCTAAAATCTTTCCTGAATCAGGCGAATCTCCTCTTTCACTGTGCCGCGGAATTGAATGATGAATCGAAAATGTGGAAAGTCAATGTGAGCGGCACGGAGACACTGTTAAGCATGATTCCTGGATCAGGAATCGAATTTTTGTGTTACCTGAGCAGTGCAGGTGTTGTAGGGAGAACGGAACGAACCGTAATTGACGAAACAACGCCTTGCAATCCGCGGAATATCTATGAGCGTACGAAATGGGAGGCTGAAAAGCGTGTGGCGGATGGGGTAAGGAACTGCCGTGTGGTGATCCTGCGGCCCACGAATGTAGTCGACGCTAGGCGTCCAGGCGCAATCGGCTTGCCGATGCGGAGCGGGTGGGCTGATTACGTGAAAATCTTTCTGAAGGGCGGAGAAAATGCACATGTTGTCCATAGCGATGATGTTGCTGCCGCTGCTGTGTACTTGATAGAGCATGCATCGGAGAATCCCCAGTGCTTTTTGGTTTCGTGCGATCATGAGCCCTTGAATACGTTTGCTGGAATATGGAAACTCTATAAGAGTTTCGAGAGGACTGGCTCCTTTGATGAGAGCGGCGCGAAGGTTGCTCATCTCCCTATTGCCATTCCCCACATGCTGCGGACCATAATGCGTGGTGCAGCGAATCGCGGTGATAGGGTGTATTCTCCAGCAAAACTGCTCAGACACGAATTTATCTTTCCTCTTGGATTGAAGGGGGCTATCAGGCGTATCATCGAAGACAGGAGACAAATGGCCTCATGAGGGTGGTGAACGTCAACACGTCACTTGATCCTCATAAAGGCGGGGGGATGGCCGAGAGGACCTTTCAGTTAAGTAAATTTCTTGCAAGGGCCGGAGTAGAATGTGCTGTGTTGACTACAGACCTGGGACTGACGCCAGAGCGTGTGCGCTCAATGGAAGGCGTGGAGGTCATTGCGCTTCCCTGCTTCAACCATCGCTTCTATCTGCCGAGGTTTTCCTATAGGAGGCTTAAGGAATTAGTTAAGTGGGCAGATATCGTCCATCTGATGGGACACTGGACGTTCCTCAATGCACTTGTGTATCAGATGGTGATCAGTCTCGGGACGATGTATGCTGTCTGTCCTGCGGGATCTCTCCCGGTGTTTGGCAGGTCAAAGATGATCAAGATGATATACAACCAGCTCGTTGGTAGGAGGATTATCCGAAATGCAGATTGCTGCATCGCAATTACCAAATCTGAACGCTGCAGAAGAGAGAGTGCATTTGGTCGGGTATCTAGGAGGCGAGGACAAATCAATGGCATACCACGTTGCAGAACTGTTGGTTGTTCCCTCCCGCCAAGAGGCGATGTCGCTTGTCGCACTGGAGGCTGGTGTCACTGGAACACCAGTACTGTTGACTGATCAGTGCGGGTTCGATGAGATTTCCATGGTGGGAGGAGGTAAAGTAGTTCCGGCCACTGTCGATGGACTGAAGAAAGGTCTGCTCATGATGATGACAAATAGTGCCGGATTGGCCACAATGGGGGCAAATCTGGAGCGATATGTAAAAGAAAAATTTTCTTGGAGTACTGTTGCCGGCGAGTATGTTGATCTCTATCGCAGGACCTTGGAACGAAAGAAAGGAAAATGAACATTCTTCTCATTAGTCAGTATTTTTGGCCTGAGAACTTTCGTATAAACGATTTGGCAGCGGGTCTCGTTGAGCGTGGCAACAGGGTAACCGTGCTAACAGGAATTCCGAACTACCCCGAAGGCCGTTTCTTTCCGGGATATGGATTTTTTAAAAAAAGCCATGAGGAATACAGGGGGGTGCACATTGTAAGAGTTCCGGTCGTGCCGCGCGGCAGGGGGGGCGCGTTGCGCCTGGTTGTCAATTATATTTCCTTTGCGATGAATGCGTGCTTGCTGACTCCCTTTCTTCTCCGCTCGAAGTTCGACATGATTTTTTTTGCGCTCTCTCCCCTTGCTGAAGGCATTCCCGCTCTTGTTATGAAACGAATGAAGAAGATACCTGTCATGTTTTGGGTCCAAGACCTGTGGCCTGAGAGTCTTTCTGCTACGGGTATTGTTACGTCTCCTCTTATATTGAAGATAGTGGAGAAACTGGTTCGTTCTCTGTATATGCGATGTGATCGCATACTCGTACAATCCCGCGCATTTATTCCCATCGTCCAGAAACGAGGCGGCGACGCAAAGCGCATTGCGTATTTCCCTAATAGTGCGGAAGAACTATACCGGCCTGTTACTGTGGAGCCGGGTGCTCTTGAGAGTACACGGATTCCTGAAGGATTCATCGTGATGTTCGCAGGTAATATCGGTGCGGCGCAGGACTTTCCGACAATCTTAAGCGCTGCTGAGAGGTTAAGGGAGTACAAAGATATTCACTGGGTGATAGTTGGAGATGGAAGAATGAGGCCATGGGTCGAGGAGCATATCCGTATGAAAGGGATGGAAGCTTATTTTCATCTTTTCGGACGATATCCACTGGAAGCAATGCCCCGCTTTTTCTCCCTTGCTGATGCTCTGCTGGTTACGCTCAGAAAGGAGCCGATTTTCGCTTTCACCATTCCCTCGAAGGTGCAGTCATATATGGCATGTGCAAAACCTATCATAGCTGCTGTCGACGGAGAGGGGGCAAAGATTATCGAAGAGGCGGCCGCAGGTATCACATGCCCCGCCGAGAACCCTGAGGCACTTGCCAGCGCAGTGCTGAAGATGTATAAAATGAGCGAGACAGAGCGTCGTCGGATGGGAAGCAATGGAAGGAACTACTTCGAGATGAACTTTGAGCGGAACCGTCTTATAAATATATTGAACGGATGGATGAGGGAAATGGTGGAGGAAAACCCGCGGTGCGCATTCTAATTCTTGGAGGAGATGGCATGATGGGACATCGGCTTTTTCTTCATCTGTGTCCCCGCCATGATGTCCGCGTTACGTTGCGGCAACCGTTGACTGCGTATAAGGAATATGGACTCTTCAATGATACCAATGCCTTTGCAGGAATCGACGTGCGTTCGCTGGAATGCCTTGCTAGAGTGTTTGCCGAGTTTCGTCCCGAGACGGTGGTCAATTGCGCTGGAATTGTGAAGCAACGGATCGAAGCCGAGGGAATCATTCTGAGTCTGGAGATAAACTCTCTGCTGCCACACCGTTTATCGGTGCTCTGCAAGGCAACCGGAGCGCGCTTGATACACCTGAGCACCGATTGCGTTTTTTCTGGAAAGCGAGGAATGTATACAGAAAAGGATCCTTCTGATGCAGAAGACCTTTACGGAAGGAGCAAGTTCCTCGGTGAAGTAAGTGATGCACACTGTCTTACCTTGAGGACATCAATAATCGGTCGAGAGCTTTCCCGTAAGACAGGGCTTCTGGAATGGTTCCTATCACAAAAGGGAACTGTGCGAGGATTCAGGAACGCCATATTCTCAGGGTTTACAACACACGAAATGAGTCGGGTAATCGAAAAGATGCTGGTCGAGTATCCAAATGCTTCAGGTGTTTACAATGTTTCCAGTGAGCCGATCAGCAAGTTTGATCTGCTTTTACTTATTAAAGAGACCCTCGGCCTGGCGATCGAGGTGATACCGTACGAGTCGTTCCGGTGCGATCGTAGCTTGAACTCTGAGCGTTTTCGCAGGGAATTCCTCTATACGCCTCCATCATGGAAAGCTATGATTGAGGAGATGTGCTGTGATATGCAAAAGGAGAGTATCAATGATTTTTGAAGGTAAGACAATCCTAGTAACAGGGGGCACTGGTTCCATGGGGAGCGCATTTATAAGGCGGGTGCTGTCTGGGGAAAAAGGGACTCCCAAGAAGATCATTGTGTTATCCAGAGATGAAGCAAAGCAACACGAGATGAGAATGTCATACCTCCACAAGCTGGTCGCCACTGATGAGGTAATTTACCGGAATTTCATGAATGTCTTGGAGTTTAGGATTGGTGATGTACGAAACTATGCTGATGTTTGTTCATCTGTGCGAGGAGTTGATATCGTTGTTAATGCAGCTGCACTCAAACAGGTTCCCGCATGCGAATATTTTCCAGTCCAAGCTGTGCTGACCAATTGTATCGGTGCTTCCAATATTGTCCGTGCTATAGAAGAGAACGGCTATCCAGTCGATACTGTTATAGGGATCAGCACTGATAAAGCGTGTAAACCGGTGAATGTTATGGGAATGACCAAATCCATTCAGGAACGTATCTTCATTGCAGCGAATATTCTGAATACGAAGACACGTTTTATTTGTGTACGATATGGAAACGTCCTTGCATCAAGGGGGTCCGTGATACCTCTTTTTCTTGAGCAGATCAAAAGCGGTGGCCCTGTCACGATTACAGCACCAGAAATGACCCGCTTTCTGCTCAGTCTTGATCAGGCTGTTGACACGGTCTTTGCCGCATTACAAAAGGCGAAACGTGGAGAAACATATATTCCTAATGCTCCTTCTGCAACTGTCCTCAACATCGCAAAGGCGTTGATTGGCAATCGTACCATTGAGATAAAGATCACAGGAGTAAGACCAGGTGAAAAAATGCATGAGATTATGGTCTCAGAGGAAGAAATTAATCATTGCATAAAGCGTGGTGATTACTATGTTATTCGTCCTATGCTCCCGGAACTTAAGGAAGATGGAGAAGAAGATATCAAGGCTCTTGCGAAAGAGTTAAGTTCGGAAGATACTGTTCTTGACCTTCCGGCGACAATCGCCTTATTGAAGAGACACGGATTATCTATAGAAAATGCTAATGTGCAATACAATGGCGAACTGCTTCGGTAAGAAGAAAGGAAGCGAATAGTGAGTGATCAATTCTCTAAGCCAATGAAAGTAATGACTATTGTGGGTACGCGGCCTGAGATTATCAAGCTAAGCCGGGTGATCCATGAGCTACAGGAGCATACCGAGCACGTGCTGGTTCATACAGGGCAAAATTACGACTATGAGTTGAGTGAAATCTTTTTTCAACAACTCGCAATAAAGAAACCGGACTACTTTCTCAATGTTGCAGAAGATACTGTTGCTCGTACAATTGGAAACATAATTGCTCGATCCGATGAGGTAATGGCAAAAGAGCAGCCCGATGCGTTACTCATTCTTGGAGATACAAACAGCTGTCTCTCTGCCATATCTGCAAAGCGTCGCAAGATTCCTATTTTCCACATGGAAGCTGGCAATCGGTGCTTTGACCAAAGGGTACCCGAAGAAGTCAATCGAAAGATTGTTGACCACATCAGCGATATCAATATGACATACACTGAGCATGCGCGTAGATACCTGCTGGCAGAAGGGATCAGGCCTGAGACTGTGATCAAAACTGGTTCTCCTATGAAGGAAGTGCTGCAGTACCACCAATCCTCTATCCGATCTTCGAGGCCCCTCGAAAGCTTAGGTCTTAAAGAGGGGGAATATTTTGTAGTCAGTATTCACCGGGAGGAAAATGTAGATAATGCCGCCAACTTATCCGATTTGATTGAGACACTGAATGCAATTGCAAGGTGGTATGGAAAACCAGTGATTGTATCTACGCATCCACGTACTAAAAAGAGGCTCGAGGGCATGCAACTTGAAGCGATGGAGCCACTTATTCGCTTCATCAAGCCTCTCGGTTTTTTCGAGTATATATGCTTACAGTGTCATGCTTATTGCGTGGCTTCTGATAGTGGCACGATAACTGAAGAATCATCGATACTCGGCTTTCCCGCAGTGACGATTCGCCAAGCACATGAACGGCCTGAAGGGATGGACGAAGGGGTGCTGATTATGTGTGGGCTCAAGGCCGAAAGGGTACTGCAGTCGATTAAAATCGTCACCTCCCAGCAGCGGAGGGAAAAGAGGCATTTTAGGATAGTGAATGATTATGATACAGAAAATGTTTCCCAAAAAGTGCTCCGTATCATTATGAGTTATACCGATTATGTGAATCGTACTATATGGTTCAAGTGAATCGATGAAGAAGGAACATGGAGCAATGAAAGTTATTTTTATTATACCACCGAATATTCATTATATCGAGCCATACTCCTTTGTAAAGGCGGACAAAAGCAATACGGTACGACCTCATCTTGGATTGCTGTATGTCGCCGCTGCGTTGAGAAAAAACTTGGGTATTTCTGTACGGATTATCGACTCAAATAAGGAATTAAAGTTGACCAAATTCGAGACGCTTTTCGTATCGCCGGTAAATACGGAATCGATAGATGCGCTTATATCATGATTGGCTGTCCAACTGAAACGAAAGAGGATATTGAGATGACAGCATGTTTAATAAAGGAAATACGGCCTGACCATCTCCATTGCTCTATCTGTACCCCCATGCCGATGACACATCTTTATCACAAATTGATGAGCGATGGTCTTATCACACATGATTATTGGCTTTCATTTGCCAGAAGGCCAGATCCATCCTTTAAAACACCTTTTATTAGCCAGTTTTTCAGTCCTGAGGAACTCAGAACAATGCAGAACTCAATCCAGCGGAAATTTTATATGACTCCTCGTGTTGTCTGGAGTGAAGTTATGAAGACGAGGGGGCTGAAAAATGTCAAGTTTGGGCCATTTGTATCAAAAGATGAGTATCCAATGCTTGTAAAGGATGCCGATGTCGGTCTGGTAAGTCTGAGCAGCAAGAATAAGACGCCAGTAGTTCCTGGGAAAA
>Ga0209721_1002605_pt1 | contig 10948 bp, 9 predicted proteins | sample TshhotsprinmetaG_FD_184139 | JGI IMG/M metagenome (GOLD analysis project Ga0209721, IMG submission 184139) | Hot spring microbial communities from South Africa to study Microbial Dark Matter (Phase II) - Tshipise hot spring metaG (SPAdes)... | ecosystem: Environmental > Aquatic > Thermal springs... | reverse complement strand
AACTAGAAAAGCGCACCTCCAAACGCCCCATCATGTCCGACTTGGCCGAATCCGGCAAAATCGAGCAAGACGCCGACATCATTCTCTTTCTCTATCGCGACGAGATTTACCACCCAGAGACGAGAGAACCCGGCATTGCCGAAGTCATTGTCGGCAAAAACCGAGACGGCGCTATCGGAACGGCCAAGCTTCACTTCAACGCGGCGACCCAGCGTTTTGAAGATCTTTGGACGGGCGGCGCTTAGCGGCGTTTAACCGATTTCTCGCGCTCGACGGCTTGTAGCCGCTCCTCGATGGCTTGGGCCGGAGACAGCCCGGCCATGCGCGAGCCATCCATAAAATACAGCGTTGGTGTGCCGCCGACATGATTGGCGCTTGCAAAATTGGTGTTACGCGCGGCAGCCTCACCTTTGATGCAACCATCGGGCGCGGCATCCGGGCGTTGATCGGCGGTCATGAGCTAGAGCCAAGAAATGACACCAGCAGGTAGTGAATGGTGACATTGTCAAGCTTGGCAAACTCTTCCTCCAGATGCTTGCAGTAAGGGCAAGACGGATCGGTAAACACCGCCAAATGACGCTCGCCTTTGCCTTTTTTCCATACCAACCCATCGCCTAGCGGTAGATTTTTCCACTCCAGGCGAGCCAGCTCATCTTGACGCGCATGGGTGAGATTTTCCCCTGAGGCGACCTCGATGGCTGGCCCCACAAAAAGCACTAGTCTTCGTGGTGGTTTTCATTTTCACAGAAGGATTCTTTACAAGCTGTTAAAGTACTTGGCGAATTCAGTGGAGAATTCGCCCTGCGTACTGGTAGTGTAAGTAAACTGACGTGTATAAGGTTTGCCGTTGATTGTGCCGCTCATACTCACCTGATAATGCTGCCCAGGATTGAGACGACGATCAAGCAAGATATACGCCATATGCGGACCGGGGTGTACATGGCGATTAGGATCATTGGCCCGATTGCGAATTTCGTAAATAGGCACTGACTGGCCAGTAGAGAGCTCGATCACATTGGCCGACTGAATAGAAATAGTGCTCCCTGGCTGACCAACGGCATAGATGGTGGTACCGAACGGATTGGCACCAACATTTCGTCCAGGGGCCAAATTGCCGTCAGGCACCCATTCTCCCGTCAATTCGTAGGCCACATCAGTCGAACCCTCACAAGGATAGGTTCGCACAGCATCCGGGTCGCTTGGCTGCTGACCATTAGGGCTGCGCTTACCCATCGAAACCACGACCGCGCCCGCTCCCTCAACCGCGACTGTTCCCTTCCAGTTGAATCGAGAGGCAAGACCAACATCTTGCACCCCAAGCAGCATGGACATACCATGATAAGGTGCGTTAAGGAGATGACGAATGTTAGTCAATGGCGCAAAAGCCTCAATGTCGGATGTATTTATGGGCTTATGGGCAGTACTGAAGTCCAAAGCGATAGTCGCCTCCACTTCGCCAGCCGGCAGCCCCCTGTAACCGGCCGCGGCCTGTCGATCCCAATACTCAACCCCAGTAAAACCAGCCTTGCCGGGGGTCTCAAGATGAGGATAATAACCTTCGCGAAGATTTTGCGCCACATATGCAGCATGATTGGCCGCAGCTGCATCGAGATTAGGATCTTGCCTGAGAGCACCAAACCCGCAGTTGGCCAGCGAACTCGACAAAAAATTGTATGCCTGAAGCAGCGACCCGGTGTAGGTGGAAGGGGCTACGCTGGTTTGAATAGAATCACCGCCGCCTCCGCCACTTGAGGTGCCACCGCCGCCTCCGCCACTTGAGGCGCCACCTCCAACACCACTTTCGCCGCCACCACCACCACAAGCACTCAGCGCCAGCGATACAATGGCTGCCCACACGGTTGCCCGAACACGAATACAGTTCATGCTACACTCCTTTTTTTGTAATTATATTACTTGTAGAGAGCCGAGCAAAATTTATTCCTAAATCCGCAAGTGATGCATAAAGACAAGCAGACGTGCGCGCGTTACCGCCACCGAGGGCAACGCACGTCTTGCCAAAGGTAGGAGGGACTGCTCCAGCTTGAATGGGGCCCACAATGGGCGCACTCCACACTCCAGCTTCCACTAGAGATATCAGAGGCGCCGCATCCGCCGGCCCCATCCGAGACGCCGCCACCGCTACTACCCAAGCTTCCGCTAGAGCCGCTTGAAGCGCCGTCTCTGCTGGTATTACCACCGGCCTGCGCTTAACATGGTACTGTTTTTGTTCTCGAAAAGAAAAGAGCCCTCTTTCTAACCGTACACATGGTGGGCGGAGGTGGAGGCGGTGGAGGCGGAGAAAGAAGTGATTGCACTGACACGCACTCGCCGCCCGAGAGCACGAAACCCCTAGCGCAAGTCATTGCACGGTTAGACGCGACAGCCGAGGTGAGGCCAACCGTACTATCCCCGTGTTTTTCAGGCGTAGACACGGGCGCTCCCGACAAAGTGATGGATTGGATCACGCGCCGCTCCACATTCCGAATCGCGTTCCCTACTTCTACTCGCACTTGCTGCGCAGCTTGCGCGGCTTGCGTGGCTTTTCCCCAAGACGATCCGCTGGCTGCCAGCAGCGCAGTAAAAGCTACGACATGCAACTTTGATGGAGGTGCGCAATGCCAAGAATGCTTCATGTTCAAACCCTCATGGATGGTAGTGGAACCAGGCTCGTCTTTTATCAAACACAAAGCAAGATGTCAAGTACCCGGGGCACCAATCGTCGTCAACATAGACAGGCCGGGCAAACTGGGTAGTCGCCCCTTGGCTCGCCTCATCTCCCCACGACGAAACCATTTCACGGCAACCCACTTTTCGCCTTCGAGCACCGGGCGGGCCGCATGAAGAGTGCGGCGGTCCGCACTCGGAACACAATAGCTGAAAAACACAGCCCTGCCTTGCTTGGCCTGGACAGTAAGGCCACCCGCATCAGGGAAAGTCGTGCCCCCACCACGCACAGGCTCATTCAGATACAGCACCACAGTGGCCACCCGATTTCCTGCCAGCTTGGTCTGGCGCGGCGTGCCCAAGTCCGCCGGGTCAAAAAAATCCTGATGCGGCTTGTATTCTTCACCTGGGCGATAGCGCAACACTTGCATGGTCTCCATGCAAGCCATAGGCCAATGAAACGCTCTTTCGATACGCCGCTCGATGGTGCTAACTACCGGGTTTTCCTCGTAATCAAAAAACATCCCTTCGCTAGTACGATAATCTGTCACCATCGAGTTGCCAGTGCCCGCCTCAACTACGCCAGAACGCTGCAAACGCGGTTGTGCCTCGCGCATGAGCGCCTCACATTCGGCACGATCAAGAAAATTATCAATCACGACAATGCGCGGCAAAATCATCTGCGCCTGCACAATGCCGACGCGGTCGCCCAAATCGAGGGTTTGGGACTCATCAAAAATCTTGGGCTCCGGCACCACATAAGGATGAAACTCACCTAACTCGGCATTACCAGCATATCCTGGAAAATGCCGCTGCATGGTCTCGGCAATACGCTGCTGAGTCACCTCGGGGGCGAGACCAAGATTACTCGTAAGTTCGTCGTGTACCACCTGGTAGTCCAGCCCCAATCGAGCGGCTGTTGCAATCCAGGCGTCAAGTTCAGCCTCATCCACCTTCGAGAAATCCGCAGAATCCACAGAAGTGGCATTTGTGTGATGCGACGCAGGCTTGTCTGTCACCGAAAACACCAGTTCGTTCGTTTGGGTATGTTCTGGGGTTTCAAGAACCATAAACAGATCTCCTCACGGGTAATAGCAAAAGATTTGCGCAATAGCTGCTGCGGTAGGAGAGCCCATCAGATTACCACCTGAGCCGTTGCGCATACGCACAATCCAGCTGGCGCCGTTGTCGACAGCAAAGAAAGCATTGCCACCGTCGGAAGAGCTCCAAACCTTAGGAATGAGCTGAATGATCTGTTGCGCAGAACTGCCGGCGGCTGGGTTGCAATTGGGCTTATTGACCGTCGCATCTGGCGCAACTTCATAGGCGGCCACAAACTGCAAATGTGATGTAACGTCTTGTAGCCGCATCCAACGCGCCACACCGCCACCGAGGTTAAAGCGGCAGATAAGAGTTTCGTTGGTCGAAAAATCAATGGCGGTTGCGCCTAGCATATCACAGTTTTGGTTGACACTGCCCGCGCGCACAACCTGATCAAACGGACGAAAAGTATTGCCCACGCCGTTGGCGTTGGCTACGCATATCAAAGTGCGGCCTGTGCCATCGGCGGCAGTAGCCCCCGCGGGGGAACAGGCGTCTCCAGCGGCGGCGCCCAAACTTAGCAGTCGGTAGACGCCGTTGGAGCATACAACCAAGCCACTACCACTACTCAAACGCGCAATGGAGCCTTCATCAGCGGCGTCGCATGAATCCCCAACGGCAAACTGCCCCTGCGGAGTGAGGCGATTGGCTGCTACACGCCCCGAAGTGCGTATTTCGGCCTGCCCCCCGATGCCACCGGTGACTGTCAACAAGGCATAATTAGTATTTGTTCCATTGAAAATGCTTGGGGCATCGCTCACCAGAATGCTGGCGTCAGCCACCACATCGTGAGAACGCACTCCGCCCATCCAGCCGGCCGGAAGATCATTGGGATTATCGCAACCAAATCCAGCGCGCCCCTGCGCACCACCCATATTGATGCAAGGCCCAAAAGTCGCTTGACCGTTGACGCTTAGATTGCTCTGCAGGGTGGTGTTGTTCGCCACTTGCAGTGTGCCGTTTACAGTGACGTTACCGCCAAAGGTTCCGTTGCCCTCTACAGTAAAATTGCCCAGCAAGTTGGGGTCGCGGGTGTCGCGAATACGAACAAGCTGGCTTAGCACTCCTGTATTGCCGGGCCCCACGAAGCAAACAATGCCAGCCGTCGACCCCACAGGATTGGGGAAAGTCCCGGCGGGCGTTGTAATCGTGCCGGGGCTGGTAACAGCACTCAACCCACCCCGCCCCTCAAGAGACTCAAACATCCGCGCCGCAAGGTCAAGCCGATCGACGCCACCGTCAAAGCGTACCGGAGTAGTGGTGCACACCGAAATGCGGATGTTGCACGTCGGTCCGGGACAATTTGCGCGATCGATACCAATGCGTACCTGCTGGCGCGTTGGCGTTAGCGCAGGAAACCCCGTGCGCAACCAGCCCAGATTCTGCATCTCGGTCAAAGTTGGCCGCAGATCATCGGCAACACCGGGCACATCTGTGCCATCAGTATATTCTTTGAAATTGTTGAGCACCAACTGTTCGGCGGCCAACCCCACAGTTTTGAGATATTCCGCCGAAGAAACAGTCAGGGCTTCATACGATTGCTCGACGAGTGCCCGGTTGGCATAAATGGCAATGGCTGCCGTAATCGAAAGGGCAATGATGAGTTCCACCAAGGCAGAGCCAGAGTTTTTGCGTCGAGACGGATGCATCCGCGCGCCCATCTGAAAAAATCGCGAAGCCCTCATTGCCCTCATTGCGACACACACGCCCGCCATCTCAAGCGGGCGCCCAATTCAGCGGAAAACAAAAACAAACGCATTGGTATCGTTATCGGTGCACACGCTCTGAGCTGTGGCACCGTTATAGGTGCCACCAGCAGGCTTGACCACCGTGCCATTGATGGTGATGGTTTCAGCTGCGCGCGCCAACTGGGTGGCCAAATTTGGGCATGCCGCCCTATTTACCGCCGAGACGGTTAGCGAGAAAGAGTCACCAGCAGCAGTCAAGGTGTGGGGGGCAAGCACCACCGTGTTGCCGGAGGTGGCGCCGAGTTGGTGAAGCGTCGTCCTGCTGGCACCCGTACCAGTCACAGAAAGAGCCGAAGCGCGGCCTTGTGCAATGGACGCCAATGTCGACGCCGCATTACTACTCGTAATAACAGAATAAGGTGTGGCCGACCCAGAGGCGCCTACCCCCATTGTCGTGCGTATTGTGTTGGAAATATTGATAATATCCTTGGCGGTCGGATCCACCCGACCTTCAATGAGCAACGAACGCACAAATGGCGTACCAAACACCACCAACGCCGAGATGATGCCCATTACCAACAACAGCTCCACCAATGTGAAGCCCTCTTGACGAGTCGCCTTCAAGGCGCGACCAACCCGGCTCAACATCTTCATGACATCTCCTTCGCAAAAGTTGAACTGAAGTCTATCACGGGACCTCATCCGGTTGCAAGGAACGCTGACATAGCCCCTCGCATCTCGAAGATTACACCAAAAAGCCAGGAAAACATAATCATCACCATCGCCACCGCTGTGATCAAAAGTACCCAGCGGTAGAAAGTCATGCGCTTGATGATGTTGACCAGCAATCGGGATTCGATGTACGCAGCGGTCGCCTCAAACCCTTCAGCCGTTCCTTTGGCCCTCTGCATGTCCTCCAGAAAAAAATATATCTCCCGAGAGATCATCCCGGTGTCAAACGCGCTGGTACCGATGCCCCCCGTCTCATCCGCGCCATCCAAGATCTGCTTGACACGCCAGCGCATCCACGGCGTGCGGACAGATTCCAAGAAAATCTCTAGTGACTGGCGCAGCGTAAACATCACTCCAGCGCGCTTACGAGTAAGCGTGCTCATCACGGTCATGAACATGGCGCCCCTGATGTCACGCATCAACCGAAAAAGCGCAAACTTTTCGTCGAGCCACTCGCGAACCGGAGGGTAAACCAAATTGTTGATGGCCCAAAATATAAAACCAAGGACGCCACCAATTACCAAAACAAACAATAGCCAATAGCTCTTGATGCCTTCAGCATAGGCTAAAAAGCGCTTCCCATTCGAGCCCCAGGCGTCGAGAGGCAAAAAGTCGTAGGTGCTTTTGAGCTGGTCGGCCGCAGCAATTGGAAAAACAAAAGTCATTCCACAAGCGATGGCTATCCCGATCAGGCCCGCAGCCAAGGTCATCATAGATTCGGACTTGATTTTGTCCGACAAACGCGCCATGCGTGCCAGGTCTTGCAGCGCTGTAATGATCGCATCACCCCCGGCGCTTTGAGAGACACGAATAATGGCAACCTCATCATCAGGCATCCAACCTTGCCAGGTGTCAGCAAGATTGCCGCCATTGTTCATATACGCCTCAAGCCAAATGGCCGAGATCGCGCCACGAGCTTGATTGGCATAACGGGCGGCATCCGACTCAAAAATTTGAGCAAACTTGAGCTTGCCGCCGGAAGAGCGCAGCAATGATGCCAAAAATTCGTAATAATCCGCGCGCGTGGTCAACAGCTTGCGCCTCAAAAACCGGCGCTTTATACCCATCAAGTCCATCAAACTGCCCCCCGGTGCAGCACGGCAACATTATTGTAACGCTCGCGCGCACGAAGCTTATTTTCTACGGTCTCAAAGCTTTGGAAGCGCATTTCGACTTCACGCGGGTCGATCTGGCCACAAATTGCTTTGTAGACAGCACACTCCATGGCGGTTTTGCCCGTCATGTCCTGTGTATCGAAGCGCCCGTCTGCCTGTGCGCGCCAATACTGCTGCAGCTGCAGCGCGCGATCTTCCAAGATGAGCTCGATCATGCGCTCATCAGGCTCTACCATTTCGCACACTACGGTGCGCCCCGCCAGTCCGTTTAGCTCAGGCAATCCCTCCTTGCGGCAATGCGGGCAGCCCTCTGGGTTGCGCAACCGATAATGCTCACGCCCCACCTTATAGAGCCGCTCAAGACGCTCAAAATAACGCTGATGCTTGCTCAAAGCATCACCCTTGAGTCCTCTGAAGCGAGCAAATTCGCTTTCATCGAGCGCACAATGCGGGCATACCACCGGCAACAGGGCTTGATAAACAAGCAGCTTGATGATGTCGGGGGCACCAAGCACCGAACGCGGAATACCAATCTGGGGCGACACCAGACGATCGACGATACCCAGCGCACTGCGCGCGTGTGTCGTCGTGTACACCGAGTGACCAGACTCCACCACTTGGCGCGCGATGTTGCCCGTCTCCAGGTCACGGATCTCACCCAAGTACAGAACATCCAACGCAGAACGAAAAATCGCCCGCGCCGCCGAAAGAAAGGCTTTGTCAACACCCGTTTGGGTCAAATCCCGGGCAATTGTTTTCTGGTAAGCGTTTGGGATCTCCAGCTCAACAGGGTCTTCGATTGACTGAATCTTTAGGTGACTTGGCAGCATCATCAACAAACGCGCCAGCGACGTCGACTTGCCCGACCCCACCACACCGGAGAAGCACACAATGCCACCCTCCGAATTGATTACACGCCGGAAGATATCCATATGCGTATCCAAATAGCCCGCATCTTCAAGCGAACGCACAAGGGTGTTTTCTCCCAGGCGCTGAATACGCATGGTCACCACCGTGCCGCGGTCGTTGCTCATAGAGCTCCAGCGCAGCCGAAGGCGTGCTCCATTGGGGCGGGTGGACTCGTTAGGCGGCAGACTCAAGGAAACTTGCGCCTGCTGCTCACCCAAGGTGCTGAACTGGGCATCAGCTCCACCGGTTGACATTTGCCAGACCGTGCCCAGCATGTTGATCATATTTTGCGTAGGCAACAGATATTGACGCGGCCTGATGTAGCGCCCCCCAATCTTGAAACACACCCGCGACATCGGGGCCATTTCGTCGACAACCCAGTCGATATCATCGGCTTTGTTGTCGTAGGCCCAGGCAATGATCTCGGTAAATGCCTGAAAATACGCGCTTTTAGCAGAGTCACGGCGCACTTCGCGGGCATTGCGCAGCGACTCCGCTGTTAGGTGCCCCTTAGATAAAGCAATGATGACGTGTTGCGAAGCAAAAAAACCATTTGTAATGCGCAGCCCGAAAGAGGACACAAGCGAAGCCACCTCGCTCACCTCATCGGGCGTGGTCGTGCCGCGGTCAATCAAAATAATGACTTCGCGCCCAGCATCTGTGGCGCGCAGCAGCGCAATTCGGTTGTAAAGATGGGCCCCGAGTTTGACGTCTTGGTTGATAACACGCGAAAAAGATATGCGCGTCATGTCGTCGTTAGACTGAATTTCCTCCTTGCCAAAAGGAATTTGGCCAAACATGATGATGTTGGCCGAGGCCGGCATACTCTGTTCTTTGCCCACACCCGACCCAGCCGCTTTGGGGGAAGGCCGCGAATGAGGTAGAGGCGATGAAGACGCTGGACGGGTCTTGATGACTTGAGCGCTCTTAATGGGCGCCGATTCTTTGGCGCCCGATGCGCTGCCAGAACGAAAAATAGTCTTAAACATACCCATCCTTGGACGAGATGCCGTTTAAGCTTAGTTACCGCGAGATTGCACCACAAAAGATGCGCCTCGCGGTTCTGTGGCGCCGGGCGGCAAAACAGAGCTCACTGGAGGCGGCGGCAGCGGCATATTGGGCGCCGGCGGCGCCGATACTGAATCTGAATCAGGCTCCGAACTTAGTATGATCGCTAAAGCAGTGCCGTCCCAGCAAAAAGAGCGCGAAGCACTTGACGCACTTCCCCTTGCGTTCAAAGATTTGGTGCTGGCACTAGCTTTTACAAAACGAACACAAGAAGATTGCGCCGAAATATCCGCAACACGCCACCCTTTTACAACAGCGCCCTCTTGGAGCCCCAAACTTGGCAGCCCATTGACAAGCAAATCGATCTTGAGCGCATCCGGTGTACCGTAGATAGCCAACACCTCAAAAGTATCGGATGCTGAAGTCGAAACCCTAATGGTATCTTTTTGCCCAGCCTGATCGGGCTGATCGCGACGCACCTTGGACTCCAGTCGCGCTTCCTCAGCCTTGAGCAAAACATCCACCCGCTGCGCGCTTTCGCGCAAGCTTTGCGCAGCAGAATCGCTAATCCCTTGCGACCATGCGGGGGACAGCACAATCATCCCTGCCGCCCATGCGGCTACCAAACGAGCTGGAGTCATCATTTGCGCCCCATTCTATTACAATGATCTACAACCACACAACAAAAGATATCACCGTAACAAGGCAATTGTTGGCTGAGGCGGCGCGTCAGATGATGGCGCACTCTGCGCGGCGACGTTGCCCTTGTATGCCTTGCGCAGTCCAAGCCACTCGCCGCTGGCCTCGACATCAAAAGCAGAGCGCCTGAGATCGATCTCATCGCCAACTTCGCCGTTGAAGCGTATACCAAAGCTTTTCCAGCTGTAGCCGGCAAGGTGAGTCACTGCAAAATCAATTGCCCGCATTGGTCCACGCAAAACCAATTCGCCGCGCACCAACTCTGGCAACTCAAAACTGGGCTGCTCTGTATAGGGCGCCCCATTCTTTTTCTTGGGCGCCTCGATCGGCTGAGGCTCGTAGCGCAATTTTGGCTCCTCGCTCATAGCCAACGCACCGCGCTGCAACACACTCATGATGTAGAGGTTAACATCACTTTGTACGGGCAAATCCGCCAGCGTGCGCGGCAGCAATTCTCCTATTAGGTTCCAGCGCACCTGTAAGGACTGCAAATCCGTAAAATTCAGGTCGCGTCCCGGGAAAAATCGCTGCGCCGCCGCCTCCATTTCTTGTGAAGTCAGCCCCCAACCTTCGCGCCGATAATTGCCCACGCAAGCCCAGATGACTTTGCGTGCAGAGAGATCGTCTGTACGCTCACAGCGCGCACCAACCAGCGTCCAACCCCCTGCGCGCGCCGGCAACTCCAAAAAACTTTGGCGCACCATGGTATAAGCAGATGCTCCCTGCGGCATGGTGAGACCAGCCTGCACCTGTTCAAGCTGCCTGCGCCAGGCCGCATCAGGAGAATCGTCTGGGTCCTCAATAATGGGCAGCGGAGGCGGCGCCACAAGAGTTTTGTATTGCTCCCAGCCCTTGACGGCCACAAGGCCAAAGATCACCACAGCACCAGCGGCAGCCACCGGGGCCGGAATCGAACCGCCAGTTTTGGCTGGCTTGAATTCCTCCTCTTCCGAACGTGGCACACCCAATAGATCGGCCAGGCCAAAGGCTTTGGCTCCATCGAGTGAAGAGCGATCCAGATCGGTGTGAATA
>Ga0209721_1002595_pt1 | contig 10983 bp, 13 predicted proteins | sample TshhotsprinmetaG_FD_184139 | JGI IMG/M metagenome (GOLD analysis project Ga0209721, IMG submission 184139) | Hot spring microbial communities from South Africa to study Microbial Dark Matter (Phase II) - Tshipise hot spring metaG (SPAdes)... | ecosystem: Environmental > Aquatic > Thermal springs... | reverse complement strand
TTTTTTGTCATTATGCTGTCCAATTAAATGCCCCTTAAAGAAAGCTGTTCTGCATCAGGCACAAAAGGCAGTGTTTCAAAGGGTTTGTTTATCCATGCTATATTGATTTCATGAACTTTGCCCCTTGTTAAGTCGGCAAAAAACAGGCAAAAGTGAATGCGCCTGCCCTATTTGACAAAATAACATCGCTACAAATTGCTGCCAACATGTAAATCCTTTTGCCCCTCTTTCTGCTTTTGTCTCTATCGCTGCCTTATAAAACTCCTTCTTTGAAAATATTTGTAGAATTTGTCCAAAAATACTGCTAAACTTATTCATGCTTTCCTCCGGTTCGGGTTTATATGTTTTTCACAATTCTATACTACCTGAATCGGAGGTCTTTCTAAAATCTATTTTGGACAGATGTGATACGAGATAATTTTGCAATTAGCCTGAGCCATCAAGAAAAGAAGCTCCTCGTCAACACAATCTACCCTCGCTTCGGCCCACCATGAAATTTTTTTGTGCAACTCCCTACGAATCATTTCTCTACAGAGACTCTTGGCACGCTCTTTATTTACGGCAAAATTATCATCCTGAACGAAAAGTTGTGTTACGCCATAATTTTTAATTAGATTCTCAATTTCACTGCAAACACGCTCAATACTGTGCATCCTATATTTTTTCCCCGTCAACAGACGGTTAGAGCAAAATATACAATCAAAGGGGCATCCTCGAGAGGTAAGGATTACGCCAAGTTTATCACCGGTTCTCATATCCGGACTAATTTTATATTCATTCATAGGTAAGAGGTCCAATGCTGGGGGGTATGTCATCAATGTTCTCAATCAATTTGCGCGGAGCGCTTGCAATCGTTTGCCCGTTTCTTACACACCTTATTCCAGGGACGGACGCAGGATCTATTCCGTTGTTAACAGCCTGGACAAGCTCGTACATTGTAAGCTCGCCCTCACCAACAACATAATCAATCGCTTTCTCTGCAAGAAAATCGTCAGGTCTTATTGTGGGATGGATACCACCAACAACAATAGTCTTATAGTCTTATCCGGGAATTCTGTTTTGATAAGCTTAGCTACCTCGATAGTGCTGTAGACTAATGCTGTAACACATGTAATACCAATAATATTGGGGTCGAACGATTTTATAATTGCCTGAATCGGTTCTTTTTCTACTTGAGAATCGAAAATCTTTACCTCTATACCTCTATCTCTCAAGAATGCGGCAATATATGCCAAGCCGAATGGTTGGAATACAAATGAAATTTTTGAAAGCTTTCCCATATATCGTCTGATATCATATGGAGGATTTATTAAAAGGACTCTCATACTCTTATTCACCTAATCTTTTTCCAAATGTAAGAGCTTTGTCTTTTTCTCAGCCAGGAGATTAAATTGGGGGCTCATCTATGAGACCTTATCGTGAGCATTTTCATTATTGACGACGCCACTCTGTCCCTTATTGTAGTTTCCACTATTCTCAAGCCTTTTTAGGTTGTAATTAACATTTTCGAGCAACTTTCTATTTACTGCCTGCAGATCTGCTAAAAAAGCAACCAGCATTGTCTGAAAGCCTATTCCGAGCAATACGGAGGCAAGAATGAGAGACTGGATATATTGCCCCGGGGTGTTAGTTACCATGAAGCATATAAATCTGAGGCCGATTAAAAAACCTGCTAAAAATAGAGCCAGTCCTATGGTAAAGAAAAACCTGAATGGTCTGTACACAATAAATATACGAAGTATTGTATTTATGGAGTGCTTTATATAGGATGGTATGCTTTTTATTAGCCTTGATGGCCTCAGATAGGGGTTGGTACTAATCGGAACAGAAACTATCGACATATTTTTTGTCCGGCCTGTATTACCATCTCAAGGGTATAGGTGTAAGCGTTAAAAAGATTCAGATGCAGGGCAGCATTCCGGCTTACAGCCCTGAAACCGCTCGTAGCATCTGGCAGGTCAGTATTGCTAGCAAGACGTACAACCTAACTACCGATTTTCTGAAGAATCTTTTTAGAAGAGGAGAAATGCTCAATCTCATCGATTGGTCGCGCTCCTACGACAATATCTGCCTTTCCCTCCAGAATGGGCTTCACGAGTTTTGGAATATCCTGTGCTTTATACTGGTTGTCAGCATCGGTATTGACGATAACGTCTGCGCCGAGTTTGATGCACGCCTCAAGTCCGGTCACAAATCCTTTTGCCAATCCTTGGTTTTTGATTAGTCTGACGATGTGGTCTACGCCGTGTCTTTTCGCCACCTCACTGGTGTTATCCGTGCTGCCATCGTCAATCACCAGCCATTCGACCGTTTCGAAGCCTTCTACCGTGCGGGGGAGGTCTTTCAGCGTTACTCCCAGCGTTTCCGCTTCATTATAGCAGGGAATTTGGATAATTAGTTTCACCCGACACCTTTTTCCTTTGTCGTCCTCTCAAGAACATACATATTTTGCTATTCCGTTATGCAACATAGCATCTTTTTGAGACCCTATCATTAAGAATCAACAGAGCGAACACTGTCAAGGGGATACTATCTCTTAGGAGATTGTTACCTGTGCACTTTCGCTCATACTTGCTCCCTGCAACTGATTATCGTCTGTCGGGCCAGCATTGGGAGCACATCCCCAGAAGATAACACACGGTCTGGCTGTGCGCAGAAACGGAGAGGGAATCCCTAATCAGATGTCATTGGAGTATGTAGGGAGAGCGTTCATTGATAGTTTTCCTCAATCTTTCTGATTACATCGGATAGCTCGGTTAAATCGTACACTTTCCACGCGCACTCCTTCAATTGCTTGCTGTTCTCCTCAGTGAGCCGCGCAATGAACGTGATACCAGTCTGTTCAGCAGCACGACGGTCGCTCTCAGCATCCCCCACAAACACCGCTTCTGACTGGTTCAGTCCGTAGCGGTGCATAATATCGCAGATGATATCATGTTTCTGTTTTGGAGATCCGTGGGCCTCGTTGAAAAGATGCCCTATACGCCGTTGCTGCAGAATATCATGCAGTTCCTGCTCAGGGGTACCCGATGCAATGAATGTATGATATTTCTCGTGATTGTCCGTAAGAAATTCCTGTGCACCGGGAACAAAAGATGCTTTCAAAATCTCATCGAGCACCAATGCGGAAAAGCGTTCGCCGAGTTCCCTTTCTCTTTCCGCTGACAACGGCAGTTTCAGGATTGCTTTATGGATATGTTGGAATTTCACGTACCGCGAAATGCCCATGTTTTGGAGATGGTATTCTGTAATTTCATCCGCTTTGTCCGGGTAGTCACGTTCAAAAAGCATCCTGAATGCTTTTGTTTTCACAGTGGATGATTCAAGAATGACGCCGTCGAAATCAAATATAACCGCCCGTATCACTCAAACACTCCTATGATGGTACAAGGAGCACTATCGACACCCGATACACGGAGCGGTACAACCCATACATGCTTCAGATTTTCCAAGTTGTCCTCAAGAAGCATATCCTCAATAACAAGGATCGGATGGCCCTCTCCTTCCGGATCAAGAAAGGCCCGATGCGCCTCCCGACCAACATCACGATGCGCATATGAGGAGAGGGATATCCAGTCGAACCCTACCGCACGAATACAGGGATATTCTTTCCTGAGCCAGGTCCCGATCTCCGGATGCAGCCCCGGTCCCTGGAGGCTATACATACTCGAGCTCCGCCGCGCTCCCCATCCTGATTGCAGAATAAGGAGATCGGTAGTGGCGCGCAGAGGCGTTATCAGATCGGTTTTTCTCACTACTCCGCCCGGTTCCACACTTATGTGAATTACCTGTGGAAACCGAAAAAGCCAGTACTCGGCATCATAATCACAGGGACCTTTCCCTCCCGGGAAAAAATGCGCTGGACAGTCAATGTGAGTGCCCCAGTGGTTCTCTATGGTAATCCGATGGACATCACAGGAGGCTCCTTCGGCCATCGCTTTGATCTTTACCGTGACAAGCCCTCGCTCCGCTAAGCCGTAAAAAGGAGTGTGTGGCGAAAGCTCATGCGAAAGATAACGTATCATTGCCTTTCTATGGCAGAAAGGAGATTGCGAACAGTCTGAATCTCCATTCCAATCCTCGCTTCTTTTGCATACGATCCGACATGAGGGGTAAGAATAACCGTATCAATTTCTCTCAGTCTTCCGCCGTATGGCTCCTGCTCAAAGACATCCAGCGCTGCGCCTTCCAGGTGGCCTCCCTTAAGCGCCTTATAGAGCGCATCCTCATCTATAACCCCTCCTCTTGATACGTTGATCAGCCATGCTCCCTTTTTCATGAGCCCGATTTCACGTTCACCCAAAATCCTCTGGGAGGAGGAAACATGGATTGATACGATATCGCTTGTCTGAAGAAGAATATCCAGATCGACCTTCTCGTATCCCGGTACACACAGATCTTCCCTTGCATCACAATACCGCACCTCACAGCCGAACGGCACAAGGCATGATGCGGTACGCTGTCCAATCTTTCCGAAGCCAATGATACCTACAGTCTTGCCGCTCAAAAGATTTCCCATCCTCTTTTTCCAGGTCCCGCTGCGGATCTCACGGTCCATAAGGGATATTTTCCTCAGTAAATCCAGAATCATGCCCACCGTCAACTCTGCAACGGCAGCTGTCGGAGCATCCGGGGTATTGAAAACTTTTATGCCGAGCCTCTCCGCAGTTTTCAAATCAACATTGTCCAGACCGGTTCCACATCGTGAAATGACCCTGAGCTTGGGCGCCGACTCCAGGACATCCTCTGTGAGGGGCTCTGTTCCGGCAATCAGAAAATCAATATTGTTGGAAAGAAAATGCTTTATTTCATCGACCGCCAGCTTCCTCCCGTAAGGATTCATATGCACCTCACATCCCGCATCCGTAAGCATGCGCAGAGGACTGGCATCGAATTTTGCGAAAGAGGATGTCGAAATAAACACCTTTTTCATCACACTTTTCTGTTATGAATTTTATCGAATATTTCCTGTATACAGAGGAGCAGGCCCTGCCCCATATCGGTATAGTAGTGTTTGACATACTTCTTTCCGATCTTGGGAATAAACGTATACGGCGTGATGGTGTAATGCACCATCGGGTCATCTGATGCCGGCGGGAGGTACTCCACCGAAATATCTTTTTTCAATATCTCTCTAATCATCATGAAGAGCTCGCTCACCTTCATCGGGTGATGCCCCGTAAAGATCACATGCTCATTGCGAAACTTATCGTCGAGTATCTCAACACTCGCCTCCGCTGCATCACGCACATTAATGTATTCCCGTATTTCATTGCCATCTCCGTAATAGGTGATTTTCCCCTCCGTCAATGCCTGGTTAATAAAGCGGTAAACGCTGTTGCGCATATCTGCGCGGCTCCCGTACAATGTCCCATAACGCAGAATTGTGTAATCAAGGCCATACTGTTTCTGGTAGACATCGATGTAATGCTCGCACGCACTCTTGCTGCACCGATAGAATGAGCCGGAATCACTGAATACGTATACCGTGCTTGCATACACAAACCTTCTGACTTTTGCCCTTTTTGCCTCTTCGAGCAGGATCGTATTGCCGAGAATGTTATACTGTACCGTTTCGATAGGCTTCCGTGAAGCCTCGTCAATATCAGCAATGCCGGCAAAGTTGTATACTATATCAACTCCATCAAGCGCTTTCCGTACCCGCGACTGATCGAGAATATCGCCAACAATCATCTCCTGAGTAGGATTAATATACTGGTACTCCCTGATATCGTAGATGCGCACTCTATGTCCTGCTTCACTCAGGGCATCTGCTACATGACTACCAAGAAAGCCTGCGCCGCCGAAAACTATAATTTCCATGTTTCAATTCCTCCCATACTGGTTCCTCCTTGCAAACGACTACGCCCTCTTTTTTTCCGAATGCTCATGTGTGAGCAGTTTAAGGAACTGCTTCGGTATATTGTCCTCAGAGCCGAGGAAAAAGAAATTATGCAACATATCTGCTGTTTCGGAAGCACTAGGCGCGATGTCGGCCGGGGCGTTGAGTATCGATAAAATCTTTTCTCTCAACTCCCCTGGTGACTCGACATTACTGATCATCCTGTTTGTCATTCCCCTCAACGGCGACGTGTTGACCATCTCAGGGGTACTGACTGTAATGACAGAACACCCAAACGCCAGCGCCTCCACAGCCACGCTTGAGTCACCTACCACCGCGACCCGTGCATCGATCAGAAGGTCCTCTATAGAGCCATCTTTTATTTTGAATCTTCCTGTAGTTACATGCATTTCCGATAGTGCAAGTGCCTCTTTGAGATTCAGAAACGGGTGCGGCTTAAGCCATATCTCCACATTTTCTACCCCTTGCAGTGCCTCGTAAATAATATTGAGGAGAGCGCAGCTACTTTCGATGCTGATGGAAAGTATTACAATGACGACATTCCCGCTTTTCTTCCATTCTTTGCCGATATGCTTTTTCAGATGATAGAACCGTATCGCTTCCACAATAGGAAGCCGCTCCTCCGGCCATCCGCTCTCCTTCATGTAGCTTTGATGCAAAAAACCGTTGCAGGCGAGCATATCAGGTAGCGGCAGTGGATAAGAGACATCACCACGTAGTTCCTCTGGAGCAAAAAAGTAATTCAAGAGCATTTTTGGAACCGTCGAATGCTGGTACCCGAGCAAACGCATATCTGGAGATACCGCATTTCTTGCTGCTGCCAGCGCCTTCTCCCATGCGTGCATTTCACAGTAGTAGAGACACCGATCTGCTTTCACCCTGCGTAGCAATTCTTTAAACATGCCATAATACATAATTCCATCATACCCGATGCGGCCAGTGAATGAGGCATACCAGTCATCCCTCATGAGCAAATAAAAGTTATATCCATTAATCTCGTGGCATGCTGCAATCCGGCGCTCCAGCCTGATAAAGCGCAAGCCGAAAACGAGCATCCGAAGGAAGCTGGAGATCTGGAGGCTTAATGAACTAAACTCCTCTACAAGGATGAGAGGATATCCATTATTGTCAAACTGCTTCGCATAAGCAAGCGACTCTGAAAATGTGATGGAGCCATGGGGAACGCTCATGGCAGCCCAGACAATATTTCTACCCTCTCTTTCCAAGCTTTGCTGGACGTGCTCGAAATAATTGTTTCTGAAGACTCCTTTTTCAGCTGATGCACGATCGAAGTTGGGGAAATAGGTGATAATCATGAGAGGAGCAACTCTGCCTCTCACTCTCTTTGTACTCCCCATCGCCCTCTTCACCTGCAGCGTCCTCCAGAAAAAGCGCACCGCAAAATACATGAGAGCAAGCACATGTTTCAGATAGAGCAGTCGCTGTAATTCCAAAAGCCTTCTCTTGATACCCATCCCTGTTTTTCCACGTGTGGAAACTGTTTCATATCTCACCCCGCTTCTCTTGGTGTAGTGAGCAAGCGCAGCCCTCAGGCGCTTGTTGCTGCACCCCATCACGATTTTTCCAACCCCATTCGATGTCACAATCCTCACCACTGCATCCAGCTGTACAAGAAGATCAAACGTATCAGTCTTCAGTCTGTTTTTTTCAGCAACAAGCCCGAGCCACCATAGAGAAAGATTCTTATCGATTGAGAAAACGTCCCTAAGACTCTTCCCATTGTGAAGAACTCTATTCGGGAACTCCGCGATGAATTGTATGTATTTCTCCCGTATGGTATCAGCGGAGGTCTCAATTTCTCTTGCGGTTTGGATCACCGTTACGGTACAGCCCCTCTTTCTTAGTCCCTCCTCCACTGCGTTTGTCAACGATTCCCTCGAGGTCAGGGGGAAGAGGAGCACAAGATCTTCCTGGTTTGCAGAAATTTCACCTAATTTCTCGGGTTCAAAAAATCTATCATATATAAAGAGGACGTTCACGGTAGATAAAGGTTCTCCGAAGATCAGTCACTGAAGCGCCAGAACGGAAGTGCTCTATTCCCTTCCGACCTGTCGCCATCCTTTACAAGCGTAAAACTCCTTCTTAAGCTCATTAAATATCTTGTCTCCTTCTTCATCCAATCTTTCGGCTGTCCTGATACGGGCGTATTCCTTCTTATCCATCTCAACATAAAGAGGAATAGTGCGGAACAGTCCCAAGATCTCCTCTTTGGAGATAGTGGGATTCTTCAGGCGATAATCTCCATGGAAGAAATCTTCTGCAATCATGTCTTCGCTTATCATGCCATCCTTTACGCAAATATCTCGCAATTCAGAGCCATGGTAAGGGCTGAAGATATGCGTACTGACCCCATCAGGCTTAACATCTCTGAGCACATTAATGGTATCAAACACCATTTCCCGAGTTTCATAGGGAAAACCGATAATAACGTTCGTAGAAAATGAAATCTCATGACTCCGAAGAATTTCACATGCCCGCTTGAACGCAACATTTGAGTAGTTTCTCTTCAGGAACTTCTTTCTGAATTCTTCATTTCCGTGTTCGAGTCCGATGCTGATCCTTTTGCACCCGACTTCCTTTATGCATCTTACCTTTTCCTCAGTGATATCCTCTGGTCTTGTATTGAACCAGAAGGGGATAGAGAACTGCTGATACATCTCGGTAAAGTTTCTCACCGTATCGATGCTTCCAGCGAGAAACGATTCTGACACGATATACACAAATTCAGGATTGTATATCTTTATATAAGCCCTCAGTTCCTCCTCTATTCTTTGCATGGACTTTTTCCTGTACCATGAACCCCCCCTCGAAAAATAGACATAGGTTCTTCTGATTTTCCTTTTTCCTGTACCATGAACCCTCTCCTTTGAACAGCTTTTTGAGAGAGTAATCCCCGCAATACGAGCAGTGGTAAGGACAGCCGCGAGTAGTCTCGATGGAAATAGTGCGGTAAAGCCTGCCCATCATCGGTTTGTTGAGGTAGGACTCTCCGAAAAGAGTGAAATCCATCAGCGGGAGCTTATTTATGTCGGTCAGGGGAGCCTTCCTGTTTTTCTCCCAGGTTCCGTTTCTCCGCACCCAAAATCCGTTAATGCCCGACACATCCTTTCCTTTTTCGAGCATCTTGCATAGCTCGACAAATGCCTGTTCTCCCTCGCTGATGCAGACATAGTCAACCAAGTCTCTCCCGTCTGCTGTTTGGGGAGCAAGAATGGCATGTACGCCACCCATTGCTACCCGTATATTGTTCTTGGTCAGTAGCTCACGCGCACTTTCCAGAAGCCTCATACCGAGGAGGAACGTAGGTTCAACGACCGAAATGCCAATGAGGTGGGGCTGAAAGTTCTCGATTTTCGCCCTGAAGTCTTCCTCCATATTGCCGCCCTTGAAGTTGAGGGGGCACGGAGGAAACTGGAGCGCTTCGATGCGGTTCTCTGTAGCGCTCTTTCTCCCGTAGCGATAAAATGTCGTGTCGAAAAGATCGACAGAAATACCTGCCTCTTTCAGACAGGAAACCAGCTGTGAGACCCCTATAGGAAGGGCATTCTCGAGCATGGAATTGCAGTATACAAGAAGAACCCTCATTAATCTTCCTCCTTCGTCTGTCGGTGCTGCGAAAAATGCATTTCGTAATATTTCTCTCTCAACTTATTGAACATCTCGTTTCCCTCATTGTCAAAACGCTCGGCAACCCGTATTTCCTTAAACATGGCTTCGGGCATTTTCGCATACAAAGGGAACGTCCTCTGCAGCCCTTTCAGCTCATGGTAAGAGATGGTATCCATTTTTAATGGAACACCATCCAGAAGCTGGTGAACTTTATCGCTTCTATCAAGATAACCCTTTTCAATGCAGTACTGGTACAGACGAGTCCCTTTATATGGTGTAAAGAGGTAGACATTCATCGTCGCAGGGTTAATATGCCTGTTGACAGCTATGGTGTCGAAGACGAGCTCTCTCGTTTCGTCAGGGAATCCGATAATATTATTGACCGTATATGCAATCCCGTACTCCTCCACTATTTTAAAGGCCTCGAGCATCTGTTTATTAGTATAGTGCCTGTTCAGCATCCTTGAACGGAATTCCTCATTCCCATGCTCGATTCCAAACTGCATGTTCTGACAGTTCATTTCTTTGAGGATTTTTATTTTTTCCTCCGTTACCGTCTCCGGTCTCGACTGACACCAAAACGGCAGCCCGATCTCTCGGTATCTTTCGGCAAACTCTTTCAGTTCAGCAAGAGGTCTAGCAAGAAATGATTCAGCGTTAAAATTTATATAATCAGGATTATATTTCCTGACAAGATGCTTCATTTCGTCTATGACACGATCAATACGTTTACGCCGGTAGTAGATTCCGCAACCTTGCTCCTGAAACAGCTTTCTCAAATGAGGGGCCTCACAGTAGGTACAATCGTATGGGCAGCCTCTGTCGATCTCTACATGGATCATCGTATATATCTTGCCCTGCATCGGCCGGTACAGGTGCTTTCTCTCGAAAATATCATAGTCGATATAAGGTAGTGCGTTAATATCGGTGAGCTTTCTCATAGGATTCTTAATGATCCGGCCCTCGCGTTTGACCCATAGATTCAGCACTGAAGAATAGTCTTCTCTTCTCCGCATTTTCTCACATAGCTCGACGAGTGCCTCCTCTCCTTCGCCTATGCATACAATATCCACATCCTCGTTTGCGATAACCTCCTCTGCTGAGAATGTCACAAATACTCCACCGGCAATGACCGGCGCTTTGTAATCCCTGATTGCTGCGAGAAGGGATATGCCGAGATCAAAGGTGTCCTCGACAAGCGTAATGGCTATAAGATCAGGTGAAAAATCATTTACTTTCTTCCGTAGATCTTCGTACATATCCGTATCTCTGTAGTCAACCCCTTTTTCTTTGTAGCTGAATGGTCTCAGTTGGAGCAAATCGACCTTTTTCTGCTCAAAGTTTATCTCCTCCCATTTATAGTAAGTGGTATCAAACAGCTCAACCTCAAAGCCGGCCTCTCTCAGGCAGGGGGCCAAAAGCGATAGGTTTATAGGTACCAAGGTGGCCATTTCGGTATTGGGATAGATAAATAATACTTTAAATCTTCC
>Ga0209721_1002594_pt1 | contig 10987 bp, 4 predicted proteins | sample TshhotsprinmetaG_FD_184139 | JGI IMG/M metagenome (GOLD analysis project Ga0209721, IMG submission 184139) | Hot spring microbial communities from South Africa to study Microbial Dark Matter (Phase II) - Tshipise hot spring metaG (SPAdes)... | ecosystem: Environmental > Aquatic > Thermal springs... | reverse complement strand
TGATGTTGCTTTGGGTTCTTTATTAAGTGGAGGATTAGATTCATCAGCAATAACCTGTGTGGCTTTGAATTTCACTCACGATAAATTAAAAACTTATTCTGTTATTTCAGATGATAAAAAAGTGAGTGAGGAAAAATTCATCGATATTTTTAACCATCATTTTTTGATAGACAATAAAAAAATTAAAGTTGATACTTTTACATTAAAAAATGATATAGAAAAAGTACTTTATCATCAGGATGAACCATTTAATTATTTGATAGTTTTAGCTCACTATAGGCTTCTGAAAACTTTGAACGAAAATTCAGATATTATTGTGATACTCAATGGGCAGGGAGGAGATGAGGTTCTATTGGGATATTTAAGATTTTATTTCTTTTACCTAAAGTCATTAAAAAGTGATAAAAAATTTTTTGATTTAGCCAGAGAAATATTTTTATCTTTAATTTTCAGAACAGCATTATGGCAATTCAAAATCAATTCAGCTAAAAGATACTTACCCAGACTTCTTATGTCTGATAAAAATTTTCTGTTAAACAAAACTGATTTAGTTGAAGTATGGAAGTTTTCAAATCTCAGAGAAGCACAAATTAACGATATTGACAAATATTCTGTTCCATACATAAACAGATATGAGGATAGAAACTCAATGGCATTTTCGAAGGAAATCCGTTTGCCGTTTTTAGATCACAGATTAGTAGATTTTCTGATAAACATTCGACCAGATTTTAAGCTAAGGAATGGTTGGAGCAAATATTTGCTTAGAAAAAGTTTGCCAAATCTTCCAAAGGAAATAAGATGGAGAAATGATAAAAAAGGATTTTCTCTTCCGGAAGACACTTGGATTAAAACGGAATTAAAAGATGAGATATTAAATACATTTAAAGATAACAAAAGTATTTTGTCGCAAAATGGTTTTTTAAACGATAAATCATTTTTAGATTATTTCCACAGGTACTTAAATGGAGATTCAAAAACTCATTTTACAGACATCAGCAGAATTTATTTTGCCGAAAAGTGGTCGAAAATGAATTTTGGCACATAAGGAAAACTATGATTACAGTTATTTGTCCTACATATAACGAAGAAGAACACATTGAAAATGTTATGAATTTTTTTGTTAATGCAAAGCCCGATGATAAAGAACTCATCATCGTTGATGGTGGCTCAAAAGATAGAACTTTAGAAATTGTTAATGAATGGGCGAGAGATTATTCCAACATTAGAATATTAAATAATCCTCATAAGTATGTCCCTTATGCACTGAATATAGCAATAAGAAACAGTTCAGGAGATCCAATAATAAGATTAGATGCACACACTAAATATTCTTCGGATTACTTTGAAAAAATTTTAGAAACTTTCCAAAGAACTGATGCCGATATTGTTGGCGGTCCAATGGTAAAAAGAGGAATAACAGATTTTCAGAAAGCAGTAGCTTACGCTACTTCTTCACCATTTGGTATAGGTGATAGCAAAATTCATAAAGAAAATTATAATGGTTATAGCGATCACGTTTATTTAGGAGCCTGGAAGCGCTCTCTTTTTGATGAAATTGGTTATTTCGACGAAAGACTTCACCGAAATCAGGATGATGAATTTCATTATAGGGCTAAAAGTCTCGGTAAAAAAATCTATTTGTCATCAGAAATAAAATCAGAATATTTACCAAGGAAAAATTATAAATCATTGATCAGTCAGTATTTTCAATATGGATTATACAAACCACTAGTGCTAAAAAAAATCAGAAGTGAGATAAAGCAAAGACATCTGATACCTGTATGCTTTTTACTTTACTTTATATCACTTCCGATTTTGATATTTATTCATTGGTCTTTAATTTTTCCTATAACCTTATATTTATTGTTAAATATTATTTTTTCATTGAAAAACAGAAATACACTAAAAGTAAAAATCTTAACTTTTTCCTTATTCCCTTTAATACATTTAAGCTATGGTTTCGGATTTTTAGTTGGACTACTTAAAAAGTAGTATAAAAAAATATTTTTAAAAAAAAAGAGTTTTGATTACATTGAGAAGCGTTTTTAGAATTTTTATTTTCTTCTAAATAATTGAAAATCTATGAATAAAGATTATCTTCTTTTCCATAAGCCTTACATAACCGAGGAAGAAATCAACGAAATGGTTGATACCCTTCGCTCTGGTTGGCTTAGTATGGGACCCAAAACTATTAAGTTTGAAGAAGAGTTTAATAAATACATCGGAAGTAAAAAATCTGTTGCAGTCAGCTCATGGACTGCAGCTGGTCATCTGACTTTAGAAGCTTTTGGAATCAAACAAGGGGATGAAGTTATTGTTCCAACTATGACCTTTCCTGCAACAGCAGAAATTGTCTGTTATTTTGGTGCAAAACCTGTAATTGTTGATATTGAAGAAGACACTCTGAATATTTCTTTGGAACAAATTGAAAAAGCCATTACAAGCAAAACAAAAGCAATCATTCCAGTTCATTACGGTGGTCAACCTTGTGATTTGGATGAAATTAATGATATAGCCAAACGATACAATTTAAGAGTTTTAGAGGATGCTGCTCATTCACTTCCTGCAACTTATAAAGGTAATAAAATAGGGACGGTTTCTGAAGTTACTTGTTTCTCTTTTTACGCAACAAAAACTCTCTCTACTGGTGAAGGTGGAATGATCTGTACGAATAATGAAGAGATTGCTGAAAGATGTGCTATAATGAGATTGCACGGAATTAATCGTGATGCGTGGAAACGTTACTCTGAATCCGGTTCCTGGTACTATGAAGTTGTTGCGCCCGGTTATAAATATAATTTTACTGATTTACAAGCTTCACTCGGTCTCCCTCAATTGAAAAAAGTTGATGAGATGTGGAATTCAAGAAAATACATTGCCAATAGATATACCGAAGCATTTAAAGATTTGGACCTGATTACGCTTCATACTATTAAACCTGATAGAGAATCCTCATGGCATCTTTATCCAGTTAGACTTAACCTTGATATGCTAACTGTAACCAGAGCTCAGATCATTGATGAATTGAAAAAAAATAATGTGGGTGTTGGAGTTCATTTTATGCCAATTAATAAGCACCTATTTTATAGTGAAACTTTTCAATTGAAAGACGAAGATTTCCCAGTTGCATCTGCAGTTTTCCCAAGATTACTTTCATTACCAATTTACCCCGGAATGAATGATAATAACATTGATAAAGTTATTAACGTTTTTACTGACATTCTCAAAAAGTATAAAAGATAAAATCACATTAAATGGGTAAACAAGGTAGTTTTATTAAACGTTTTACTGACGTTATTTTCAGTATAATAATCCTAACCCTTTGCCTGCCTTTAATAATATTAGCAATGATTGCAATAAAACTTGATTCCAAAGGACCTGTGTTTTTCGTTCACGAAAGAACTGGTTTGGGTGGTAAACCATTCAGAATGTTTAAATTCAGAGGGATGATCGATAATGCGCTGGCTTTCGGACCTGTTTTAACACAAGAGAATGATCCGAGAATTACAAGAGTTGGAAGAATATTAAGAAGAACTAGTTTTGATGAAGTTCCTCAATTTATCAATGTTTTATTAGGTGATATGAGTATCATCGGTCCTCGACCAGAGATGACAAGTATAACCGCAAATTATAACGAATTCCAAAGAAAAGTTTTTGATTTTAAACCTGGAATAACAGGAATTTCTCAGGTCAACGGCAGGCAAAGGTTAACTCCGGATGAACGAACTGAAATGGAAATAAATTATTACAGCAGAGAAAATTTCATTGACGATCTGGGGATAATTATTAAAACAATCAAAGTTGTCATTTCCAATGAAGGAAATATTTGAAAAGTATCTGACGAAAACCTTGCTCAGAATTTCTTTTTATCGATGTCTAGATTTTTGACCTTTCTGCAACTAATTATTAAATCTACATTGCCATAGAAAAAAACAAATTCTGGATTTAAATGGTATGAAAAACATATTTCTTTCGCTCATTATTTTTTCATTCAGTGTAAATCTCCTCCCTCAAAAACTCGATAAACCATATTTAAAAGTAATTGAATCTAATATCAAATATTCTATAATTGAGTGTGATTTTTCAAATAATTTTCATTTCATTGATTCTACAATAAACGGTAATACTTATGCTTTCATTATAGATAATGACATTTCATTCAAAAAACCGGGAGAACCATTTTTACCAAACAGAATTATTCAATATGGTATTCCTTTCAATTCCTCGATTCGAATTCAAATATTAGAAACAGAGTCTGAAACTTTCTCAAACAAGTTTATTTTACCTACACCAGACTCCATTGGTCAACCAATTGAAAAACTGAATTATGATTTTGATATCTATAGTAGAAATGATTTCTATCCATATAAAATAATTGAACAAACTGAAGCCTCTGTTTTTAGATTTGCCCGATTTTCGTCACTTATTATTTCACCTATTCAATTTAATCCTGTTGAAAGAAAATTATTATTTAATAGAAAAATCAAATTCAGAATTGATTTTGTAAAAGATGAACATTCAGACTTTATCGTTGAGGTCAAAACGGATGATAAATTGACTAATGAATTTATTTCATCTCATCTGATAAATAAAGAAGTTGCGATGAATTTTACCGGAAGAATTGTTGAAAACACAGATTCACCGACTAATAATTATTGGTATGATCCAAACAAGGAATGGTATAAAATTTATCTTAATAAACAAGGAGTCTTTCGAATTACATTTGACCAACTTGTTCAACTTGGAATTAATCCAAATGGCCAATTGAGAAATGGCAAACTCGAGCTTTATAATAATGGAGAAAAAATACCAATTGATATAGTTGATAATAATCAGGACGGATTTTTTAATTCAGGTGATTATTTCCAATTTGTTGGAAATAAAGTTAAACCAACGCCATTTTCAGGTTTGAATATTTATAATCTTTCAAATGTTTATTGGTTCTCATATCAGGCTGACTCTGTTTATCAATATCGCTTAAAGAATGGAAGACCCGAAAATACCTTTTTCCCAGTCATTTCTTCTGTTACAAAACTTCATTGGGAAGAAGATAAAATGTATGACAATTTCGGATACGCAAATAACGATCAAAGAGATTATTGGAATTGGTACACAGTTGATTTACGAAATATGATTCCTATTACATTTTTTGATATCTGGCTTAAAGATAGCATTGCGTATTACAGAGATCCAAATATTCCTCAGGCAAAAATCAGGGTAAGTTTACACGGAGTTACAGCCTCAACCTGCCCAACTGCACATAATGCATGGATAAAATGGAATTTCAAAAAAATCGGAGAATCACTTTCGTGGGGCGGACAAAATTCGGCAATGCTCGAACGTGAATTTCTCTGGGGGATTGGGGGCGATAGTATTTATTGTTCTCCGGATAGTAATTATGTAATTATCGGAGTTGATTCTATTAACTGCAATTTTAATACTGATATAATTAGAGTTAACTGGTTCGAACTCGAGTATTGGCGATTGCATAAAGTCAGAGGTCCATATTTTGAATTTAAAAATCCTCCCAACAGGTATGGAATACTCAACTATTATCTTTTTGATTATCCATATCTGCAAATGAAGATTTACATTCCTCAAAAAGGACAAATGATTACTAATCCCGATATTAGAAATGATATTGATAGAAGTGTCTGGTTTACTGATACAGTAACTGTTCCTACAGAATATTTCTGTGTTTATCCTGATTACTTTTTAGTCCCAGATTCAATCAGGAAAGACTCTCGAAGTGATTTAAGAAATATTAGTAATGGTGCAGACTACATAATTATCACCCATAAAAAGTTCGAAAATCAATCTCAGCAGTTAGCAAATTTCAGATCTCAAAATCTTCACGGATTCGTAAATCCTAGAGTTATGGTTGTGGATGTTCAGGATATTTATGACGAATTTAATTTCGGTTTAAGAGAACCAAGAGCAATCAGAGATTTTATTAAATATGTTTTTGATTACTGGAGAACGCCTACAATTTCTTATGTAGCGCTAGTTGGTGATATGAGTCGTGATTATAGAGGAATCCTTAGAAATAGTAAAGTCAGTTATATGCCTTCTATGCCATTTCATGCTACGTTATATGGACTACTCGCAAGCGATAATTTATTCGCCTGCGTTATAGGTAATGATTTCATTCCCGATGTTGCATTAGGTAGAATTTCCTGCGAAGATGAGAATGAAGCCAACATCTTAGTTTCAAAAATTATTAATTATCCAGCTGATAATTCTAAAGAATGGAAGAAAACAGTCGGGTTATTCTCTGGTGGCTTAGATGCGAATGACGAAAATTCATTCAAATTCAATGATAGCAATATCTTTTTAGAACAAAATTACACCAATCCGTTCGGTGCTATTACATCAAAAGTTTTTCGATATCCAAATAAACCAGAATACATCCCTTTTGCAGGCAGCGGTCCAGAAATAAGACAATCAATCAACAAAGGAAATGTAATTGTAAGTTATTATGGACACGGCGGAGGATATCAGTGGGATTTTGTTTTTACTGATGATGATATTTACGCCCTTAATAATCAAAACCGTTTGCCATTTGTCATAAGTGTTACTTGTTATACTTCTCATTTTGATAATCAAAAAGTTTTTGGTGAAATATTTAATTCAGTACAAAATAAAGGGAGTGTCGCAACTTTTGGAAGTTCTGGAGTAACTTTATGGCCAACTGCAAAATTTTTCAATCAGGAATTATTCAGAGAAATTTTTAATAATAGAAGATTCACAATCGGTGATGCAATTCTTATTGCTAAATCGAATCCTGCTTATGGTACTATGACTCAAGTGCTGACACTTTTAGGAGATCCTGCTCAACGACTCGCTTTACCTGAATATCCAGATTTTGTCGTAAGAAACTCTGACATAAGCATTTATCCGGTTAATCCTTTGATAGATGATACTGTGAAAGTAAAAGTTTTTGTCAGAAATATGGGAACAGCTTTCAGAAATGATACAGTTACGGTTCAGTTGTTTAAACATTTTATTGCTGATTCGAATCTTATAGGTATGAAAAGATTAACAAGTTTTAACTGGATTGATTCCACTGAATTTCAATGGATAATTAAAGAAGATGGATTAATAAATCTTATTGCTGTTGTTAATAAAGTTGATACTTTAATGGAACTTGATTTAACAGACAATGTTGCTTCAGCAAGTTTTCCTGTTTTTAATATCAGTAAACCAAATATTATCTCACCAAGCGATAACTTTTTTACAAATTCTCGGATTGTGAATTTCAGATTGGTGGATGTTGGTACTTATATCGAACAAATCTTCAGATATCAGATAATTATAGATACTTCAAAATCATTAAATTCTCCTCAGAAAATTACTTCGCATATTTTATCGCCTGAAGAAGGAATTATTAGTTGGAATTCTCCTCAACTTTCGAATGGCATATATTATTGGAGGGCTTACATTTTCTCTGGACCTGACACGAATTATAGTGATATAAAAACTTTTTCAATAGTTAATGAATCCGGTTCTGGTTATTATGCTCATCAAAAACAGTTACTCGATTTTCAACTTTCAAATATTCTTTATTCAGATTCATTAAAAAGTCTCGTGCTTAATACTAAACTAAATCCTCCATATCCAATTGAATCAAGATTGGTAGATACAATCTGGGTCCCTCTTATGCCTGACTCAACTTATTTTACAGCTTCTGCTACTGACGGAACTTTCCTTTATTTTGGAAATATTGTAGCTCACAATTTTGACAGAAAAAGTAAAATTTATAAAATGGGGACAGGATTCAATGGCACTGTTAAAGGAATGATTTATGGGACTGTTGGAAATCTTGAAGTGACAATAAAAAATCAGATGTTCTATCATTCAGACGGATATTTATATATTGCTACAGGGGATAGTTTGTCTTTACTCAGAGTAAATCCTAGTTCAGGCGATACATCAAGAGTTTTTCTTGGTGCTGAAATGCTTTCAAGCATTGATGGCTACTTAAATAATTTCGGTCATTATGTTTCTTCCGATGGAAGATATGTTTATAATCTTACTGCCGGACATCTTGGAAAAAGAGAGAAGTACGTTTTAAGAATTTTTGATCCACAGAATAATTGGTCTAAAGTTGGGGATGATGTTGAGTTTCTTGGAAAATCGCAGCGTGGTTTTTCAAACTTTTTTGTCAGCGAAGGATATGTAATTACTATTGAGAGTTTTGAAAACCACTATATGAGAAAATATCGCGTTGATGGATTTTTCGAAATTGAATGGCTACCATTAAACAAACCTAATATTTTATACTCTATCGCTTTTGATAGAATAAATAATCTGGTTTATATAAGTACTTACAAACCTCCTCAGTTTCTATATCAATCTGGTTTTTATGTATATAAAGGTGCTTACATTGAAGCAACTGGTTCAATCGAAACACCAGAAATAGGACCTGCAAGAAAATTTTATGATCTAAAGTTTACAATAGATAACACTAATTCGCAAGGAAGTTATTCTACAATTTTATTTGCAAGAACTCCTAATTCACAAAGTTGGGATACAATTGGTGTGAATATTCCACAGAATTATAATTTAGTAAATATTGATCCAAATTATGAATTTATTAAGCTTCATATTGATTTTGTGGATACTTCAAATCAAACATCACAGCCTTTGAAATTTAAAGAGTTGAAAGTCAACTATTCTAGCTTTCCTGATATTCATCTTGCTCCAAATAATTTAACTTTTGAAAGAGACACTTTAATGCAAGGCTTTGATAATAAGTTAACTCTAAAAGTAAGAAATATTGGACTATCAGATGTTGATTCAGTGAAATTTGATTTTTACTTAAATAATTCTGACTATCCGATTTTTAGTCAGTATCTGAATATCAAAAGCGATAGCACATTATTTATTAACAAAACAATTTCTACAGATACTTTACTTTACACTGCTCCTGTTACTGATATAGACTTTAAAGTAATTGTAAATTCTCCTGTAAAAGAGTTTTTCACTTTCAATAATCTGACAGATAATTCTTTTTATGTGTCGAGAGATTCTCTTTCACCAACTTTTCGAATTACATTTGATGGTAAAGAAATCTTAAATGGAGATCTTATCTCTGCTCAACCGGAAATAATTATAACTCTGGAAGATAATAGTCCTCTTCCACTCGACACTACCAATTTCACAATTATTCATAATAATATTCCTTTAAGATTTTCTAATCCTGCACTTTCCTTTAACTATACTCCATATCCTAATTCAAAAGCTGTAGTCAAGTGGACACCAAAGCTTAAGGATGGCAGACATATTTTAGAAGTTCTTGCAAAAGATGCCTCGAATAATTATTTCGATACAGTGTCTTATAGGGTGGTTTTTAATGTAAGTAATGTATCAGATATAAAAAACGTTTATAATTATCCTAATCCATTTAAGGATAACACATATTTTACTTTTGATATCACTGGTGTAACTCCTCCAGACGAAATTAGAATAAAGATTTTTACAATTGCTGGCAGATTAATTCGCGAGTTAATTGTGCCTAATTCGTCTATAAATATGGGTTTTAATAAAATTCACTGGGACGGAAGAGATGAAGATGGTGATGAAATAGCAAATGGTGTTTATCTTTACAAAGTTATTTCAAAGTTTAAAGACAAAACGAAATCACTGATTCAAAAAATTTCCAAACTAAAATAGGAGTTTTATGTGTGGGATTGTAGGTTATATCGGTAATAAAAATTGTGTTCCTTTACTTATTGAAGGATTGAAAAGACTTGAATATCGTGGGTATGATTCTGCTGGTATCGGAATTATTGACGAAGGCATCTCATTTATCGTAAAGAATAAAGGTAAAGTATCAGAATTACAAAACAGACTTGAAGAATTAAATCTGAAAGCAAATATAGGACTCGGACACACGCGTTGGGCTACTCACGGAATCCCAAATGAAATAAATGCTCATCCCCATCAAAATGAAGAAGGAACTTTGTTCTTGATTCATAATGGGATTATTGAAAATTATAAAACAATTAAAAAAGTTTTACAGCAGAATGGTTATAAATTTCAGAGTGAAACTGACACAGAAGTATTAGCTCATCTTATAGATTCTTTTCTTAGAAAAGGTTTTGACATCTTCAAAGCGACACAACTTGCTTTGCAAGAAGTTGACGGCACCTACGGTCTTGCAGTTATCTATGCTAAAGAACCTGATAGAATAATTGCAGCAAGAAAAGGTTCTCCTCTGATTATTGGTGTGGGACAAAATGAAAATTTTATCGCTTCTGATGTTTCTGCTGTTCTCGCTCACACAAAGAATATAATTTATCTTGAAGACGGTGAAATAGCTTTAATTACTGAGAATGATTATCAAGTCAAGACTATCCACAATGAAGAAGTAATTAAAGAAGTAGAAGAAATTTCAATGACATTGGATGAGATTGATAAAGGTGGCTATCCTCATTTTATGTTGAAAGAAATCATGGAACAGCCTGAGTCTTTGCGTAATTCAATTAGAGGTAGGCTACTGATTGACGAAGGAACAGCAAAATTAGGTGGTCTTGAAAATATTATTGATGATTTACTCGATGTTGACAGATTCTTAATTACTGCATGCGGAACAAGTTGGCATGCCGGATTAGTGGCTGAATATATGTTTGAACAGTTCATTCGAGTCCCGACAGAAGTAGAGTATGCCTCTGAGTTTCGTTATCGAAATCCAATAATAAATAAGAAGGATGCTGTTTTTTTTATTTCACAAAGTGGTGAAACAGCAGATACTTTAGCTGCTCTCAGAGAAACAAAACTTCGTGGAGGAATCGCTTTGGGTGTTTGTAATGTAGTTGGAAGCTCTATCGCAAGAGAGAGTGATTCTGGTGTTTATATTCACGCTGGACCTGAAATTGGTGTTGCTTCAACTAAAGCATTTACTTCTCAACTAATAGTTTTAGCACTTATCACATTACTAATTGCAAGAAGAAAAAATTTAAGTATCGAAAACGGAAGAGAGATA
>Ga0209721_1002592_pt1 | contig 10988 bp, 10 predicted proteins | sample TshhotsprinmetaG_FD_184139 | JGI IMG/M metagenome (GOLD analysis project Ga0209721, IMG submission 184139) | Hot spring microbial communities from South Africa to study Microbial Dark Matter (Phase II) - Tshipise hot spring metaG (SPAdes)... | ecosystem: Environmental > Aquatic > Thermal springs... | reverse complement strand
GGTGCCAGCAGCCACATGGGCGGTCCACTCCCCAAGGCTATGGCCTGCAGCATACCGAGGTAGCGTCCCTCCAGCTTCCAGGTACGCCTCAAAGGCCGCATAGCCCACCGCCAGCAGAGCCGGCTGCTGGTTGGCAGTGAGCCTCAGCTCTTCTTCCGGGCCTTCCCACATCAACTTTAGCAGACCCGGCAAAGCCGCTTCGGCCCGGTCCAGGGCTTCTTGTGCGGCCCTTGAGCCCTCGTAGAGGGCCTTACCCATACCAATTTCCTGCGAACCCTGACCGGGGAACAGCGCTGCAATCATAAATAACCTCCAATAACCTCCGACTGGTTCTGAGAACAGAGCCGATGGCGAGCCTGCATGGCTCTACGCATAAACCTCCGGGCCCTCAATCCGGCTGCCACCAGGTCAGGACACTGGCGGCCCAGGTCAGCCCTGCACCGAAAGTAACAAAAAGGATGTGGTCGCCGTTGTGGATTTTGCCCGCATCCAGGGCCTCCTGCAGGGCAATGAGCATGGAAGCGGTAGAGGTATTGCCGTAGCGGTCTACGTTTACCCAGACCTGTTCGGAGGGCAATTGGAGCCGTTCGCGGGCTGCTTCGATAATGCGGGCATTGGCCTGGTGGGGAATTAGATACTTGATGTCCTCGGGTTTGAGACCTGCTTTCTCGATGGCCTCGAGGGTCGCGGTGTTCATCACCCGTACTGCAAACTTGAAGACCTCACGGCCATTCATGTAGACATACTTCGGCATGGCGCTGCCATCGGGCAACTTATCGGCAATGCAGCGCAACATAAGTTCCTTGCCCCCTGAACCATCAGCCCCCAGCACAAAAGAGCGGAAGCCGTAGCCCTCCGGTACCGGACCAATCACCGCAGCCCCCGCCCCATCACCAAAGAGCACGGCTGTTGAACGGTCGGTGTAGTCGAGGATTTTCGAAAGGGTCTCAGAGCCTATGGTCAGCACCCGATGGGCCAGCCCGCTCGCGACCATGGCGTGCGCTTGTGCAATGGCATAGCCCCAGCCCGGACATCCTGCCAGCAGATCGTAGGCTCCGGCCTTGAGGCCAAAGCGGTCTTGTACCAGTGCGGCCGTAGCTGGAAACAAAGCATCGGGGGTATTGGTGGCTACGATGACCAGATCTACCCCGTCCAGGGCACTTTTTCCATGACGGCGAATCAGGTCTTCGACAGCCTTGAAGGCCAGGTGAGAGGTGTACTCTCCTGCCGCAGCCAACCGGCGCTCACGAATACCGGTGCGGCTTACAATCCACTCGTCGGAGGTATCGAGAATTTTCTCGAAGTCGTGGTTGGTCATTACCCGGTCGGGCGCGTAGGTGCCAAGGGCCTGGATTCCGATGTTCAACTTTGCCTCCTCAAACTGCCCAAGTTGTCCAGGGCACTCCAACAAAGATAACACTCCAACCGGCCTTCAATGCCTGAGGTCAGTTTGAACCAAGTTCAAATGGAGCCTGAAGCCGCGGGGCAAAGGCCTACCTGGCAGAGTTGAAAGCAGGCTCGTACCATCGTGGGTTATGGCAATCTGGACTTGCAAAATCACGGCCCGAATCCAGGTATTGAATCTGCTGCAGCCAGCTTGCCAGCCTAGGTGCAGCATTAAGGACGTTACCAAAGCAAAGCGGTGTTTTGCGGAAGAGCTTGGGCCCACCCTGGAGGATTCGCCCATTGCCCGGTGGAGAAAACAAAACCCAGACCCCGTCTATCGGTGGTCTGGGAACATACTGTGTATCAGGCCTTAATTTCAAGAACTTTCTGGCCTGCATAGTAGCCGCAGCTATCACAGACGGTGTGGGGTGGCACCATGGCACCGCAGTTGGCGCACTTGATGAGTGCGGGGGCGGTGAGGGTCGAAACCACAGCACGGCGGATATCCCGGCGGGACTTGGAAACCTTTTTCTTGGGTACAGGGTGCTTGGCCATTATGGGTCACTTCCTTTTGCTGAACAGCCTCGAGCCGAGGCTGCTTTCGACAAACCGCTCTCTAATCTACAAGTTGCCGGACAAAAGGTCAACCCACCAGCTCCACCCGGTCACCGGTTATGAGGCCAAGCTGCTCATGGGCGTTGCCCAGGTGAACCGCCACCTCGAGCAAACCCGCGCTGCCTACATAGGCCAATGCCGTTCCCACCGGTACCTCTGCGTAGTGTGAGGCCACCGGGATGCGATGGTAGCGGATGCGCACGGTTCGGCCCCGTACATGGGCAGGCGTGGCCAGCAGAGTGGTGATGGCGTTGCCAAAACGGTCGAAGGTAAGAATCTCCCCCTGGCTGCCAAAGTTAAGGTGGATGGGTAGGCGCACCAGCTCGGCCACCGGCAGTTCGGGGCCGAAACGATGGGGCTCGACCCCAGCCGCCAGATGGGCTGCTACCGGCCCAAAGACATCCCGACCATGAAAGGTGGTTGATTTGCGGGGCAGATGGTAGGCAGGGTTCTCCAGCGCATACACTTTGCGCGGGGGGTCTTGTAGGTAGGCCAGCGTCAGGAGGCCGTTATCCGGTGCCACATAACAAAGCCGTTCCCCAACCACCAACACTGCACGGCGGCTCGAGCCCACTCCGGGGTCAATGACCGCCAACACCACCGAGTTTCGCGGTAGGTATGGCACCGACTCATAAAGTATGTAGCTAGCCCGTCGGAGGTCGCCTGGTGGCAGGTTGTGGGCTAGGTCGTGTACCACCAGCCCCGTAGTGATTTGCCGCATGACCGCCTTGACCACCGCAGCGTAGGGGTCGGCCAAGCCAAAGTCGGACAAAAAGAATATCTCCCGCATCTATGCGCAGTTTATCGCGCATCATGAGCCTGGCGATCCAAAATGGTACATTGCAGTGCGGATACCAGATTCGGCTAAGCTGCGTCCGGAGGGTGACGGACTGACCTGACCGAGGTCATCGGCGTGGCGGAGGGTGATGCTGATCGGATGCACCAAGGGAACCTGATGCCTATTTGTTGCACCATTGGAAAGCCATACCGCCCCTTGGAAGGGAGTCGTTTTTTCGCCGACCGTAGGAAGAAGTGACGCCGGTTTCGCCAACCGGAGGGAGGGGTGTGCTCCAGGATTCTGGTTCCGCTGCGCGCGGCGCAACATGCCCATAGAGTTTTTGATTTGGAGGTTTAGCTCTTTGAATCCGGTACTATTCACGTAGCAAACAAGCCTGCCGCTTTGGTCTAAAGTATAGGTTCGCTGTTCTCAGCTACCTACCAGGACGCGTACCCATGGCAAGTTGGCAACCAGGGCCAGAATGACCCCAGCCAAAACCCAGGCTGTCGCACCAGCCAACGCTCCTCTGGTGCGCTGGTAGAGCCACCCTAGAAAGAGGCTCGAGGCCAGGAAGTAAAGTGTAGGACCGGGGACGGCCAGGGCAAAAAGCACCGGAATCATGAAGGTACTGAGCTCCTTGTAGCGTTCTTTGAAGACTGGGTAGCCAACCCCACGTACCACCAACTCCAGCAGGGCAAGCCCGAAAAAGATGGGGTACATGGTACCCAGGCCGCTCAGGCCCAGGGGTTTGGTAATGTAGGCGTACAGGGCCAGCAGGGCCAGCAAAACCAGCCCTGCCCAGGTGCCCTCAACCCAACTGCTGCGTGGCCCCAGGGCGTTGGGCATACCGTCCCGACCTACTGCTTGGTAGGCAATCAGCAGGGCAAAGACACCCACCAGGAAATAGAAAACCGGGCGCACCGCTTGTCCCTGGAACGGGGTGAACAAAGCCAGCAGATTTTGGTAGAGAATCTGCCCTATTCCAACCGCCGCCAATCCGGCCAAAACCAGCGAGATCAGCAACCAAAGGTGAATGGAGCCAGGGCCAAAACGCCGCTCGTTGCCCATCTCCACCGTGCGCATCGGTTCTATGCGGCTCTCGCCGTACAGTAGCAATCCTAGGTAAACCAGAAGTACCACCAACCAAGGCCAGACTTTACTGAGCAGGTTGCTGGGTAGGCTGATCCGCGAAGAGAGCTGGCGCAAGACCAGCGAGCCTTTGTCGAACTCACCCAGGCCGTAGTAGACCATGGCTAACAGACCCAGGGTGCGGGTGTAGTCGCTTTCCAGGGGTCCCAGGCGGGGCAATACCTCCTCGAGGGCCACCGCGGCTGCTTTTGTGTCCCCGGCAAGCCACATCAACCGGGCCTTAGCCAGCTGTTCTTTGGGCGTGTTGCTGAGAAGCCCCAGGGCTTCCATGGGGCGGCCCAATCGCTCGGCCAGGCGGGCTGCTCCCATGCGGGCTTCCTCCGAGGCGGTGATCCGACGGAAGGTGATATAGGCTTCTTCGTAATTGCCCAGCGCTTCGTTTATTTGAGCACGGAGCAGTACCGCCTCGGTGTTGAGGCCGCGGGGCAGCCGGGCCAGCGCATCCGCAGGGCGTCCCTGCAGCAGCAGTAGCCGTGCGTTAAGCAGAGCTACCTCAGGGTCTTGTGGGTTTAGCTCGACCATCCTTTGAATGTAGGGTTGAGCCGCGCCAGGATTGTTCTCCTCCAAGGCGATACGGCCGAGTAGTTTAATGCTGGGCAGGTGGTTTGGTTCAGCAACCAGAGCGAGCTGACAGGTCGCCCGAGCGCTGTCGCGGACACCCCGGTCGTACAGGGTCTTACACTGGGTGTAGTACCCCTCGGCACCCAGCTGAGCAAAGGCCGTGAACGAAAATAGGGCGATTCCCACAGCAAAAGGAATCGCTCGTAACGCCATCATGGGGGTAGTTTAACATGATGCACTTCGTTTCTTGCACACAGATGCACATCCGGTAGAATCCATGCCGTAGAGTTGTGGACTGCAAGCCAAGCAGTTTTGGAGGTTGGTATGAAGCGTCTGTTGCTATGCATGGTGCTGCTGCTATCGATGGGTTTGGCTCAAAACACAGCCCTCATCGAAAAACTGTTGGACGATGGCAAATTTCAAGAGGCCTATGAGGCTGGTTGGCGTCTGGGTACCGTCGAAGGTCTGGTCCTGGCCGCGAAAGCTGCCAGCTATTATGCCGGCTATCTGGCTAAGGACAGCGAAAAAGCCGACTGGTTTGGTCGGGCCGAAGCTGCCGCCCGCCGTGCTATCCAGGCCAACAATGACAATGCCGAGGCCTACTTTGAACTGGCCCGTGCCCAGGGTCGGCTCTCGCAGTACCGAGGGATTCTAGAAAGCCTGGGGCTGGCCAGCGGCATCAAGGAAAACCTGGACCGAACCCTCCGGCTCAACTCCCGCCATGCCGGGGCCAAGGTTGCGCTGGCGCTTTGGCACCACTCTCTGATTTCCAAGAACGTGGGCTGGCTCTACGGAGCCAACGGCAACCTGATTATGCCGCTCTTCAATGAAGCTATTCAGCTCGAGCCCCAGACCATCATCCACAAGGTAGAACTTGCCGGAGTGCTGGCAGCCCAGGGTAAAAAAGAAGAAGCCCGCAAACAGTACGAGGCGGCCCTGGCTATTGCCCCCAAAAATGCTGCCGACCGCTTCGACTTGGAACGCGCCCGCCGCGAAATGGCAGCGCTGCGATGACCCAGGGCACCACCCCTGGCTTCAAAGGGCCATGCAGGTATATGGCTGGCCCGTCTCTCCCGAACTGTCGCTCCAGCAAACTCCTCCGAACGGTTTGATACAATTCAGAAGGGTTTGACCCCGGTTTTATTGGTCTTAGGTTTGAAAAGGAGCTTTGATGAACGACCCTTTTGGCCGTGTGCCCGGCTGGAGCCCCAATCAGCGTGTGGGCTTATTTGTAGATACCCAAAACCTCTACCACTCGGCCCGCGACTACTATGGGCAGAACGTCAACTTTGAAAGCCTGATGCGCTACGCCATCGGCAACCGTCAGCTGGTGCGGGCCACGGCCTATGTGGTCGAGCGCGAGAACGATACCTCAGCCTGGCCCTTCATCTACAAGCTGTCCACCATTGGCTTTCGGGTGCGCCGCATGAACCTGACCCTCAAGGAAACTACCGACGAGGGCAAACCCATTTACGAAGGCAACTGGGATATGGGCATCGCCGCCGACATGGTGCGGCTGATGCACACCCTGGATGTGGTGGTACTGGGCAGCGGCGACGGCGATTTTGTGGACATTGTAGAAGTGCTGATGGAGCGCGGCCTCCGCGTAGAGGTCATCGCCTTTAAGGAGACTACCTCGCAAAAGCTGATTGATGCTGTAGACCGCTTCATTCACCTGCCCGAGATCGAGAATGCCTTTGTGCCCAACAAAGAGCGGGAGCGAACTCTGATACCTCGTACTGAGTAGTTTTTTATATGAGCACTGATCTGGCCGCAATCCTAATTTCGGTTCTTGCACTCTTCTTTTCGGTATGGAGTTGGCGAAAGGGTTTTGAAGCTCAAAAGAGCGGGAATCAAACCCAGGAGCAGCTCACCAAGCTCCAAGAGAGACTGGTTAACCTTGAAGAAACCAAGTATCAACTGCAACGCGAAGAGGCTACGAAAGCTCGATTGACCGTCGAGGTCGTTAGGGAATCCTCTCAGACGTATAAAATTTGGCTCAGAAATACTGGCCAATCTGCTGCAAAAAACCTCCAGGTGGATCTAGACGATACCCCTTACCATCAACATCCACACATAGGGAATCGAGGCTTGCCGAGTTCGCTTAGCCCCAATGAAAAGGTATCAATTGCGTATCATGATGCCAACGACTACGTTCCCCCCAGTAAAATCCGCATAACCTGGGTCAACAAAAATGGTGAGCAAGACACCCACGAAGCCCTGCTGCAAATCCCATGACCCTCGAGGACTTCGACTACCACCTCCCGCCAGAACTCATCGCCCAGAGTGGCGCCGAACCCCGCGATACATCGCGCCTGATGGTGATTGACCGCAAAACCCGGCGGCTCGAGCACCGTATTTTTCGCGACCTGCCCCAGTACCTGCGGCCCGGCGATGTGCTGGTGCTCAACCAGAGCAAGGTCATTCCGGCAAGAACCTTTGCCACTAACCCGCAGGGAACCCAGATTGAGGTTTTGCTGGTGCGGGAAATTCCAACTGCTGAGAACAAAACTCCTTTTTTTGAAGGGGGTGGCTCTCAGGAAGCAGGGCCGGGGAGACTCTGGGAGGCCCTGCTCAAGCCGGCCAAACGGGCCAAGCTGGGGGCCACACTTACTTTTGCCGAAGGCCTGACCGCTAGGGTAGAGGCGGTAGAAGCGGACGGAACCCGCCTGCTGCGTTTTGCGGGCAACGTGTGGGATCACCTGGAAACCATCGGGAAAACCCCCCTTCCACCCTACATTCATGCCTCGGTGGACCCGGCGCGCTATCAGACGGTCTATGCCAAAATCCCCGGCTCGGTGGCCGCCCCAACCGCAGGACTGCACTTTACCCCCGAGCTAATGGCGCAGGTCGAGCAGATGGGCGTAGCGATTCACTACGTTACTCTGCACGTAGGCCCCGGCACCTTCAAGCCCGTACACGACGACCCCAACCAGCATCTGATGCACCTCGAGCCCTACGAAGTTTCGTCCCAAACGGCCGAGGCCGTAAATCGCGCCAAAGCCGAAGGACGACGGGTGATCGCGGTAGGTACGACAGTGGTACGAACTCTGGAAACGGCCTACAGTCCTGCGGTGGCAGGCATCAAGCCGGGAGCGGGTGAGACGCAACTCTTTATTCGTCCAGGTTTCCAATACAACGTGTTGGACGCACTGATTACCAATTTTCACCTACCCAGATCCACCTTGCTGATGCTGGTTTCCGCTTTTATGGGTCACGAACTGATGAAGCAGGCCTACCAAACCGCAGTGGGTGAACGGTACCGCTTTTACAGCCTGGGAGACGCAATGTTTATCTTGTAGGGCCTTCGGTCATGTTGCACTTCCGGTACCGGAACAATCGGCTATCGGTGCCTCGGCAAGTCCGCGAGAAGACCACGCCTTGTTTTCCTACTGATTTTGCACCAGATTTAGAGTTCGTCACCGGATGGTGGCCTCGCCCATCCCACGCTTTTGCGCAGCGCAGAAGCGACCGACCGAGGTTATCCGCGTGGCTGAGGGTAATACCATTTTATTGCATCACCGGGACGCGATACCGCCTCCTGGAAGACAGACGTTTTCTTCGCCGACCGCAGGGAGGGGTGGGTAAGCCCCGGGACTCTGGTTGCGCCGCGCGCGGCGCAACCAAGCCTCTGAAGGTTTTGATTGGGGTGATTGTATTTTTGAACTCGCTACGACGCCAGAGGCACCCTGGCACAACACAATACACAAGCTGCGCCACGTGCCACAACCCAGCCTCTTGAGGCACTTAGCTTGGACAATTCTGTTTTTGAATCCGGTGTTACATATTCTCGATAAGGGCCTGACCAAATTCACTGCACTTGAGCAGGGTGGCACTGCGCCCTTCGGCTACCATCAAGCGGTGGAAATCGTAAGTAACCCGGCCTTGGCCAATCGTTTTGGTCATCGCATGAATTATGAGGTCGGCGGCCTCGCTCCAGCCAAGGTAGCGCAGCAACATCTCACCCGACAGGATAACCGAACTTGGGTTGACCTGATCCTTGCCTGCATACTTCGGCGCTGTGCCGTGGGTAGCCTCGAATACTGCATGGCCCGTGTAGTAGTTCACGTTGGAGCCAGGAGCTATCCCAATTCCACCAACCTGAGCAGCCAGGGCATCGGAAAGATAATCGCCGTTGAGATTGAGGGTAGCAACCACGCTATATTCAGCTGGGCGAAGCAAAATCTGTTGCAGGAAGTTGTCGGCGATCATGTCCTTGACCACGATTTGCTTGCCGGTTTTGGGATTGGTGAAAGTTTGCCAGGGGCCGCCATCAAGGTCTACCGCGCCAAACTTGCTTTTGGCGAGGGCATAGCCCCAGTCCCGGAAAGCACCCTCGGTAAACTTCATTATGTTACCCTTGTGAACCAGCGTGACCGAAGGTAAATCGTTGTCGATGGCGTAGTTTAGCGCAGCCTCGACCAAGCGATGGGTTCCTTCCTCCGATACCGGCTTAATGCCGATGCCGGAGGTCTGGGGGAAGCGAATTTTACTGAAAGGCTTGGGGAACTCAGTCTTGAACCACTCGAGGAATTGCCTGACCTCTGGGGTATCTTTGGCAAACTCAATACCAGCGTAAATGTCCTCAGTATTTTCCCGAAAGATCACCATATTGACCAGTTCCGGGTGACGAACTGGACTGGGCACCCCCTCAAACCATTGCACAGGACGCACGCAGGCATACAGGTCGAGCTCCTGGCGTAAAGCAACATTGATTGAGCGGATGCCGCCACCTACCGGCGTGGTCAGCGGCCCTTTGAGGGCTACTAGGTACTCACGGATGAAGTCGAGCGTCTCCTCCGGTAGCCAGATGACCTCGCCGTAGACCTCGTTGGCTTTCTCGCCTGCGTAAATTTCGGTCCAGGCAATCCGGCGTTTACCGCCGTAGGCCTTAGCAACCGCAGCATCCAGCACGGGCCGGGCAGCTCGCCAGATATCAGGCCCGGTTCCATCGCCTTCGATAAAGCCCACAACTGGATGGTCTGGTACCTGTAGCTTTCCGTCTTGTATGGAAATCTTATCGCCTGCCTGAACGGTGATTTTTTGGTATGCCATAGCACCCAAAGCATAACAGACCGGGTGGTTTGGGCTAGCTTGCGCTCAGGTGTACGATTGGCTTTTCGGCGTGTTAATAAACCAAGCTCAGTTCCCAGGTGATCTAGCGGGCCTGTCCCCCCTGGGGCCCATTTAGACCAAGTAGCAGCTCCAAGGAGGCTCCCGCAACGGGCCGTCATGCCAATGTGGGCTATACCCACAGGCACTGGCCCGCCGGCTCGAGGGCCACGATTAATCTCATGCTTCCAGTGGCTCGGATGAATTTGGACAAACCAAGCAACCGGGCATTGATCTCGATTAGAGCGGTTCTCGGAAAGAACCCCGCCATCTAGGTAAAATCTACAGAACCCTTTTTCGCTGCCGAGATTGTCGGCAAAAATAGAGAGATGCGATGAGGATATAGTATTGCTCATGGTACTCCTGGTTTCAGAAGTAATCGCACCCGAACTTTTGCAGGGTTTTCCCGATGAAGTGGAGGTGGCCTATTTGCCCAAAGAAGCCCCTTTGTCGGAAAAAGCCCTACAAGCCGAGTTTGCGGTAGCACCCTACGGCAGCGGGGCCAAGCGTTTTTTTGCTGAACTCCCCAGGCTCAGACACTTGAAGGTGGTGCAGACGCTCACGGCAGGCGTGGATTGGATTCTGCCCCACCTGCCCCCTGGAATTGTGTTGTGTGATGCGGCTGGTGTTCACGATATTCCGGTTTCGGAGTGGATTGTTGCGGCTGTGCTGGGGGCCATCAAGCGCTTTCCCGAGTTCCGCGATGCCCAGCGGGAGCAGCGCTGGGCCTACCGCTGGGTGGAGGACTTGGAAGGCTCCACGGTGCTGTTTCTGGGTTATGGCTCGATTGCCAGGGCTACCGAAAAACGACTGGTGCCCTTCGAAGTAGGGTTTATTCGGGTCGCACGGACCGCCCGCGAGGGGGTGCACTCAATTGATGAGTTGCCCGGGTTGTTGCCCCTGGCCGACGTGGTTATTAACCTACTGCCCCATACCCCGCAGACCCACCAGCTTGTCGGGGCCCAGCATTTCGCCTTGATGAAGCCAGGTGTGCTTTTTGTCAACGCGGGGCGGGGCAAGACGGTGGACCAAGCGGCTCTAGTGGAGGCCATCCGGGCGCAGAGGGTGCGGCTCGTGACCGACGTGACCGATCCCGAGCCCCTACCGGAAGGGCATCCTTTATGGTCGCTACCGGAGGTTTTTCTGACCCCACACATGGCAGGCTCAACCCCCAAGCTGTTCGAACGGGGCTTCCGGCTGGTTCATCAGCAGGTGGCGCGGTACGTGCGCGGGGAGCCCCTGCAAAACGTGGTGACAGATGGTTATTGACCTGCTGATTGCCCTGGTTTTTGCTGTTGGTGCCTGGACGATGGCATTATGGGTCTCGGCGGAGGTGAGCCTGAACCAGAACCGCTTGCAGAGCGGTATCAACCTAGGGCTTACCATT
>Ga0209721_1002589_pt1 | contig 10998 bp, 11 predicted proteins | sample TshhotsprinmetaG_FD_184139 | JGI IMG/M metagenome (GOLD analysis project Ga0209721, IMG submission 184139) | Hot spring microbial communities from South Africa to study Microbial Dark Matter (Phase II) - Tshipise hot spring metaG (SPAdes)... | ecosystem: Environmental > Aquatic > Thermal springs... | reverse complement strand
ATAACAACCTGGATATCATCTATGACAAACCACTATTCCACCAGAGACTCGCTGATTACTTAATATTCTACAATACGCAGAGACCACATAAGTCTCTTGAGCTAAAGAGCCCCCTTGGTTATCTCATTGAGAAAGGAGGAATGTCGCAAAAGTCTTTAACTTATACATGATCAAGGTCAACACCGGTATCAAGGATCGCGACCTGGATGCTGGGGCTGCCGGTGGTCACGTCCCATCCCTCTGGTCCCTGGACCTTGACCATACCCCACTGGTTCACAAACCCCGGGTCGTTGGGCGTACCCAGAGCCTGAACCACATAGTCGGGCTCGGCAACTTCCACTTTGGGATGAGCCGAATAGGCTTTGACCTTGTCCTTTACCTGCCCTTTCGGCACCTTGACCACCTGGACTCCGATGCCGGGGATGGTTTCTTTAACCTGTCCACCGCACTTCCGGTGAATCTCAGCCGCCTCAGGCAGAGCCACATCCGGCTTGAACTTGACCAGAATCCGGTCAGACGCGTAGTGCGAGTCAGAGGGATTTTCGTCTGGCGCAGCGGCGAACACGACTGTGGAAAACGAAGAGAGCAGCAGGATGGCTGCCGCCAACACTATCCCGGCCCTTTTCATCTTTGAACACACTTCTTCTCGCAATCCAAATGTCTGTGTGCGCCGTTTCACTACATCACAGTCTAGTTACATACGAACGCGGATTGAATCACCAAAAGGTACCGATTTGGTACCAGTTCGGCTAGAAAATGGTACTAAGTAGAGAACGCTGCGGAATGGAGCTTGCGGACCGTTATAGTCCTCTCTCCCGTACATCGAAAACTTTAGGAGGGAGTAAGGTAAACTGAAAAAATGACGAGCCTTGCAGGGTCAGAGACTCACTGCTTTCACTCGATCGCAGATCTGTTGGTTATTTTTTGCCACCCCTCGAGGCGAGCGTGTAAGTAGCCGAGGTCACACCCCGGGTGGTGTTCCAGACGTAGCCGGTAGCCACGACATCTGTAACTGTGGCTACATAGGTCCCTGCTCGAGGCTTCCTCACCACAAACCTTACCACCCCAAGAGCATTAGTTGTGCCGCTCAAATCCCAGTACCGCACACCATTTGTGAGATGCAGCGTCACCTGAGCTCCAGAAACAGCTTTGTTCTCGGCAACTACTTTAACAGTGATGCGCAGCCTGTTAGCTACCTTATGTCCGCCCGTCACTCGGAATGTAATGCTCTCAACCCACATCTCCTCAGGAGGCGCCGGTGGGAGCTTGACCAATACAAAGTCTGCTATAGTGGTCTCTCCGGCACTGACCAATGTTGTCTGTGACGCCTCGTGATAGCCTGTAGCGGAAGCTGTCACGGTGGAGATTCCTTCGGGTATATCACTGATTGCGTATTGTCCGTCGGCGTCCGTCGTGACTATCCTGGTCCCATCAGTGACCGTAGCTCCAGCAATGGGCGAACCGTCAGCAGCATCTGTAACCCTGCCAGCAACATTGCCAGTGGTCGGCTGTGGCGGACTTGTATTTCCGTCGCTGACAGCTCTATAAGCGTTAACACGACCGAAGCCGATACCACTTACGCCAATATCATCACAGTTCGATTCGATTCGGGCACGCACTTCATCGTTAAGTCGCCCATTGCCGTTGGTATCAGTCACCGTTGTGAAAACTAGAGCTGCTAGCCCAGCTACATGAGCCGAAGCCATGGATGTCCCACTGAAAAACCGGTACCCTTCATTCACCGTGGCAATATAGGTAGATATGATGCTAACACCCGGGGCAGCCACGTCTACCCAATCGCCATAGTTAGACCAGCTAGCTTTTTGATCGATGCCATTTGTGGCGGCGACAGCGATGCAATTTGTGTAGTAAGCGGGGTAGAGTGGTGACGAACTGCCCTCGTTGCCGGCAGCAGCTACTACCACCGCCCCTTTGTTCCAAGCATAGTTTACAGCGTCTTTGAGCGTCGAGGACCCGAATGAGCCGCCCAGGCTCAGGTTGATGACATCCGCACCGTTATCTGCCGCCCAGACGATGCCTTCGGCAATCCAAGATAAATATCCGGTGCCATCATCCGCCAGAACCTTGACATTCATGATCGTCGCATCATAGCCCACTCCGGCTACGCCAATGCCATTGTTGGTACAGGCAGCGGCGATCCCAGCAACATGTGTGCCATGACCGTGAACATCGTCTGCGCTGGAACTCCCGCTGAAATCAATGCTGCTTACTATCTTAGGTGCCAGGTCAGGGTGATCTAAGTCAACACCGGTGTCCAAGACAGCAACCTGGATATTTGGACTCCCGGTGGTGATATCCCATGCCTCTGGCGCCTGCAGTTTGACCATACCCCACTGTTCCACAAAATACGGATCGTTGGGGGTACCCAGAGCCCGAACAGTAAAGTCGGGCTCGGCATACTCCACCATGGGGTCACTAGAATAGGCTTTGAACTTCTCCTGGAGTCTTCCCTCCGGCGCCACAATCACCTGCACTCCGATGCCAGGAATAGTCTCCTCAACTTGCCCGCCGTATTTCTCGTGAATCTTAGATACCTCCAGTGGAGCCACATCCGGCTTGAACTTGACCAGAATCTGGTCAGACGCGTAGTGCGAGTCAGAGGGATTTTCGTCTGGCGCAGCGGCGAACACGGCTGTGGAAAACGAAGAGAGCAGCAGGATGGCTGCCGCCAACACTATCCCGGCCCTTTTCATCTTTGAACACACTTCTTCTCGCAATCCAAATGTCTGTGTGCGCCGTTTCACTACATCACAGTCTAGTTACATACGAACGCGGATTGAATCACCAAAAGGTACCGATTTGGTACCAGTTCGGCTAGAAAATGGTACTAATACGAAAACCGGCGAGTCGCGTTAACAAGCTTCAAAAATTTAGCCTTCGCGAAAACGCACAGAGGTCAGGATACCCAAATACACTAGCCGCCCAATTCAGAAGGCGTGCTCCCTGGTCAGGCAAGGATAGACCTGTGCTGGCGAAGTGCTTCTATGGCACAAAAGAAGAGTTGTTATGTGCGGCACTGTCAGTTATGAGCTGCTCGAGAACGGATTGCCATCTATCGCCCAGGAGCTTGGTGTCCAATCTGACCTGTGTGGCGGTTATCTTGACTGCCTCACCGAAACACGTAGTCATAACTCCCCTTTCCCCTCTTACCTTAAGAGGGGAATCCTTGCGGAGACCTGCCTCTTTGCCAGAGACGAGTGCCCTCTTCTTGTCAACCTCCCCCTTAGAGTAAGGGGGATAGAGGGAGTTACTAACAGCTTGGGCGTTGAGCATGGAGACTTTCTCCATCATAGCTCCACTTGCGCCGCTCGCCCTAAGAGGGGAATCACGCATCTGCAGCTTTATGATAATCTGCCTGCCCTGAGTGTAGATGGACTCTACCTGGGCCCTCATAGCTAGAACCTTGATTTTCACCATATAAAGCAAATTCTGCACAGGCTCAGGCAAGGGGCCAAATCTATCCTCCAGTTCCCAAGCTATCTCCTGAACTTCTTCCACCCTCTCCACCCTAGCCAGCCTGTGGTACAGGCTTAACCGGGTATTGAGGTTAGGAACGTACTCCTCCGGTATATGGGCATCTAAGGGCAGGGATATAGTGGGAGATTCTTTGTCTCCCCTGGCAGTGACAGGCTGTCTTGTTTCGCCGGATTGCCTGGCTTTCAGTTCCTCCACCGCTTCTGCCAGCAACTGGCAGTAGAGCTCAAAACCCACAGCGCTGATATGCCCGCTCTGCCTGACACCCAGTAGATTGCCGGCACCTCTGATTTCTAAGTCTTTCATAGCAATAGCAAAACCCGAACCAAGTTCGCTAGCCTCCAAAATGGTCTTGAGCCTCTTGTAAGCTTGTGGCGTCAGTCGCCTCTCTTCATCGAAGAAGAAGTAGGCATAAGCCTGGTTTACACCCCGACCTACCCTCCCCCGCAACTGATAAAGCTGTGCCAGACCAAATTTGTCAGCCTGGTCCACAATCAGAGTATTGACATTGGGCATATCTAATCCCAACTGGATGATGGTGGTGGTGACCAGGATATCGTATTTACCTGAGATGAAATCGGTCATAACTTTTTCCAGTTGTTCTTCAGGCATCTGTCCGTGAGCTATGGCTATGCGAGCTTCGGGCACTAACTCCTCTAATCTCCGTGCTGCCAGGGCGATAGTCTGCACACGGTTATGCACAAAGAACACTTGCCCATTTCTCTCCAATTCCCGCAGTATGACCTGCCTGACCAGCGCAGGATCGTAGGTGCCAACGTAAGTCTTGACTGCCAGACGCTCTTCGGGAGGAGTTCCTACAATGCTCATATCCCGGATGCCGGTTAAAGACATGTGGAGAGTGCGCGGGATAGGAGTGGCGCTGAGAGCTAAAGTGTCCACCTCCTTCCTTATCTGCTTGAGCCGTTCCTTCTGCACCACGCCAAATTGCTGTTCTTCATCAATTATCACTAACCCGAGGTCCTTGAACACGACGTCCCTTTGCAACAGGCGATGAGTACCGATGCATATGTCAACTGTGCCATTGGCTAAGCCTTGCAGAATCTCACGTTCTTTTTCAGGGGGACAGAAGCGGCTGAGCATCTCCACTCTGAGCGGAAAGGTCTGCAACCTCTCGGCAAAGGTGATGAAATGCTGTTGAGCCAGCACAGTGGTAGGCACAAGGATAGCCACCTGCTTGTTATCCATAACCGCTTTGAAGGCGGCACGCAAGGCTATTTCAGTCTTGCCGTAGCCCACATCCCCACAGATAAGCCGGTCCATCGGCTTGGGTTTTTCCATATCTTCCTTGACTGCCATGATGGCTTCAAGCTGATCAGGCGTTTCCACATAAGGAAAAGATGCTTCGAGCTCCTGCTGCCACAGGGTATCTGGCGAAAAGGAGAAACCGGGGGTTACCTCTCGAATGGCATAAAGCTCCAGCAGCTCTCGAGCAATTTCCTTTACTGACTCCTTGACCTTTCTCTTCGTCCTCTGCCAATCAGAGGTCCTCAGACGGCTCAAGTGCGGCGTTTGGTCGCCGGCACCAATATAGCGACTGACGCGGTGTATCCGTTCCGTTGGGACATAGAGTCGGTCACCGCCGGCATACTCCAGAACAAGATATTCCCTCTCCACGCCGTCGGAGGACATCTTCAGCAGACCGCGGAAAATAGCGATGCCATGGTCAACGTGGACAACATAATCACCGGGACTTAGTTGAGCCAGAAACCACCGCTGTGGAATGTGCCTCTTTCTGACCGCGCGTGGCTGTTTTATGAACCCGAAGAGTTCAAGATCCGTGATGAGCGTCAGCGATTCATCCAGTTGCCAGCCTCCGTCCAGAGAACCCTGAAGCACGGTAATAGAGCCAGGCGGAGGTATCTGCTGTAGCTCTGACAGTGGCGAAGTATGAATATCCTCCTTCTGGAAGAGTTCACACAGCCGATTTGCCTGATGGCTGACCACCACCACCCGCTGTTTTTGTTCTATCATTTGCCTGGCTGTTTTCAGAAACTTCTCCAATTGATTGCTATAACTTTGGGCAGCGAGAAATGGCAAAACCCATCCGTTTACTTTGCCAGACGGGTCACGGCTGACCCCTTTTCCCAGCACCAGATGACGTCTTTGTTTCATCTGCAGCTCGAGTTCTTCCCAGGTGAAGTAGGGCAACGGAGAATCGTCAGCAAACTCGTCCCTTTCTGCTGTAACCACTTTGAGTTCACGGACCTCCTCATTTATCCTGTCCACAGCCAGCCCAATCTCAGTGGGGTCATCGAAGACAAGCACGCCATCATCGCCCAGATAATCGAACACGCTGCCGGTTGGTGCCACAAACTCGCCGGCCGGAGTGATAGTCAGCAAGGATACCGAGCTGGTTGAGCGCTGACTTTCCGGGTCGAAATATCTGATGCTTTCCATTTGGTTACCGAAAAACTCGATACGTACTGGCAGTTGGCTGCACGGGGGGAAGATGTCCACAATACCACCCCGTCTGCTCATCTGCCCAGGCATCTCCACAGCGTCCTCTACCTCATAGCCCAAAGATTGCCAGCGACGCATCAGCTCCAGAGGCTCAGCGGTCATGCCTGTTTGCAGAACGTGACAGGCTGCCACAAAATCCCTTCGCGGTTGAACCTTGCTCGCCACAGCCAGCGCTGAGGCAACTATTAGCGGCGGTTTACGACTGCTGTCATAAAGTGCCAAAGCAGCTAACGCTCGCATCCTTTCTACCATTTGATAACTCATACCCAATAGCTGAGAACTATCATGTGCTAGTAGATCGCGCTCCGGCAGACGATATAGCTCAGCATCGGGAGAACACCAGGAGCGAAGTTGTTCATGAAATTTGCGGGCGACCTCAGGCTGTGCCGTCACTACTATGAATGGCAGACCAAGTTCTTCATAAAGAGCAGCAATTAGGCAAGGTTTTGCAGCATCCAGAACGACTATCTGATGCTCGCCTTTGGCTGTGCACAACCAACCCGCCAACTCTCTGTAGGCAGGCAAGTTTTTGAGCAAAGAGAGCAAACAAGAGAGATTCATCCGCGGTTGTCACCAGGCATTATTATAGTGGGCTCGGGTAGTCTGTGCGAATTTTCCCACGATATCAGGCTGATCTAGCCCAGACCAAAGGACTTTCTCTTACAACCTCCCGTAGCAACAAGCCGAACCGGCAGCCATGAGTATTTCGTGATTCGTAACTCTGCTAGAGACTAGGCGAGTAGCAGTCAGGCTCAACCTATAGCTTTCTCTTGACCGAATCTACCTTATCCCTCATGCCCTGGACTTTATCACGCCGATCATCAATCTTAATCGTGGTCAAAACCCTGACAACGCCCTCACCAAACACCCCTTCGTGCATCTTCTTCGCTACCGCGAGAATCCTGTCCAGGTCCCCTTCTATAATCGTCCCCATAGGCGTTATTTCGTATTTCACATCCTTTTCCTGCCGTAGAACTTTGACCGCACGCGCCACATAGGAGCTCAGCGAGGGGGTCTTCGTCCCCAAAGGCACAATGCTTATTTCGACTATCGCCATCGCTTCACCTCCTTCTTCAAATCTCCATAGTCACCTGGTGAGTCAACTACAACTGTCAAATAAATAGACCAATCATACCGTTAACGCGTGGCCGATTATGTCAACTAACGTATTTCTCCTCCGTTCGCCCACATTTTACCAGCAATGATAAAATGACTGCATAATATGAGAGAAAAGGACTTGATCAAGAGCCTAGCCCGAGAGGCTGGCAACACTCTCATGAAGCACTTTCGGCAGGACTGGGCTTTGCTGAAACAGCGCAATACAGCTAAAGGAGCAGCCACCAAATACGACAAGGAGGTAGACAAGTTCATTATTGAGGAAATCAGGAAACGTTATCCTCACCACAGCCTGCTCACTGAAGAAAGTGGCATCCTACGTGGTGATGCGGACTGGCTCTGGATTGTGGACTCACTGGATGGCACAGGCGATTTTGCCAATTTCAACCCATTCTTCTCTGTGTGCATAGCGCTGATGCAAAAGCAGGAACTTGTCCTGGGAACAATCTATGCCCCGGCTATTGACGAGTTCTACTTTGCCGAAAAGGGTAACGGCTCTTTTCTGAATGGGACGAAGCTTCAAGTATCCAGCATCTCAGAGCTCGGACAGGCTTACGTTTTCTACTGCGAAGGAGGCGAGAAAGATCGCAGCAGAACCGGCAAGCTTTTGAGTAAGGTCTATCCATACGTCATCGACATACGTAAGCTGGGATCAGCCGGCTTGGAGACAGCCTGGGTAGCAGCGGGCAAAGGGGAGGCATACTTCACCACCAGAATTGAGCCCTGGGATGTTGCCGCCGGCGTTCTACTCGTTCAGGAAGCTGGCGGCAAGGTTAGCGACTTTCAAGGCAAGCCCTGGCAGCCCCGCACAAGCGACCTTCTATTCTCCAATGACAGGCTCCATGACAAGATATTGAGATTGCTATCTGCTGAATGATGGGGATGTTTAAACACATAGTTGGTCAACTTGTTGGGTTTATTTCAAGTGAGGGCGAGAAGGAAAAGGAAACAGTGTGTATTTCACGAGTCCCCCTCTTAAGATAAGAGGGATTAGGGAGCTATGAAAGAAGCCCGCATGAAATTGGGTCAAGTATAAGAACAGCAACTGTAGCGCAAGGCTTCAGCCCTGTGATCCGCGATGTCTAAGGGTTACCCGGTAAAGGAGGTGGAATGAGCGAGGTGACAGTCTTCATCGTTGCCCAATCGAAAGAAGAAAATCCAGCTAAGCTTACATTCAAAGCTGAAATCACAGCCGACGAGCTCGAAGCAGAGGGCATGAGGTTCGGACAATGGCTACTTGACAATGGCTCAACTTCTTTTATCAAGGGCCTGCACCACCTGTTCGACGAAGCCGAGATAACCAAAAAGATAGGATTGGGCTACTAAAGCACCAACACCAATGTGGGTAGAAAAAGCGGTCATAAAGACCATAGCAGGTGAAGAGATTACCGTAGCTGAACAAATTCCCATCCCATGCTTTCGCTGCGGCGTGTGCTGCACATCTTACCATCCCCCCGTCACGCTTGAAGAAATAGATAACATCGCTTCCGGCCTGGGAATATCGCGTCGTAGATGCATTTCCAAATATACTGTGAAAGTGCCCACCAAGGAAGGCTATTTGCTCAAGCATACTGAGAAAGGCTGCGCTTTCTTGACCTGGGACATTGATGGCAAAGCCTGCTGCGCCATACACCCCTGGCGTCCTAAAGCCTGCCGCGAGTGGACACCCAGCCTATCCAAGCCAGAATGTCTGGAAGGACTTACCAGACTTAAGTCTAGAGGGCAGATAATGCTCCCCGGCGACCTGTTTCCATCCTGCGATGAGCAAGAAGAGCTTTACCGGGCTGTGCACAAAAGTACTTCCTAGCCTGGTTCTGGCTCAGTTTAGGTATGGATGCGACATTCTTTCAACCGCAGGCTATATTGAAGTTATGCAGTTGAGAGTGATAAAGTTGTGCCAAATCCAGAATCTACACCGAGAGGACACAGACCCGAACATATTCGAGGCAATCGCAAGGAGGCAAAATGAACACATTTGAGGGAAAGGTCGCGCTAGTAACCGGTGGGAGCTCAGGCATTGGACGCGCCACGGCTATCAAGTTTGGGGAACGAGGCGCCAAGGTAGTGGTGGCTGCCCGTAGAGAAAAAGAAGGGCAAGAAACCATAGAGATGGTGAAAAAGGCAGGTGGCGAGGCGATATTTGTTCAGACAGACGTACGCATTGCTTCGCAGGTCGAAAACATGGTGCAACAAACCGTAAAGCAATACGGTCGTCTGGATATTGCCTTCAACAACGCCGGGGTGGGCGGCATAATGGCACGCCTGGTACGAACAAGCGAAGAGATCTTCAATGAACTGGTAGACACCAATTTCAAAGGCGTCTGGCTATGTATGAAATACGAGATCCCGGTGATGCTCCAGCAGGGCGGCGGTGTCATCATAAACAACGCTTCCATCGCTGGCGTAGCTACCGCAGAAAGATTAGCGGTGTACAGCGCCAGCAAGCATGCTGTCGTAGCCCTCACCAACGCGGCAGCCCGCGAATATGGTGGAGACAACATCCGAGTGGTCTGTATCTGCCCGGGGTGGATCAAAACCCGCATGACGGATGAGCTACGTTCCCGCAAGGACGCCGATAGCATAATCTATGCCAGTATACCAATGAAGAGAATGGGCGAACCTGAGGAAGTGGCAGAAATGGTAATCTGGCTGGCTTCGGATGCCGCCTCTTACGTCAACGGCGGCGCCTTCATCATCAGCGGCGGGATGAACGTGTAGGGCTAGCCAGAATCATGTTGACAGCCCAAGATTCTAGCAGCATTGCCACCCATTATGCCGGCGATTTCTTGATCCGTAAACTCGATTCCCAGTTCTTTTACAGATTTGGGAATTTGAGTAAAAGCCTTCACCCATTGCTCCTGATTGACCAGCAGCTTGAGAAATGGATAATCGCTGCCAAACAATACCCTCTGCCAAGGAACTGAGTCCAGCAATGTCCTAAGAGCCTGGTAGAACTCTCGAGGGCGAAGGAGACGTCGCTGCCACAAAGACAAATCGAGGTAAACATTAGTCGAGTTATTACAAATTGCCGCTGCTTCTGAATGCCAGCACCCTCCAGCATGCGCCAGAATGATGGTCAGGTCAGGAAAGTCCACTGCTACTTCCTGTACATAGATAGGCTGGCAATACTTAAAGTAGAACGGCTTGAGCATCTCACCAGTATGGAACAGAACAGGAACCCGATATTCCGCTGCCTTCTCATAAACCGCATAACAGGCTCTATCATTGGGATAGAAACCAGCAGCCGGATGGAGCTTAATACCCCTCATACCCCATTCCTTGACGAACTTGGCGACCAGCTTGGGAGCATCTTTCCTCCTCGGATCTACACCAGCAAAAGCAATTAATCTCTCCGGGTACTTCCTTGCCGCATCAGCGTAAATTTTGTTTATCTCTTCTATCCCCAGCTTGGGCTCACCGAGCTGATGAGCTAGCCCCCAATCAATTGCCAATAATACACTCTTATCAATTCCGGCAGCATCCATGTCCTTGACTATCATGTCACCGGAAATATCCCAGAACTCGAGCAGTCGTTTTTGCACCCTTTCCGGTGGTCTATTAGCCCTCAGCGCCGTGACCTCCGCCCAGCTGTCCCAGAAGGGCTTACCAACGCTATCGCGGTCACATAGATGAGTATGAAAATCAATTATCATATATTCCTCAAGACGTCTTGTGCTTTCCTGATTATACCATCGCTTAGCCGGCAATACTTCACGGTGTAGTGGAAAAGTTAAGATACATATGCGACATTAGGGGGTAATGGGTCACGGTGCAAGAGCATATCCTCTGTTTAGTAGAATACGGGGATTTTATAGTAGGAGGTTTCAGGATATGCTCTTCAGTCTCAGCAGGTTTCAAGGAAGCGAAGTAGCACAGCAAAGGATGAAGATACTCAACTTCTACGAG
>Ga0209721_1002586_pt1 | contig 11020 bp, 10 predicted proteins | sample TshhotsprinmetaG_FD_184139 | JGI IMG/M metagenome (GOLD analysis project Ga0209721, IMG submission 184139) | Hot spring microbial communities from South Africa to study Microbial Dark Matter (Phase II) - Tshipise hot spring metaG (SPAdes)... | ecosystem: Environmental > Aquatic > Thermal springs... | reverse complement strand
TGGACCTGACCATCGACGACCAGGACCACACCCACGAGCTGCTGAAAAACGGCACCGTGATCGGCTGTGTGACCACACGTGCCGACGCCATGCGTGGCTGCGTGGCCGAGCCGCTGGGCGTGATGCGCTACCGCTGCGTGGCCACCCCCTCGCTGGCCGCGCGCGCGCGCACCGCGCAGGGGCGCGTGACGCCGCACCGGTTGCTGGCGCTGCCCGCGGTCATCTTCAACCGCAAGGACGCGCTGCAGGACCGCTGGCTGGAGCTGCACTTCGCCTTGCGACAGGCGCGCTACCCGCGCCACTTCACGCCAGCGGTGGATGCATTCGAGCGTGCCATTGAGCTGGGGCTGGGCTGGGGCATGGTGCCGGAACTGCATCTGGCCAACCGGGAAGGGCGCCCGCCCTTGGTCGAGGTGATGCCGGGCGCGGTGATCGACGTGGCGCTGTACTGGCAGCACTGGGAGCGCGAGCCGCCCACCGCGCAGCGCCTGACGCGCGCCATTCGCGACGCCGCGCGCGTGTGCCTGACGCCCGTGGATGAGGATGCCACCGCGTAACGCGGCACTTTGCACGCCCCCGGTGCGGCTCGCCACCCCCGGGGGCGTGTCTTTACCCCACAACCGTGTCGGCGCCCCCATCTGGTTATGCTGTTGGGCACTTGAACCTTCGCTCGACCCCTTGGCTTGATCGGATGGCCTCGCAGCCGCTCCCCACGGGGCCATCGGCAACAACAGACGATGACCGACTACGCCTTCGCCCGCAACGTCCTCGGCGGCCTGCTGCGCGCCTGCTCCTACGACCCGCTGACGGGGTACTTTCGCGATGGTTGCTGTCACACCGCCGCGCATGACGTGGGCTCGCACGTAATCTGCGCGCGTGTGACGGCGGAATTTTTGGCGTTCTCGCGTGAGCGCGGCAACGACCTCATCACGCCCCGGCCCGAGTGGCGCTTCCCCGGCCTGAAACCCGGCGACCGCTGGTGCCTGTGTGCGCTGCGCTGGAAAGAAGCATGGGATGCTGGTTGCGCGCCGCCGGTGATTCTGGAAAGCTGCCACGAACGCGCGCTGGCCTATGTCAGCCTGGACGACCTCAAGGCGCACGCCTGGGTACCGACGCGCGGGTAACGGCCGCGCGCGTGAACGCAGGCGCGTGCAGCGTGCGGGCGCGCCGGTGGCTCGTCATCCCCGCAACACTGGTGCGGGGGCAACCCAGCGACAATACCCCCATGACTGAACAGCTGCCCGAAGCACCCGCCTCCGGTGACGGCGCCATTCGCCGCCCCAGCCTGTATGGGTCCTGGCCCGAGATGACCTACGCCGGGGTGCTGAGCTTCATGCGCCGCACCTATACGCGCGACCTCACTGGTGCCGACGTGGTGGTCAGCGGCATCCCGCTCGACCTGGCCACCACCTACCGGCCCGGTGCGCGGCTGGGCCCAGCCGCCGTCCGTGCCGCCAGCGTGCAACTGGCCGAACTCAAGCCCTTTCCGTGGGGGTTCGACCCGTTTGAGACGCTGGCCGTGGTCGATGCCGGCGACTGCTGGCTCGACCCCCACAATCCGCACACCCTATCCGGTGCCATTCGCGACCATGCGCGACGCATCCTGGCGGCCGGCGCGCGCATGCTCACTTTGGGGGGCGATCACTACATCACCTACCCGTTGCTGCAAGCCCACGCCGAGCGCTTTGGGCGGCCGCTGGCACTGGTGCATTTCGACGCCCACTGCGACACCTGGCCCGACGACAGCCCGGACTCGCTCAACCACGGCACCATGTTTTACAAGGCGGTGCGCGAGGGCCTGATCGACCCCGCGCATTCGGTGCAGATCGGCATTCGCACCTGGAATGACGACTTCATGGGCCTGCACATTCTGGATGCGCCCACCGTCCACGCACGCGGTGCGGACTGGGCCTTGCAGCAGGTGCTTGCCCTCGTGGGCGACCGCCCCGCGTACGTGACGTTCGACATCGACTGCCTAGACCCGGCGTATGCGCCCGGCACCGGCACCCCCGTGGCCGGTGGGCTCAGCAGTGCCCAGGCGCTGCATATCGTGCGGGGTCTGGTGCCGCTGAATCTGGTGGGCATGGATGTAGTAGAGGTGGCCCCGCCGTATGACCACGCCGACATCACGGCGCTGGCTGCGGCACACGTGGCGTGTGACCTGTTGTGCGTGCTGGCCGTGCAGCGGGGAGCGCGACGCTGACGCCCCCGCCTACAATTTCACCCATGCAAACGGTCAAACACGAATTGCTCGGGGCGCTGGCCACCGAGCTGGAGGCGTTGCACGCCGGCGCAGGCGCACGCGCCGCTTTCGAGCAACCCAAAGTGGCTGCACACGGTGACCTGGCCATCACCGCCGCCTTGCAGTTGGCCAAGCCGCTGGGCAGCCACCCGCGCGCCATCGCACAACGGCTGGTGGAGCGGCTGCAAGCGCAGCCCGCCTTCCAACGTTGGGTGGCAGCGCTGGAAATCGCTGGCCCAGGCTTCATCAATCTGCGCCTGCACCCTAGCGCCAAGCAGCAGGTGGTGCGCGAGGTGCTGGCCACAGGCGACCGCTATGGGCACCGGCCCGCCAACGGCCAGCGCCTGATGGTGGAGTTTGTCTCGGCCAACCCCACGGGGCCCTTGCACGTGGGGCATGGCCGCCAGGCGGCGCTGGGGGACGCGATCTGCAATCTGTTTGAGACCCAGGGCTGGCAGGTGCACCGCGAGTTCTACTACAACGATGCCGGGGTGCAGATCGAGACGCTGGCGCGCTCGGTGCAGCTGCGCGCCCGCGGCCTCAAGCCCGGCGACCCCGGCTGGCCCGAAGCCGCTTACAACGGCGACTACATCCAAGACATCGCCGACGACTTTCTGGCGCGCAAGACGGTGGTGGCCGACGACCGGCAGGTTACCGCCAGCGGCGACGTGGACGACTTGGACAATATCCGCGCCTTTGCGGTGGCCTACCTGCGCCACGAGCAAGACCTGGACCTGAAGACGTTTGGCGTGCGCTTCGACCAGTTCTACCTGGAGTCGAGCCTGTACAGCAGCGGGCGGGTGGCGCAGACCGTGCAGCGCCTCATCGACGCCGGCAAGACCTACGAAAAAGACGGCGCGCTGTGGCTGCGCACCACCAACTACGGTGACGATAAGGACCGCGTGATGCGCAAGTCTGACGGCACGTACACCTACTTCGTGCCGGACGTGGCCTACCACATCACCAAATGGGAGCGCGGCTTCACCAAGGTCATCAACATCCAGGGCACCGACCACCACGGCACCATCGCGCGCGTGCGCGCCGGCTTGCAAGCGGTGGGGCTAGGTATTCCGCCAGGCTATCCGGACTACGTGCTGCACACCATGGTGCGCGTCGTCCGCGGCGGGCAGGAAGTCAAGATTTCCAAGCGCGCTGGCAGCTACGTCACGCTGCGCGACCTGATCGATTGGACCAGCCGCGACGCGGTGCGCTTCTTCCTGCTGTCGCGCAAGCCCGACACCGAATACACCTTCGACGTCGATCTGGCCATCCAGCAAAACAACGACAACCCGGTGTATTACGTGCAGTACGCGCACGCGCGCAGCTGCTCGGTGCTGGCGCAGTGGCGCGCCCAGGGGGGTGACCCCGCTACACTGCGTGACGCCGACCTGGCGCCGCTGGACACCCCGGCGGCGCAGGCGCTGATGCTGCAGCTGGCACGCTACCCCGAGGTGCTGGCGGCCGCTGCCGCCGACTTTGCGCCGCACGACGTCAGCTTCTACCTGCGCGAGTTGGCCGCCGCTTACCACAGCTACTACGATGCCGAGCGCATCTTGGTGGATGACGACGCGGTGCGGCGCGCGCGGCTGGCGCTGGTGGCCGCCACCGCGCAGGTGCTGCGCAATGGGTTGCGCGTGCTCGGCGTCGGCGCGCCCGAGTCGATGTAAGCTGCCCCCCAATGCTTTCGGAGCCCGTGTTCATGGCGTTGCCCACTGCTTCCGTCCCGCAGCACCGCAGCCGCGCGCGTGGCGGCACCTTGCTGGGATTTCTGCTCGGATTGCTGGTGGGCATCGGGGCATCACTGGCGGTAGCGGTATACGTGACCAAGGTGCCGATCCCGCTGGTGGACCGCGGCGTGCAGCGCAAACCGACGCAGCCCGAGACCGAATCGCAACGCCTGCAGCAGTGGAATCCGAACGCCGGGCTGTCGTCGGCGCGCTCCTCTGCCCCACCGGCGGCGCCAGCCGAGGGCACCGCGGCAGATGCCGCGCCCAGCGGCGCCCCGGCGCCGGATCCGATTGCCGAACTGATTCAACAGCGCACCGGCAGCGCACCGGTGGCCGCGCCAGTGCCGAGCACACCGGCCCGCAGCGCCGCGGCCGATGCTGCGCCCAAGCCCGCGTCGCCCGCCGCATCGGGCGACGCCTCTGACCCGTTTCTATACTTCGTACAGGTGGGCGCATTTCGCAACGCCGAGGAGGCCGAGGCCCAGCGGGCCCGGCTGGCCCTGCAGGGGTTCGATGCACGCATCAGCGAGCGCGAGCAAAATGGCCAGCGCGTCTGGCGCGTCCGCCTGGGGCCGTTCGACAGCCAAACCCAGGCCGAAGCGATGCAGGAGCGTCTGCGTGGTGCGCGCTTCGAGACGGCCCTGGTGCGGGTGCAGCGCTGACGCCGGATGCACACGCACCCGGCGCACCCGTGCTGCAGCGCGTGCCCGGATCCGCCCCCGACGCGGCAGCCCTGCAGCCGGGTGCGGAACCCGGCGCTGGCCCCGGCATCTAATCGAACTGCCGCGAGTAGCCTACCGAACCGTTGCCCCTTGCCGCCAGCCTCAGCCTGGCCTGTCCAGAGGGGCGCGGCGACAGCGGTGCCGCGAGGGACGGCGCTTGACCCGAGGGTACCCGGGCCCTGGCTGTCATCTCCTGAACCCACCCACCACTACGTCCTATGCAACGTCGCCACGCAACGCTCGCTCTCCTTGCCACCGCCGGCGGTCTCACGATGCCCGCTGTGGGTTTTGCCCAGGCTGCCCCACGTGAGGGGTCGGAATACCGCCGCCTGAGCCGGCCGGCACCGGTGGAAGTCGGCCCCGGCCAGGTCGAAGTGCTGGAGTTCTTCTCCTACAGCTGCATCCACTGCTACCGTTTCGAGCCCCTGATGAAAGGCTGGATGCAGCGCCAGTCCAAAGAAATCGTAGTGCGACGGGTGCACGTCGGGTTCAACGCCGGCTTCGAGCCGCTGCAGCGCCTGTACTACACGCTGGAAGCACTGGGCAAGCTGGAGGCGCTGCACCTGAAAGCGTTTGCGGCGATTCACGACGATCGGCGGCGCTTCAACGGCCTAGAGCCGATTGCCGAGTGGGCAGCGGCGCAGGGGGTGGACCGGCAAGCGTTCGTGCAGACCTACCAGTCGTTTGGCGTCAGCGGCAAGGTCAAGCGGGCGTTGCAACTGCAAGACGCTTACGAGGTCGAAGCGACCCCATCGCTGGGTATCGCGGGCCGCTTTATCGTCCCCGGACAAGCCGAGCGCACCCTCAGCGTGGCCGACGCCCTGATTGCGCGCGTGCGGCAGGCCTGACGCACGCGCTGCTCTCCAGGCGCCGCACAAGGCGCCGTTGTCCGCGCCGGGTGCCGGGACGAAGCGTGCGTCGATGTGCTGGTTCGCGCGGCACCGTGCAGCAGCCCGGCGGCGGCGGTGCGCGCGCCGACACTGCCCCGATACACCAGGCGGCTGTGGGCGTGGCACAATCGGGCGCACCGAGTCTGGAGCAAGTTCCGTGCCTGTCATTCGACCGCTGCCCCGCCCCTGCCCGATTGTTCTCCTCGTGGCCTGCCTTGCTGTGAGCTGCGTCCCGACGGCCTGGGCCGAACGCGCCGACCGCTTCGCCCCGCTGCAGGCCGAAGCCGATGCGCTGCGCTACGACGACGCCCGCCAGACCAGCGTCTTCAGCGGGCGGGTCCTGATCAGCAAGGGGTCGATCCGCATCCGCGCCGACCAGGTCGAGGTGCGGCAAGACGAACAGGGACACCAGTTCGGTGTGGCCAGCGGCAGCGCCTCCCAGCGCGCGTTCTACCGCCAAAAGCGCGAGGGTGTCGATGAGTACATCGAGGGCGAGGCCGAGCGCATCGAATACGACGGACGCGCCGACCGCGTCACCTTCCGCGGCCAGGCCGAGTTGCGCCGCTACCGGGGCACGACGCTGAGCGACCAGACCAGTGGCGCCGTGATCGTGTACGACAACCGCAACGACACCTTCCGCGTCGACGGGGCAGCCACAGCCGCTGCCGACCCCACGGGGGCACGGGTGCGGGCGATTCTGACCCCGCGCCGCGCCGATCCCGCCGCCACCGAACCGGCGCCTGGCGGCGTGTCGGCCCCGGCCCTCACGCCCAGCGAACGCCTGGAGCCGCGCCGGTGATGCCGACCTCCAGTGCTGACGCACTGTCCCAGGGCCTGTGCGCGCGCGGCCTGCGCAAGCGCTACGGCCGCCGTACCGTGGTGCACGACGTCTCGCTGGACGTGCGGGCGGGCGAGGTGGTGGGACTGCTGGGCCCCAACGGCGCGGGCAAAACCACGTCCTTTTACATGATCGTCGGGCTGGTACACGCCGATGCCGGCGAACTCTGGATCGATGGCCAGCCCGCGCTGCGCCTGCCGATGCACCGCCGCGCTCGGCTGGGGCTGGGCTACTTGCCGCAGGAGGCGTCGATCTTCCGCAAGCTCACCGTCGAGCAGAACGTGCGGGCGGTTCTGGAGCTGCAGCGCGACGCCAGCGGGCGGCCGCTGCCGGAGCCGCAGCTGCGCCAGCGGCTGGATGCGCTGCTGGGTGAGCTGCACGTCGATCATTTGCGCGACACTCCTGCGCCCGCCTTGTCCGGGGGTGAGCGGCGCCGGGTCGAGATCGCGCGCGCGCTGGCGGCGCAGCCGCGCTACATCCTGCTCGACGAGCCGTTTGCCGGCATCGACCCGATTGCGGTGATCGAGATCCAGCGCATCGTCGGCTTTCTGAAGGCGCGCGGCATCGGCGTGCTCATCACCGACCACAACGTGCGCGAAACGCTGGGCATCTGCGACCGCGCCTACATCATCAGCGAGGGGCGGGTGCTGGCGCATGGCACACCGGCCGACATCGTGGACGACGCCGAGGTGCGGCGCGTCTATCTGGGCGAGCATTTCCGGCTGTGAGGCGATGAGGGGGAGCCTGTCGCTGCGCCAGTCGCAGCAGCTGACGCTGACACCGCAGCTGCAGCAGTCGATCCGGCTGCTGCAGATGTCCACGCTGGAGGTGGCGCAGGAAATCGAACGGATGCTGGCCGACAACCCGTTTCTGGAACGGGTAGACGACGACAACGCAGCCACCGGACCGGATGACGACGCGGCGGTGCCGCATGCCGCCGCGCCCGACGCGGATGCGGGCGCACACCCTACCCTGGCCGACGATACCGTGCCAGGCGATGGCGACGGGGAACCCGACACCGAAGGTACCCCCCGCGACGCCGTGACGCTGATGGAGACGGACACGCCGCTGGCTGGAAACGATTGGCCGGCGCAGCTCGACGAAGACGCTGGGGGCTGGCGCGCCGACGACGCCACCGACGACGACGGGCCCGACTGGTCGTGGGAAGGTCCGGGGGCCGGGCGCGGCGCCCCCGATGACGCGGACGAGCCGGCCAGTGCGGCGGAGCTCGCCCGCAGCGCCGAGCGGCTGCAGGACCATCTGCACGCGCAGGCGCTGGCCTTGCATCTGAATGAGGAGGAGCGTGCCGCGCTGCACTTCCTGATCGAGTCGCTCGACGAGGACGGCTATCTGACCGACTCGCTCGAGGAGCTGGTCGATGCGCTGCTGCGTGCCGCGGCACCGCTCCCCGGCCCTGGTGGAGCCGACGACACCGAACAGCGCGAGGAGCTGCTGGCGTTGTTGCGCCGCGCTCTCGGCTGGCTGCAGGCCATGGAGCCGGCGGGCGTGGGCGCGCGCGACCTGGCCGAGTGCCTGCGCCTGCAGCTGCTGGAGCAGCCCGACACACCCGTCACCCGCGCCGCCCTGGCCCTGTGCGCACTGCCGCTGCAGTGGCTGGCACGGCGTGACGTGCGGCGCCTGGCTCAGGCCGTGGCGGTCGATGAGGACACCGTGCGCGCAGCGCTGGCGCTGCTGACGCGGCTGGAGCCCAAGCCCGGGCGGCGCTTTGCCGATGTCCAGCGCCACTTCATCGTGCCCGACGTCATCGTGACCGTGCGCGCCGGCGAGTGCGAGGTACAGCTCAATGCAGCCGTGTTGCCGCGGCTGCGCGTCGCCGACGTCTATGCACGCGCCCTGCGCGGCCAGCGCGCCGCCACCCTGCAGCAGCGGCTGCAGGAGGCGCGCTGGTTCATCAAAAACCTGCAGCAGCGCTTCGACACCATCCTCCGTGTGGCGCGCGCCATCGTCGCGCACCAGCGCAGCTTTTTCCTGCACGGCGAAGTGGGCATGCGCCCGCTGGTGCTGCGCGACATCGCGGCCGAACTCGGCCTGCACGAATCCACCATCAGCCGCGTCACCAGCGGCAAGTACATGGCCACCCCGTTTGGCACTTTCGAACTGAAGTATTTTTTCGGCTCCAGCCTGGGCACCGACACCGGCGGCAACGCCTCCAGCACCGCGGTGCGGGCGCTGATCCGCCAGCTCATCGCCGCTGAAGACCCGCAGCACCCATTGAGTGACGGGCGCATCGCCGAGCTGCTGCGCGAGCAGGGCATCGAGTGCGCGCGCCGCACGGTGGCCAAGTACCGCGAGGCGCTGCGCATTCCCACCGCCAGCCTGCGCAAGGGCCTGCCGCGATGACCGACACGCTCGACCTGTTCCTGCCCTGCGCAGCGGGCTGCGCCGACTACCTGGCCGACGAAGTGGCGGCCTTGACCGGGCAGGCGCGCGCCGCGCTGCGTATCGACCGCGCGGGTGTGGGGCTGCGCGCCGACTGGAACGCCGTCCTGCGCCTGAACCTGTACAGCCGCATCGCGCAGCGCGTGCTGGTGCGTCTGTGGCACGGGCGCTACGCCGGGGAAGACGATCTCTACGCGGCAGCGGCAACGCAGGCGTGGGAAGACTGGCTCACCCCCCGGCATACGGTCAAGGTGGACGTGACGGCGCAGCGCAGCCCACTGCGCAGCCTGCATTTCGCCGCGCTGCGCGTCAAGGATGCGCTGTGCGATCGCCTGCGGGCCCGCTGTGGGGCACGTCCCAGCATCGACACCGCCCGACCGGATGTGCGCGTGCACCTCCATCTGGGCGCTGACGACGCCACCCTGTTACTGGACACCAGCGGCGAGCCGCTGTTCAAGCGTGGCTGGCGCAGCGACACTGGCGAGGCACCGCTGAAGGAAACGCTGGCGGCGGCAATCATTGCCGCCACCGGCTGGACCGGCACCGACGGCGACGGCGCGCCGGTGCCGCTGTTCGACCCCTGCTGCGGCAGCGGCACGCTGGTGATCGAGGCGGCGCAGATCGCGCGCCGTCAGGCCCCGGGACGGTTGCGCCGCTTCGCCTTCGAGCGGCTGCTGCCACATGACCCGGCGCGCTGGGCGGCGTGCCGTGCGGCCGCGCGCGCCCAAGAAATCGACTGGCCCGCCGATCGACCACCGATCGCGTACGGCAGCGACGTCTCGTTTCGCATGGTGGATTTTGCGCGCCGCAACGCCGAGCGCGCCGGTGTCGGGGCCGCCGCGGCGTTTCGCGGCGGCGACGCGCTGCAACGCCTGCCACCGGCCCCCGGGCCGGGTGTGCTGCTGCTCAACCCCCCATATGGCGAGCGCATCGAGGCGGCGGGGGTGGCGGGAGGACTGGGGGCTGACGCCTTCTATGAGCGGCTGGCGGCGCACTGGAAAACGCACTTCGGCGGCTGGACCGCGTGGGTCCTGAGCCCCGACCGCGACTTGCCGCGCCGGCTGCGGCTGCAGCCGAGCCGGCGCATTCCACTGTTCAACGGCCCCATCGAGTGCCGACTGATGCGCTTCGACCTCCGCGCAAGAACTGCCAAAAATGATGAGCCGTCAGCGGACTGACGAACGGCGTTGCTTTTTTTACCACTTGCTTAGCGATCAGTCGTCAGCTTGTGGTAAATTTCGCGTTGAGCCGTTACGCGGCTCCCCGCTTTTCCTCCCTGAGCGGGTGCCTTTGTGTGTGACAGCATAAGGCTTGAAGCCCCGGTTGCCTTTAGCACCGGGGCTCTTTTTTGGGTCATTCTCAAACGCGCTCCAGCACCAGCGCAATACCCTGTCCGACGCCGATGCACATGGTGCACAGCGTGTAGCGGCCGCCGGTGGCGTGCAGCTGGTGCACCGCCGTCAGCGCCAGGCGCACGCCGCTGGCACCCAGCGGATGGCCCAGCGCGATGGCGCCCCCGTTGGGGTTGACGCGCGCGTCGTCGTCGGCCAGGCCGAGCTGGCGCAACACCGCTCATGCCTGTGCTGCAAACGCTTCGTTGAGTTCGATGACGTCGATCTGATCGAGAGTGAGACCAGCGCGCGCCAGTACTTGGCGCGTCGCTGGCACCGGGCCGATGCCCATGATGCGCGGCGGCACACCGGCCACCGCCATCGCCACCACGCGCGCGCGCGGGGTCAGGCCGTGGCGCGCGGCGGCGGCTTCGCTGGCCAGAATCAGGGCACACGCCCCGTCATTGACGCCGCTGGCGTTGCCTGCGGTCACCGTGCCGTCTGGGCGCACCACGCCCTTGAGTTTGGCCAGTGCCTCCAGCGACGTCTCCCGCGGGTGCTCGTCGCGATCCACGACGAGCGGCTCGCCTTTTTTCTGCGCAATCGTCACCGGCACGATTTCCTGCGCCAAGCGCCCGCTGGCTTGCGCCGCCACCGCTTTGCGCTGCGAAGCCAGCGCAAAGCGGTCCTGGTCGGCGCGGCTGATACCGAAGTCGGCCGCCACGTTCTCGGCCGTTTCGGGCATCGAATCCACGCCGTAGGCAGCCTGCATGCGCGCGTTGACGAAGCGCCAGCCGATCGTCGTGTCGTACACCGCGGCGCTGCGCGAAAACGCCGTCTCGGCCTTGGGCATCACGAACGGCGCGCGGC
>Ga0209721_1002584_pt1 | contig 11041 bp, 6 predicted proteins | sample TshhotsprinmetaG_FD_184139 | JGI IMG/M metagenome (GOLD analysis project Ga0209721, IMG submission 184139) | Hot spring microbial communities from South Africa to study Microbial Dark Matter (Phase II) - Tshipise hot spring metaG (SPAdes)... | ecosystem: Environmental > Aquatic > Thermal springs... | reverse complement strand
TGCTAATGGTTACTATCTCTTCCAGAATCTACAACCTGGTAATTATTACGTAAAATTTGAAATTCCAGCCATCTATCAATTCACTATGATGGATCAAGGCAGTGACGATGCATTAGATTCTGATGTTCATCCTTCTACCGGTAAAACTGTATGTTTCTCTCTTGCTCCAGGTGAAAACAATACCACTATTGATGCTGGAATTTACTTCAAAAAAAGTTCAATTGGAGATTTCATTTGGAATGACGAGAATATGAATGGAATACAAGACGATGGTGAACAAGGGTTAGCCAATATAATTGTTAAACTTTATGATTGTGATGACAATTTCATTGCTCAAACTATAACCGATTCTACTGGAAACTATTCATTTACGAATCTATTGCCTGGGAATTACAAAATTGATGTTGTATTACCCAATGGTTATCAATTTAGTCCAATTAATCAAGGAAGCGATGATACAAAAGATTCCGACGTTAATCCGTTGAATGGTATAAGTGAATGCATCACTGTACAAGCTGGCGAGAATATAACTCATCTTGATGCAGGAATGCATTTAATTCCACCTCCCCCAGTTTGTTCAATTGGAGATAGAGTGTGGTTTGATACAGATAAAGATGGATTCCAAGATGCAAACGAAATCGGAATTTCAGGAGTAACAGTTGTACTTTACGATTGCCAAAATAACTATATAGATAGTACTGTAACCGATTCTGAAGGTTACTATTCATTTAATAATTTAATGGCTGGAACATACAAGTTCAAAGTGATTGCACCGGAAGGAATGTCATTCTCACCAAAAGACAATGTTGGAAATGATTTACTTGATTCAGATGTCGATCCAATAACAGGTGTTAGTGTGTGCATAGTACTTAATCCACCAGATTGTGGTGAGAATGATGTTAAGTGGGATGCCGGACTCTATCCAACTCCACCTGCTCCAACATGTCCAATTGGTGACAGAGTATGGAACGATATAAATAAGAACGGAATTCAAGATTATGGTGAACCAGGTGTTGGGTATGTAACCGTAAAATTACTTGATTGCTCTGGTCAAGTAATACAAACAACTCAAACAGATGATTATGGCTTCTATCTTTTCAACAACATTCCTGCCGGTAATTACAAATTAAGATTCATTCCACCGGTGGGATATACATTAACATTAAAAGATCAGGGAATAAATGATTTACTCGATTCTGATGCTGATCCTGTAACTGGAATGACCACTTGTTTCCCAATTGAAGCCCCATATTGTGATAGTAATGCCATTAGATGGGATGCTGGTGTTTATAAACTTAAAGGTTCAATTGGTGACTTTGTATGGCATGATGTGAATGGAAACGGAATTCAGGACGCTGGTGAACCCGGTGTTTCAGGAATTCCTGTAAACCTTTATGATTGCAATAACAATCTTATAAGCTCAACTACAACCAATAATCAAGGTAAATACCTCTTCAACGATTTGATGCCTGGCAATTACTACATAAAATTCTTTGCTCCAACGGGATTCTTATTCACGATGAAAGATCAAGGTTCTAATGATCAAAAAGATTCTGACGCTGATCCAATTTCAGGTAAAACTATATGTTTCACTCTTAATGCTGGTCAAGATGATTTAAGCTGGGATGCTGGTTTATCCGAATGCATAGTCGGAGCAACGGTATGTGGTGTTGTATTTGAAGATAAAAATGGAAACGGCTTGATGGATGTTGACGAAGTTGGTATACCAAATGTTGTAATTAAACTCTGGGATACTTCCGCTAATTTAATTAACCAAACACATACAGATGAATTAGGTAGATTTAAGTTCCTCTATGTACTTGATGGTCAATATCATGTTCAAGAAATTGATCCTCCTGGATATATTTCAACCACACCAAATTCTTACTTAATCACTGTTAGCGGACAAGATATTTGCAATATTAAATTTGGCGACAAAGTAAAACCTGTTCCCGAACCGTGTGATTTAACGAAATATAGAACTTATACACAAGATCAATGGTGCTTAGAACCAGCAAAATCACTTCTAGAATCTAAATTTGGAGTAATTTTCCCACACGGTATGGAAATAGGTGGTCAAGGTTCACCTTATAAAGCAACATTCACAAATTCAAACGCAATTAAATCATTCCTCCCACAAATCGGTTCACCTAGTTCGTTCATTAATAATTACATTAATCCGATAACTACTTCAGCAGGAGAATTTGCTGGTCACGTTGCTGCTTTAACTTTGAATGTTGCATTTAATGACTCTGGATTCTTAGGTTCAACTTCTACCACAAAGCTTGGCAACCTTGTAGTTAATTCGGGTCCATTAAAAGATTATAAAGTTTATGAAGTACTAACCCTAGCTCACATTGCCCTTGGTGGTGGTTCAACTCCATTCACAATCCAAACATTAAACGATGCTGTTAAATTTATTAACTACAACTTTGCATGTGATTGCAACTTTGGATTCTTGAGTTGTCCAGAACCACCAGATACAACAAGTGGTGGCTTTGATGCTGGAGTTGAATCTAATGCAAATCTTGCTGATTTATTACTACAAAGATTAACGAAGATTGAATATGGAATGACAACTAAAATTTTAAGAAATCCAAAAATTGCCTTCTCTGCAAGTATTGGTCTCTTTGAGTTACTACCACAATATGGTCCAATGGGTTCAATTCCAAGAGAAGCCACACCATTTGATATACTTGGAATTTCTAATGCAACATCTGCATATGCTGTTGATTACAATCTGCCTTCAAGAAATCAAGAAATTAGAATTGCCGGTGTGTTTGCTACTACTACAACACCGCCATATGTTTACGAACACACCAAAGCAATTTGTGACCGATTAATTGATGCTGAGCTCAATTCATTAACACAGGTTAAAGTCGGTGAAAACTACTTCTATGCCGCAGTTATCCATAGACCTAATGAAAATATTACCGATTATACTATAACCTTCAGTGTCTATGAAAAAGGTAATACGTTCATTTTCGATTCTCGATGGTTGATTGAAGATTATAATGTGCCATCCGGTGTTTCTAACATTTATAATTTCCAGGTCTGGGCTAACAACTTTAAAAACGCAAGTTATCTCGTAAGCCAGATTATTGAACAATTCAAAATGAAAGGAAATGTTGAATTCCTGAATCGTGCTCAAATTTCTAACTCGATGGTGTATGTCCAGAAAGGCAAGTACTATCATAATGGAAAGGTTGAGATGATTATTAAAAATGAGAAAAATACTTCTGAAAATATAGCAGTGCTCGTTAGAGCAAGACACACACAAGGTGGTGAAAGAATTGAGCAAATGAGTACTTTCACTTTAATTCCGGGAACTAATAGTGTTTCACTCAAAACCGGAATCTTAAGTGATGCTAATATCTATATCATCGCATCGAATGGATTTAAAGATGAAATCTTTGTAAGTGGCGGTGCATACACCTTCTTGAGTGGACAGAATTCCACAGTCGATATCTTCGAAACAAAATCCTATCCTGCCCAGGACAAATCAGCTTATCCAGAAGGTTCGTTGATTCTTGCTGGTGGTGTTAGAATGGAAGGAAAGCTCAATGATTGGATAACTATGTTCCGATCACTTACACCTAATACAGCGCCTGTTGATTTAAGTGACTATGAATCAATTAGATTTACAATTAAGGGTAAAGGAATCGTTTGGTTAAGAATTGAACAGGATGGTGTAATTAATTGGAACTTCCATATGAAAAAACTAGTCCTTGAAAATGTCGAGAGAACTTACATCATTAACTTAAAAGAATTTGCGCAACGCGAAGGTTCCGGAAATACAATTGACTTAACGAAAATAAGAAAAATCTCTCTAGTATATGAAAAACGTGATAACATGGATCTTAGTAATTACGAAGTAGAGATCAAAAACATAGCATTCTTACCAAAGAATAACGATAAGAAAAATACTGCCAGTGAATTACCGAGAGAATACAAGTTAAGTCAGAATTACCCCAACCCATTTAATCCAACAACTATGATTGAGTACTCTATTCTCAATCACGAGTTTGTCAATTTGAAGGTGTATGATATACTTGGTCGTGAGGTCGCAACTTTGGTAAATGAAGTTAAATCACCCGGAACTTATTCCGTTAGATTTGATGCAAGCAATTTAAGCTCTGGTGTTTATATCTACAGATTGCAAACAGATTCATTTACATCAACGAAAAAAATGATCTTACAAAAGTAATTTCAAAACGACTCTCCTTTACCTCTCCTGAAAGGCGTCCGTTATGGACGCCTTTTAATTTCTTATTGAGTCAAATAACTTAAAAATATTAACTAATCAATTTGTAAATAGCGCCTTAAAAGAATGGATTTGTCAAATGATCAAAATTTTATTAACATTTCATATAAAAAATTAGGAGATTAAAATGTTTTATAAATCAATTCACTTTTTATTAGTAATTCTTTTTATCTCAAAACTGGTTTACTCGCAAGAATCAAACAAAGAAATTAATTCTTCCGGAGGTGGAAAGGGGTTCTTCATGTTTGGTTGGATCAAATCTGACTTAAATGATTTAAATGCTAGACTCGTTAAATCAAACTACCCTGAACTTTCTAAAAATCAATTCTCTTTTGGTGGAGGCGGTTTCGGAAAGATTAATAGAATAATGATTGGAGGTCAAGGACATGGATTTAGTAGTAACATTATCACAAAAGGAAACTACAATCTTAAATATTCTGGTGGTTACGGACTTTTTGATTTGGGGTATGTATTTTTTTCTTTAAGTGGAGTTGATATTTTTTCGATGATTGGTTTTGGTGGCGGAGGAATTTTAATTGATATTTATGAGAATAAACCAATTAGGTTTGATGAAATATTGGATAATCCAAAAAGAGGAGTTCAATTAAGCTCCGCTGGATTTTTAGTAAATTTTTCATTTGGACTTGATTATTTAATCAATCTTAGTGATCAATCAAATGATCGTGGAGGAATTGCACTTGGTTTAAGATTGGGCTATTTATTTTCACCATACATGTCTGACTGGAAAATTAGTGAAGAAGTTGATGCATTAAATGGACCAAAACCAAATATGAACGGTTTCTATTTACATTTTATGATTGGTGGCGGTGGTACAGGAAGAAATTAAAATATCACTAACAATCAAATACCTCTCATCCTGATTTACATCAAGGGTGAGATGTCTTTTATTCAAAAGAACCTTAAAAAAATCATATAAAATAAATATCACTTAATTTTTATGGTGAAATAATTCCTTACAACTTTTTTATCAAATAAGGCAAACCTTGCATTGAAGTAAATTCACACTTTAGAGTTAAATCACATCAACTCTATTTAATTAGAAAACTCTTTCATAATTTTGTATAAAATAAACAAATAAAAGGGAATAAATTATGGCACGACCAAAATTTACAAATGAACCAGTTCTCGATTTTACCATTCCCAAAAATTTAAACAGATTGAAAAGAGCTATCGCAGAAGTCGAAAAGAATTTTGGCAAAGAATATCCTTTGATTATAAACGGTGAAAGAATTTATACTGAATCTAAGTTCCCTTCAATCAATCCATCTTTTAGAAATCAGGCAATAGGTTATTTTTCAAAAGCTAATAAAGAATTAGCAGAAAAGTCAGTTGAAGTTGCAACTGAAGCGTTTAAATCTTGGAAAAAAGTGCCACCAGAAAAAAGAGCAAAAGTATTATTTCGTGCTGCTGAAATTATTAGACGAAGAAGATTTGAAATAAACGCATGGATGATTTCAGAAGTTGGAAAGAATTGGCTGGAAGCAGATGCCGATACCTGTGAAGCAATTGATTTCCTTGAATTTTACGGTCGTGAGATGCTGAGATATGCTCAAAAACAACCTCTGACAAAAGTCAAAGGCGAAATCAATGAATTAGTTTACTTACCTCTTGGTGTTGGAGTAGTTATTCCACCATGGAATTTTCCATTTGCAATTCTTGTTGGTATGACCTCAGCTTCAATTGTTACCGGCAATACTGTTGTATTAAAACCTTCTAGTGATTCTCCTATGATGGGATATCTATTCACCGAAATTATGGAAAAGGCTGGTCTACCAAAAGGTGTATTAAATTTTGTACCTGGATCGGGTGGAGAAGTAGGTGATACTTTAGTAGCTCATCCTAAAACTAGATTTATTGCCTTTACAGGATCAAAAGAAGTTGGACTTCATATCAATGAACTTGCTGCAAAACATCAACCTGGTCAAATTTGGATAAAGAGGGTTGTCGCCGAAATGGGTGGCAAAGATTCAATTATAGTTGATAGCGAAGCCGATTTAAAGGCAGCTGTTGAAGGTGTTGTAATTTCTGCTTTTGGTTTCCAGGGCCAAAAATGCTCAGCTTGTTCCAGAGCAATTGTCGATGAAAAAGTGTATGATAAATTTGTCGAAATGATTAAAGAAAGAGTTGAAAAGATCAAAGTTGGTCCTGCAAAGGATAACTTCCCAATGGGACCTGTTATTAATGAAAAAGCTCAGTTGTCAATTTTAAGCTACATAGAGGTTGGCAAAAATGAAGGAAAGCTTTTAACTGGTGGAAATAAAATTGATGGTGAAGGATTCTATATTGAGCCTACCGTTTTTATTGATGTTGATCCTATGGCAAGAATTTCTCAAGAAGAAATTTTTGGTCCCGTTCTGGCTGTCATAAAAGCAAAAGATTTTGATCATGCATTAGAGATTGCGAATAACACCGAGTATGGTCTAACAGGATCAGTTTACACTAAAAACAGAAAGAAAATTCAAAAAGCACGAGAAGAATTTTTCGTCGGTAACTTATATTTCAACAGAAAATGTACGGGCGCCTTAGTTGGTGGCCATCCATTTGGTGGCTTCAATATGAGTGGAACTGATTCAAAAGCTGGTGGAAGAGATTATCTATTGTTATTTTTACAAGCCAAAGTCTCGAGTGAAAAGGTCAATTAAATTTGATAATAAAATTTTCGGCTGATCGAGTTATCCTGATAAAAACTTTCCAACTCGGTCAGCTTAATCTACTTAAGATAAAATAAGGATATAATTATGAAAATACATGAATACCAGGCAAAAGAAATTCTAAAAAAATTTAACGTTGCAGTACCAAAGGGACGCGTTGCAAATACTCCTGAGGAAGCTTTAGAAATAGCAAAAGAGATTGGGGGTGAAGTTTGGGTAGTTAAAGCACAAATACATGCAGGCGGTAGAGGAAAAGCAGGGGGAATAAAATTAGCAAAAAGTCTTGAAGATGTTTTTGAGTTCACAAAACAAATGATAGGGATGAGATTAGTAACTCATCAAACTGGACTTGAAGGCAGAATTGTTCAAAAAGTTTTAATAGAAGAAGGCATGAACATCGAAAAAGAATTTTACGCAGGTATTACTTTAGATAGATCTACATCAAAAAATGTTTTAATGGTTTCTACTGAAGGTGGAGTTGAGATTGAAAAAGTGGCTGAGGAAACTCCTGAAAAAATTCTGAAAGCATATATAGAACCTTCAATTGGACTCCAACATTATCAAGTTCGAAAACTAGTTTTTGGGCTTGGACTCGAAGGAGAAAAATTCAAAAATGCAGTTAACTTTCTTCTAGGATTATATAATGCATATGAGTCAACTGATGCATCTCTTGCTGAGATAAATCCTTTAGTAGTGACTAAAGATGGTCGGGTTCTTGCATTGGATGCAAAGATGAATTTTGATGATAACTCGCTTTACAGACACCCTGAGATTGTAGATTTAAGAGATTTGAATGAAGAAGATCCGCTTGAAATTGAAGCATCAAAATTTAATCTTAATTACATCAAGCTTGATGGTAATGTTGGATGTATGGTTAACGGTGCAGGATTAGCCATGGCGACAATGGATATCATTAAACTTGCTGGCGGAGAACCTGCAAATTTTCTTGATGTAGGTGGAACAGCCAGAGCAGAAACCGTTGAACATGGCTTCAGAATCATTTTAAGTGACCCAAATGTTAAGGCCATTCTGATAAATATTTTTGGTGGCATTGTTAGATGTGATCGAGTAGCTCAAGGTGTTATCGAAGCCTCAAAAAAGGTTAATGTGAATGTTCCTATTGTCATACGCCTCGAAGGAACTAATGCGATAGAAGCAAACGAGCTTCTCAACAACTCTGGTTTGAATTTCTTAGTTGCATCTAGCTTAAAAGATGCTGCAGAAAAAGTAACAAGTGTTATCAAGAATTAAAAAGCAGAGCGAAATTTCAATCGCTTCGCTTTCTTTATAAAAAACATAAAAGTTAAATTTCATTAATTAACTTTTAGCTAGCCATTTTTCGAGAGCTGATAATAAATTTTTCATGGCTTCAACTAAAGGGTAATGTTGTTCATTTTTTATATTCTCTAATATTTCCTTATGGATTTGAGTATAATCATAATTCATTTTTTTTACAAATTCTACGCCTCTTTTAGAAAGATATAATCTCATATTCCTTCGATCTTGTGAGTCAATTTCTCGCACAACAAAACCTTTTTGAACTAAGCCATCAATGATCCTTGTTAATCTACTTGCACTAAGTTTTAAACGACTGGCAATTTCTCTATTATTAATTACCTCCCCTTCTTGCATACTTCTCAAGCAACGAAATTCAGCTTGAGTCAAATCATGAGACTTTGCTAATCTTTCTTCTTTCTCATGACAACTACCTAATAACTTGAAAGTCAAGTCAGCAAGATTTCTGGCCGTAGTATCAAGATCTTTGTCATTCATTTTTTCCTCCCATAATTTTAAGCTTTAAAATTGAACAAGTTAATTCTTAGGTACAGGATGTTTAATTTTCTCCCATGCTTCAGAAAAATCTATTTCCTTGTAAGTTGGACTTTCGGGATTATGGCATTGTACACAGAGGTCTTTATAATTTTCATATATAATCAGTCCATTTTTAACTGCCTCTTCACGATTCTTCATAATTTTCATGTCTTTATAATGTGAACCTGGACCATGACATGTTTCACATTGAACACCATCTTCGACTTTAAATTTCTTGCCAATTAAAGATGCATCAACATTATACCCAGATGCATGACATTTCAAACAAAATTCCGTTTTTGCTGCTGGTGTTTCAAAGCCTTTCTCTTTAGCTATTTTGTCAGCTTCAGCTGTTAATAATGTTTGATACGCTTTTGAATGACCAGAATTTTTCCAAATGTCAAACTGTTTACCTTGTTTCTCAGTCTTATGACACATAACACATGGTTCAACACCAATGTATCCAAACTTTTTCGGATCTTCTTGAAATCCAGTTATAAAGATTATAACCGGAATTAGTAAAAATAAATAAACCAACCTTTTTTTCATTTTGATTTCTCCTTTATTGTTAGCATAAAGTGGTTATTTTACATCATTTTGACAATATCAAACTAATTTTGTTACATAACATTCAAAACTTTTATGAAATTGGAGGAGCTTTAGGAATGTAGCCCCTCCAAATATAAATTTTATTTTAAGGACCAGTTACATAAGGATAGTTTTTGATATCATTTGCAGGGACAAACTTTGTACCAGGCATAGTGTCGTAAATCATCGCATTAGTACCATAAAGTAACGATCGTGCATCATAACCGAGAGCTCTTAAAAAGGCAACAATATGAGCACTTGTTTGACCGGTATAGCAATATACTACTATTGGTTTATTTATTGGAAGAGTTTTCAAATGAGTAGTTGACTTTAAATCACTTCTTGGTGTATATTGAACAGATCCTGGTATGTGGCCTTGATTATAATGATCAGCAGGACGATAATCAACGATATAATAATTATTTAAATTAGTAAACACATCTGAATGAGTAATTCTTGCAGGTGTATATCCCTGAGCCACGAGCTTTTTGGCTCTTTCAATTAAAATTTCTTTGCCTGTTTTCTTCCCTGTTTTTTCAAAAGTTGGTAGAGCTCCCGCTGGATTCTTGGAAGCTGGTACAGTAGTAAATTGACCAGCTCTAGGATTACCTGTTGCTCCGAGCCAGTAACCTTGAGCAAATACTTCATTCCATGAACTCATACCATATTTAAGTGACCATACATTGTTATAACCCAACATTCTCAGGAAAGATACGATATAACCAGAGGATTGTCCTGAATAACATACTACTACAATTCTATCATAATTCTGCCAGTTTGGTAATCCCATAATGTGATCAATTGCTTTCGCATAATCAACTCGAAAAGCACCGCGTATTCTACCTTTGGTAACAAAAGTAGCAGAATCTCGCACATCCATAATGTAAATTTTCGTAGGATTGTTTTGTACATATGCATAAACATCCTCTGCATTAATAACAGAAGGACAGGCCGTTGTATTAATATAGTTATCAGTTTCAAGATATTCTAGTAAAACCTGAACTTCATCTATTTCAGGTTCCACCGAAGTTTCCTTTTTACAACCTGTATTGAGTATGGCAAATGAAATTATTAAAAGAAGAATAAAGAGATTTTTTAATGCTTTCATAAGATGTTTCCCTTATTTTGTTTTTGATTTTTGTTTATGGTTTTCATTAAAATCCCCAGCTTGATGGAAGTTTTCCATCAACTGTGACAATTTTGCTTGCTTCTTTTTCCCAATCAAGTAAATCAGAATTGAACAAATACAGTTCTTTGTTTCTTATGGTTGAACCTTCACGAATAATATGACAATTATCATAGCATGGTTTACCTGATGCAACCCTGGTTCTGGTAGTCCATTTTTGTATATTATGTGGAGTTGCATATTTATAAGTTGGTCTTACATTGAAATTAGCAAGTACGGGCACTCCGTATATGCTCCAACTATCAGGTGCCATTACTGATCTTCTCAACGTAGTATATTTATAAGGTCTTTGTTCAGGAATTGGATTAATCCCTATTTTGAAAGATTGATAAGAAGAGATTCTTGCACCATCACCACCAACGTGACAACTACCACAATTATTATAATTTTGGGAATGACATACATTACAATTCATTTGATTTATATGAACAGCGTGGTAAGAATTACTGTTTGCTAAATTCCGATGACAATTTTCACATTTAGGCATTGATGGTACTTTGTATCTTTGGTCATAAATAT
>Ga0209721_1002582_pt1 | contig 11051 bp, 9 predicted proteins | sample TshhotsprinmetaG_FD_184139 | JGI IMG/M metagenome (GOLD analysis project Ga0209721, IMG submission 184139) | Hot spring microbial communities from South Africa to study Microbial Dark Matter (Phase II) - Tshipise hot spring metaG (SPAdes)... | ecosystem: Environmental > Aquatic > Thermal springs... | reverse complement strand
GATACCAAATTTTTGCAATATCTGGATAAAAGCAATTTCAGGATTTTTCACAATAATGCACACAAGTGTTTCAGGTAATGGGAGTGTTGGTTCTTCTGCAATTAGCACGGCAGAAGCATTTGTATTGGAAAGAAAGGGTTCGTATTTTTTATCTCTTATAAAAACTAAATCACCTTCTTTGGCATTCTCAATACTATTAACACTTCTTATTAAAGTATTTTCTTCTCCCCTGATGATTTTACCATCTACCCATTGTGCTATTTGTATTGCTTTTATCTGCATTTTTTATTGAGTTTTAAATATGATTGTAATGTTTTAATAACCCTGAGTTACTATTTTTTGGGTTTTGGGGTACTACGTTCGGAAGAATTTGAGTTTAAATGTGTTAAAACCTTAGATGTAATATCCATTGTTGGACTATGAAATAATAAACTACTCTTTAAAGATTTACCCGCATTAAAAACAAGATGATAATTATCTGAAGTTGCAATAATATTAATAGCATTCTGAATATCGTCCAAACATTCACGAATAATTCTTTCTTCTTTGCTATCAATTGTTTTTTGCCTTTTTTCAAGTTCGGCCCGATATGCGGCTGCTTCTTGTTCTATTTTCATTTTCAAATCAAGTTTTTCTTCGTCACTCATTGTAGCCTTGCCCGATTCAAGTTTTTTACGGTCTTCTTCAATCCGGTTCATTAGATTATCAAGGTCTTTTTGTTGGGCATCCACCTCTTTTTGAAGTTCTTCGTATTTCTGTTTTCTCTTATTATATTCCCTCATAACAAGTTCAACATCAACGACAGCAATTCTATAAGATGTCCCTGTATCGGCACTTTTAGAAGGCTCCTGTGCTATTACATTTTTATAAGGAATTAACAAAGAACTTAAAACAAATAATGAAATAAAAAAATATCTCCCTTTCACAACTTTTCCTTTCTTTTATTAAGTTAAATCATAGTTTTGTATAATAAACGAAAGTATATCACATTTTTATTTAAAATTTCATTACCGAATAAAGAGACTATATTTTAAGGGTATTTAAATTAGAACTGCAATCCTGTAGTTAAATGTAACTTGCCATTTCCCTGGTCTTCGTCCGGATTAAGTGGAATTCCATAATCAATACGAATAGGTCCAAATCTTGGAATTTCGGCACCTATTCCAAAACCTGCACTATATCTCAGGTCCGATAAATCAAGATCATCTTCGTCTTTCCAAACACCGCCCATATCAACAAAGGAATACAAACGGACGATATTTGTTAGTTTATATTTTAGTTCTAAGTTATTAACCAATCGAAGGTTACCGCCTTCTGCAATCCAATCACCGAACCAGCCATATTCACGAATTTTGGGTCCTATATCGCGATAATCGTAACCACGAACTGTAGTTGTGCCACCTGCATAAAACCTGTAAATTAATGGTATATAATCTGAATCCCCATAATCAGTCATCCAACCTTCACGAGTCCTTAACATCAATACCCATTTTTTGTTTTTATCTAATGCTTTAAACCATGAAAGGTCAAATTGCAACTTTACAAAATTATTATCACCGCCAAGTCCTGCAAGTTCGGAACTCAAAATAGCATTAATTCCACGAGATGGATCTCTTGGACGGTCTAAGGTATTTCTTTCAAGACTTAAAATGGTGCTAACTGTTGTTGAATTTTCAGTCTGTCTGCGGATTTCTTTATTAATAAACCATGGTAGGTCGCTAATATCAACATCCTCTACCCGAAATGCAAGACGGGCCGTATTATATAATGATAAGGATTTTCCAAATCGTATCTGTCCACCCGCTTGGTTTTCGCGATAATCGGCTCCTCCACGAACCCAATAGGATTCATTATATATATCAACCCCTAAAGAAATGGGATAACCAAATATTTCAGGGTCTGTAAAACTTATATTATATCGGTCTCTTCTATCACCTATATGGACACGAGTGGAAAATTGTTGGCCTCCACCTGAAAAATGAGGCCAGTTAGTTATATCAAAATTTCTTAGACGAAGTTGAGCGAATCCTCCCACACCTTCATCTGTACTATATCCGGCCCCAAACAAGAATGTATTTGTTTTGCCCTCTTCCACATCTACAATTAAATTTGAATATCGGGGATCTACATCATCATCTGTAAGTGTAATACGGACTTTGTCAAAATAATCTGTATTTTCGAGTCTTAAACGGCTGGCTTCAATAGATGAGCCGTCGTATCTTTCACCAGGTTTTATTAATACCTGTCTCCGGATAACATCGTCCTGAGTAACATCGTTTCCTGTTATGTCGACTTGTTTTATATATTTTAGTTCCCCTTCCGATATATTATATGCAATATTTGTTGTTTTGTTTTGTTCATCTTTTGTAACCTGAGGAGCCACTGTTGCATCAACATAACCACTATCCCGATATTTGATTTCCAGAGTCTGGGCATCCATTGCAACTTGCCCTTTATTATGAATATTCTCAGGTTTAATTTTTATCTCTTTTTCAAATTCATCATTGTCAAAAACGTTATTGTTTGCATATTGAATAGATTGAACTTTATATTGTTCACCTTCTTCTACAAATAGTTTGATTTTTAATTTTTTACCTCCGTCTGTATATAAGACATCCGTATGTGTTACTTTTGCATCTAAATAACCATGGTCTCCATATTTGTTAACTACATTGTCAAGGTCACTTTCGAATTTTGTTTCATCATATTTTCCCCCAATAAACCACCATGCCGGTTTTGTCTTCATAGCCTTTTTAATCTGTCGATCCGATAATGCGTTATTCCCCTCAATTTCAACTTCTTTGATCCGAGCCTTTTTACCTTCATCTATTGAATATATTATTCGAACAAGTCCTGGTTCTATTTTCTCAGTTATAACATCAACTTTTGTATTTGCATAACCTTTCCCTTGATACATATTAATAATAGATTTTCTGTCTTCTTCACATAGTTCTGGGATAAAGGAGGAACCCCGCTTTTGTTTCAAGATAGGTTCTATTGCTCGTGGTTTAATTTTTTTACAGCCAATTATTTTAACATCTGTTATTCTTCTTTCTTCTTGAACAATAAATATTACCTTGACACCATTCCCTTCGGGAGTAACTTCTGCATCTACTTTTACGAAATAACCTAAACCATAAATCCTTTTTAAATCTCTTGCAATTGAACGAGGATTTAAAGTTTGACCGGGTTTTGTTTCTGCCTGTCCTAAAACCACCTGTTCATTAATTTTTTCTAAACCTTTTATCTGAACAGCGACAATTTCCTTTCCCGTATATTCTTCTAATTGTGCAATAACATTTCCACAAAATAGAAGGATAAGGAAAAAACAGCCCGTATATACTTTTTTTCTCAACATTTAACAAATCCCTTTATTAGTTTATTATGTTATTTTAATACTGTGCCTACAGAATGCCCTAATTTGCAATTAATTTGACTGTATTATTATCGTTTTTTTGTAACTGATTTTCAAATTTGTTTTCTTTTTGAATAAACTCTAATTTTTTATTATCTTCAGCAACTGCAATTATTATCGTATTTCCCTCTTTAACATCACCATTTAGTAATTTTTCTGCGAGTGGGTCTTCAACACTCTGCTGGATAGCTCTTCTTAAAGGACGAGCTCCATATTCTTCACTGCTACCGATTTGCACAAGAAACTTCTTGGCTTCGGATGTTATCTCTAATTTTATCTGTTTCTCATGTAGGTTTTTTGAAACTTCGGCAAGTTGTATATCGATGATTCTTTCTAATTGTTCTTGAGTAAGCCGATGAAAAACTAAAATCTCATCTAAACGATTCAAAAACTCGGGGTTAAAGATTTTTCGAACCTCTTCCATCACACGGTCCCGCATTTTTTCATATTCTTCTTCAATTGTATCCTTTTGGAATCCCAATGATGTTGATTTTCCAATTCTACGGGCTCCAATATTCGAAGTTAGGACAATAACCGTATTTTTGAAGTCTATCTTTCTTCCACTTCCATCTGTCATTTGACCTTCTTCAAGTATTTGGAGCAATGCATTAAAGATATCAGGATGTGCTTTTTCTATCTCATCAAAAAGGACCACAGAATAAGGTCGTCTACGCACCTGTTCTGTGAGTTGACCCCCTTCATCATAGCCGATATATCCCGGGGGAGCACCCATTAAACGAGATACTGTGAATTTTTCCATATACTCCGACATATCTAAAGTGATTAAAGCCCGTTCGTCTCCAAATAAAAACTCTGCGAGTTTTTTTGCAAGAAGTGTTTTACCTACACCTGTAGGACCTAAGAAAAGGAAGGAACCCACAGGACGGTTATGATGTCTTATACCCGCTCTTGACCTTTGTATTGCACGGGTAATTGCATCAATAGCATTATCCTGTCCTACTATGGACTTGTGTAATTCCTCACGCATACGCAACAATCGTTCTGTTTCTGTCTCACCAATTTTAGTAAGTGGAACACCCGTCCATTTCGATACGACATAAGCAATATCTTCAGCAGTAACTGTTGCTTGAGCGGAATCTCTCTGGGATTCCCATTCTTTTTTCTTCTCTTGATACAAAGACTGGAAACGGCGTTCTTTATCCCTTAAAGATGCTGCTTTTTCAAACTCCTGATGTTTTATTGCTATCTCTTTTTCCTGGGTTACTTTTTCTATTTCAATTTCCAATTCTTTTAGTTCTTTAGGGCGTGTGGTTATTTGAAGTCGGACCCGACTCCCTGCTTCATCAAGCACATCGATTGCTTTGTCTGGTAAATAGCGGTCTGTTATATATTGGTCTGAAAGTTTCACCGCTGAAATAATCGCATCATCTGTATATTTAACCTTGTGATGTGCTTCATATTTATCACGAAGTCCCTGAAGAATTTTAATTGTTTCTTCGGGAGAAGGGGCTTCGACAAAAATTGTTTGAAAACGTCTGGCTAATGCAGCATCTTTCTCAATATACTTTCGGTATTCATCTGCTGTAGTAGCCCCAATACATTGTAATTCTCCCCTTGCAAGGGCGGGTTTTAACATATTTGCCGCATCAACGGCTCCCTCTGCGGCTCCCGCTCCAACAATCGTATGGATTTCATCAATAAATAGGATAATATTATCTTCTCTTTGTATTTCTTTCATTACGCTTTTTAAGCGTTCTTCAAATTGTCCCCTATATTTTGTCCCAGCAATAACAGAACCTAAGTCTAATGTTAACACTCGTTTATTAAGTAATAAATCGGGAACATTCCCATTAACAATAGATTGAGCAAGTCCTTCTACAATTGCCGTTTTTCCTACCCCTGCCTCTCCAATCAAAACAGGATTATTTTTGGTTCTTCTACTTAATATTTGTATAACACGCTCTATCTCTATTTCTCTTCCAATTACAGGGTCCAATTTCCCTTCCCTTGCTAAAAATGTCAGGTCTCTCCCAAAAGTATCAAGTGCCGGAGTTGTAGATTTTCTTCGTTCGTGTAACTCTCCTTTACTACCGGGTTTACCATGTTCACCAAGTAGTTTCATAATTTCTGTCTGAGCCCGGTTCAAGTCAACACCAAATTCCAACAACAATTTAGCAGCTACACTTTCTCCTTCCTTGATAAGTCCTAATAGAACATGTTCTGTGCCAATATAAGTATGATTGAAACGATGTGCTTCTTCTGCTGCCATTTCTAGAACTTTTTTAGCACGAGGGGTATATGTTATTTCTTCAGATGATAACAGTGCACGTCCCTGAGGGCTACGATGCTCAATCTCATGAATTAATTGTTCAAAATCTACACCCATGTTTAACAATGCTTTTGCAGCAATACCCTCAACCTCCTGACACAATGCGAAAAGAATATGCTCGGTTCGAACATATTCACTACCTCGTTTCACTGCTTCGTTACGAGCAACAGCAATTACATGTCGGGCTCTCTCTGTAAATCGTTCCCACAACATTCTATTCTCCCTGAAACTATAATCTCTTTTATATATTTTTAGTTTTTAAATATTTCTTTGAATTTATTAGCACGTGTCAAACTCATCTTTACAGTATTATTACCATTTGAACTTAAATTCACAACAATGTGCCCCCCCTGAAGTTCAAATAGTAAAGGCAAAGGTAAAGAAAGGACAGATCCTGAAGTAAGATTTAGTGAATAACCCAATTGTAGAGCAGACCATAATTCTATTGCTTCTGGAAATTCTAAAAATCTGGCTCCTTTAGCAACTCCTTCTGCTCGGCCTACCATATCCTCTAATGTTAATTTACTCGAAGTAAGAAGTCTTTGCCTTGCATCCATTTCTGCTTTCGTTATTTCATTTACCATGTGTGATAAAGAAAAAACAATTTCCACTTCTGAGAATCCCAAAGTGTACTTATTGCCAATAGCAAATAGGCTACCCACAGTCTCTATTAAACTCACCGCAACAGGAGAGGATAGGGTACTATGAAAACCTTGTTCAATCAAATTTTTTGGGATTGCCAGTGGGCGGGCATCCGTAGGGGGGCCTGTTTTTATCCCTTTTAAATAAAACCCCAAAGACTTTAATTTTTCCTCCCAAAGATTAATGCTTCCTGTTCTTGCTAATCCTGGAAGATGAAGGATAATGAAAAACTTTAATCCTGTTCCTATTAGATTTAGGTCCGAAGATAAAAAACCCAATCGTGAGTCTGTCATATAATCTACAAAAGTACTCATACGGTCGTCAATTTTATTCAAAAATTCCCAGGATTTCTCTACTTGAAGCCCTGCAAAAACTACACGGAATGCGATATGTTCTCCCGCATTCACCATTATCGAAAAACGCTGGTCTTTACTAATAAATGCACCACGATGTCCGATTCCAGAGAGCAAGTCATAAGACACTAAAAATCTCTCTGATAAAAATAGGTTCTCTTTTGGAGAACTACCTGCAAAACTAATATAATCGTCTATGGAAATATCGTCCAATTGTAAAGAATTTTCTTTTATTAAATCTTCCAATCTTTTTTTTTCTTCTTCACTCATTCTCATAGGGAAAAAGAATCCCGCAATATTACGACACAGTGTGCCTACTGTTAGAATTGACACAGGAGCCCCTGATATCTCTTCTCTCCACCAAACTGGTTTATTAGTGACCCATGTTTTCATTATCATAAATCAATTTTTACCTATTTTCCATGAAGATAGAATTTTTTCTAAATCTAAAATTTCATCGCGTAGTTTCGCAGCTGATTCATAATCTTCTGACTTAATTGCCTGTCTTATTAATGCTTTTTTTGTATCTAAAAGTATTTGGGCCTGAATTCGTTCCTCATCATTAGCGTAATTTAATTTTTTGCCGATATGAGAACTACCCACTTGAATAACTTCAAGAATAGATTCTATATCAGGACCAAAAGTTTTATAACATGTAAAACAACCGACTCTGTTTTTTTCATGTATATAATTAATTTGTGTTCCACAAACAGAACACAGCGTTTTAATCTTCGGTTTTTTTGCCAGTTCCTCTGTATCTTCTCGTTGTTCTTTTACCTGTAATTCAACGGAAGCAAAATTAAATCCTTTAGGATTTTTCTGCACCTCTAATAAACAATCCGGACATAAATGCACTTCAGTTACATGCCCGTCAATGACTTCCCCATAGCGAACCGTTGCAAGTTTTTTATGACATTTTTGACAAAGCATTTCTGTGTTCCTTATATATTCTCCCTTAATTATAACATTATAAGTATATGCTCTTCACATCTGTTAAAATAAAAACGACCTTACAATTTGAAATGATGTAATATAATGATTTAGAATCATTTTATTAAAACCTAATTATAGAAGACCTATTGTTGTGAATGGGGTTAATATTACATATAAGTCTAAGAAAAAAGTGTTTTTATACAATCAAAAAATAATAAAAGCCTTTTGTATAATATTTGTTTTCTATTTTATCATTGCTGTTCTCCATGGCTTGTTGCCAGGTATCTGGGACAAATCTTTTGGGGGTAAAGAGGGAAAAGGTCCTTTCCGTATTTTAATATTCACACCATTTTTGATTTCATTATTTCTTTTTATCCTTATAAAAAATAACTCTAATAAAAATATTCTATTAAAGCCAAACATAATCTATATACAAATTATTCTCCAACCTAATTCTCATCGGGGTCCCCCTTTTTAACAAGTTCAATACCTTTTCATCAATTCCCTATTCCAAATCTAATTTTCTACCACTATATCTTATTCTTAAATACTTATATAAAATTAAATTTAGTGTTATAAGGAGTAATAAAATGAGAAAAAATGGTTTTACCTTAATTGAATTACTGGTAGTTATAGCTATAATTGGGATTTTAGCTGCAATTTTGCTACCTGCATTAGCCCGAGCAAGAGAAGCAGCACGAAGGTCAAGTTGCCAAAATAACTTAAAGCAGTGGGGACTTATTTTTAAGATGTATGCTGGTGAATCTAAGGGAGAACGGTTCCCTATGATAATTATCAATTCAGAACCTTTATATGATTGCGAAACATTAGTACCCACAGGTTTAAATAATTATGTCTATGGCCTCAATCCGAGGATTTCTACAATTTATCCTGAATATTTAACAGACCCATCTATTCTTGTTTGCCCTTCTAATTCAAAAGTTACAGTAAACAATCTAAAAAATTCAAAAGGGGAGTGGACCATAAATTATGCATGCGACACAGGAACAGGGCAATTGTTACACTCTGCAGGAATTCGATTAGGAGTGAACAGTTATATATACACAGGGTGGGTTTTTGACAGATGTGAATTGGACGATCCCTCTACGAATCTGACACCGTTTCAGCCCTCTAAAACGGGTAGTAGACAGTTCTGGCGGGCACTTGCTTATACAGCCATGCAAGGGGCTATGGCTCATAATTATACGGTTGCAGACATCGACATATCGGGACTTTCACCTGATGGCAATGCAGGAGGAGATGTAGTTTATCGACTTCGTGAAGGGATTGAACGTTTTTTGATTACCGATATAAATAATCCATCTGCAACGGCTCAAGCGCAAAGTAATGTCTGGACAATGTTTGATATTATCGCTATAGGCTCTAAAGCAAATTATTTCAATCATATTCCCGGTGGTTGTAATGTTCTATACCTGGATGGACATGTAGAATTTATCCGATATGAAGGTAAGGCACCTGTAAATAGATATATTGCAGAATGTCTGAGTGCAATTCCCTATGCTTTGTCGTTCTAAAATCCATTTATTTAATAGACTGTGATAATATCCTGTACAATTGGCTTTCCATATTCGACTTCACCTACTTTAATATGTAGGTTGGGCGAAATGTGGACATCGGCATATCCATGTGTGTGTCCACAGAGAACAAGAAATTGATGATACATACTACTATTAGTCATTTCTTGAATAACTTCTCCAACAGCACCACAAGTATAGTTCGGTAACCATTTTGCGTCTCCTCTCCGGCCTTGATGCCAGCAGGCTTCTGCAAAAGGGGGGACATGTGTAGCAATAATAATAAATTGAGCACGATTCATCGCTTCGGGTAAAGCACGTGCAATATAATTTGCAGATTCTTTGCCTAATGCCTGAATCACCTGTTTAATACGAGGTCTATCAAGTCCTATAAGTTCTTTAATAAAAATGTAATCACTCATCTTTGTATTGGAACGGTCAAAATCCCCTAAAAGAGCATCCCCCCATCCATCACAACCTATAAGGATAGTATTGGGCGTGAGTGAAACTAAACCAACTTCGGGCAACCAACGAACTCGTTGAGAATATTTACTAATCTGACGGACTTTTTGTCGAACTTGTTCTATAGAACCATGATAGTAATCATGGTTCCCTAAAACAAAATAAACAGGGCATGTAAAAACTCTATCCATGTATAATAGCCATTTATCTATTGTCTCTGCCGTAGAAATATCCCCGGTTATCACCACTACAGATGGTTTTTGTTCTGCCATTCCTTTAATAAATGATGCCCCTTGCTCCGGAGAAAGATGGTCTAAATGAATATCCGTTACCCATAAAAGTTTTATAGTTTGATTTTTTGCATCATTTGATTTACTGTTTTTATACATCGACATATACTACATCATTTCTATTATTCTAAGTTGAGTTCTGCACACTTTTATTCGGTTTTATCCAAATAATACAAGTAATAGAAAATATCACAAGTACCATACCAATTATTAACTCTACATTCAATTTGATCTTATTAAGAATTAACTCAAATAATGCAGTGATAACAACCTGACTTAATCCTGTAACTGAAATCCATTGAGGTCTTCCTCTTCCATAAGCATATGTCAAAAATATTTGCCCCAATGTCCCACTTAAACCAATCAACAATAGTAGTACTCCATATTTTTCAATAATCTCTTTAAATACGGGTATATTCAAATTAGACAAATAGAATAAACAAAAGGCGGATGTTAAAGCAACTACACTATAATGACTAACAACAGTTACAGGAGTAATTAAACCACAAAAACTTAAACTTACCATTGCTGAGCCTGCACAGATTGCTCCCATAAAAGCGATAATTATAGGAAAAATATCTCCACGAAATTGAGGTTTTTCTATTAAATAAACACCCAAAAAAGTAGTCATGACAAGCAACCAGAATAATGACGGAACTTTGTCAGAAAAAATAATATGCATAATGAGAATAACCCAAATAGGCGTTGTAGCAGAAATTGTAACTGTATCGGTAGCATTCATTTGCGACAGAGAAAAGAAGGTACATAATAATGCAATTGTTCCCAAAATACTTCGTAACCATAAAGAAAGGGACCCAAACACAATAATTCTCTCTCTGCGAATTAAAGCAAAAATTACCATAAAAATAAATGTTGGAGCAATTCGAAAAAAAGCCACTGCAGTCCATGAGAGATTGTTTCCTATCATACTTCCACAAACAGCCATAATAGAAAAACAAAAAGCCGAACATAACATATACAAATATGGTAATAATGATTTCATATTTTATCTAATCTATGTTAATATAAAAGAACCTTTTATATATAAATTTAAGAGGTATGATAATATGTATTATGGTGTTTTTTTTGCAAGAAGGATTTACAGATTTTGGAAAACAATTTTTAATTTTC
>Ga0209721_1002580_pt1 | contig 11059 bp, 10 predicted proteins | sample TshhotsprinmetaG_FD_184139 | JGI IMG/M metagenome (GOLD analysis project Ga0209721, IMG submission 184139) | Hot spring microbial communities from South Africa to study Microbial Dark Matter (Phase II) - Tshipise hot spring metaG (SPAdes)... | ecosystem: Environmental > Aquatic > Thermal springs... | reverse complement strand
GGTAATATGGAAGAAACTAAAAAAAACGAAGAAATAGGCGTTTCTGCTGAGATCGAAGATAAGACGGCAGAGGCTGTAGAAGCCATACAGGCCGAGCTTGCAGAGGCAAAGGATAAATATCTGAGGCTTTATGCGGAATTCGAAAATTACAAGAAAAAGGTTCAGAAAGACAGGGAAGATCTCATAAAGTATTCCAACGAGTCTCTGGTCTATGAGCTTTTGCCAGCACTGGACAATCTGGAGATGGCATTAAGGCATTCCGCGGAGGCAAATTCAGAATCCCTGATAAAGGGAGTGGAGAATACATTCAGGGAATTTGCGCGAATACTCGAAAAATTCGGGCTTAAATCCATAGATGCACTCGGCAAACCCTTTGACCCTGCATACCACCATGCAATGTCCCAGGTGGAAAGGAATGATGTTGAGGGCAATACAGTAGTGGAAGAATTCAGAAAAGGTTATCTCTATAATGAAAAGGTTTTAAGGCCATCACTTGTGGCAGTATCAAAGAAAGGCGGGCAATTTAGTGAATGAGTAGATGAGTGAATGAGTAATTTTTAATAACTTAATAACTTAATTACTTAAAATAGAACAAGGAGGAAAAATGGGAAAGGCAATAGGAATAGATCTCGGCACCACAAACTCGGTTGTTGCAGTTGTGATCGGCGGCGAGCCGGTAGTAATACCCAATCAGGAAGGCAACAGGACAACGCCTTCTGTTGTTGCATTCACAGAAAAGGGCGAGAGGCTTGTCGGGCAGATAGCAAAGAGGCAGGCCATAACAAACCCTGAAAATACCATATTTTCCATAAAAAGGCTGATGGGCAGAAAGTATAATTCCTCGCAGGTTGACCACGCAAAAAAGAGGCTTCCGTATCGTATAGTCGAGGCGCCGAACGGTGACGCACATGTAGAGGCAAGGGGCAAGAAGTATTCTCCACCCGAGATATCTGCCATGATACTCCAGAAGCTGAAACAGGCAGCAGAAGACTATCTCGGAGAAACCGTTACAGAAGCGGTCATTACTGTCCCTGCATATTTTGACGACAGCCAGAGGCAGGCAACAAAGGATGCAGGACAGATTGCAGGGCTCAATGTCTTGAGGATTATTAATGAGCCTACTGCAGCGGCTCTCGCATATGGACTTGAAAAGAAAAAAGAAGAAAGGGTTGCTGTATACGACCTCGGAGGAGGAACCTTTGATATCTCGGTGCTCGAAATAGGAGAGGGCGTCATAGAGGTTAAATCTACAAACGGCGATACATATCTCGGCGGCGATGACTTTGATCTGAGGATCATCGATTGGGTGGTCGAGGAGTTCAAAAAGGAGCAGGGAATAGACCTCAAACAGGATAAGATGGCTCTCCAGAGACTGAAGGAGGCTGCTGAAAGGGCAAAGATAGAGCTTTCCACAGCATCAGAGACAGAGATAAACCTGCCGTTTATAACTGCCGATGCCACAGGACCGAAGCATTTATTGATGAAGCTCTCAAGGGCAAAGTTCGAGCAGCTCACAGATGACCTTGTACAGAATACTATAGGGCCTTGCAAAATGGCGCTTTCTGATGCAGGTTTTTCCACAGGCAATATCGATGAGGTTATACTCGTTGGAGGACAGACAAGGACGCCAAAGGTGCAGCAAGTGGTGCAGGAATATTTTGGGAAAGAGCCCCACAAGGGCGTCAATCCCGACGAAGTTGTTGCAGTTGGCGCTGCTATTCAGGCTGCTGTTTTAAAGGGTGAGGTAAAGGAAGTCCTTCTTCTGGATGTAACTCCCCTGTCCCTTGGTATCGAAACCCTCGGCGGCATATTTACAAAGATGATAGAGAGGAATACGACAATACCCACAAAGAAATCCCAGATATTCTCCACGGCATCCGACAATCAGCCTGCCGTTACCATTAAAGTCTATCAGGGAGAGAGGGAAATGGCTTCAGACAACAAGCTGCTCGGGGTATTCGAACTTGTTGGAATACCTCCTGCACCGAGGGGCGTGCCTCAGATTGATGTTACATTTGATATTGATGCGAACGGCATACTCCATGTCTCTGCAAAAGACCTTGGCACAGGAAAGGAGCAGTCCATAAGGATTACTGCATCCAGCGGTCTTACAGATGAAGAGATAAAAAGGATGATGCGCGATGCAGAATTACATGCAGCAGAAGACCATAAGAAAAAAGAGCTGGCTGAGGTAAGGAATAATGCTGATACCCTCATCTATTCTGTCGAGAAATCTGTTAAGGAATACAGCGACAAGCTTACAGAGGACGAGAAAAAGGATATTGAGGCTGCCCTCGAAAAATGCAGGAAGGTCAAAGAATCCAGCAGCGATGCATCTGAAATTAAGACAGCGATAGAGGAGCTTACAAAGGCATCCCACAAGATTGCCGAGCATGTATACAAGGCAGCGCAGCAACAGCAGGTCGGTGCAGGGGCAGGAGCAGAGTCCAAGGCCAAATCTACGGAAGAAGAGGTTGTTGAAGCAGAATTCGAGGATGTGGATAAGAATAAATAATGAAAGATTATTATAAAATTATTGGAGTCAGCCGGAATGCCACTCAGGACGAGATTAAAAAGGCATTCCGGCAACTCGCCTTAAAATACCATCCTGATAGGAATCAGGGCGACAAAGAGGCAGAGGAAAAATTCAAGGAGATAAACGAGGCATACGCATGTCTTGGTGATGCTAAAAAGCGCGCCAATTACGACAGGTACGGCACACCAGAGGGCTTTGGTGCAGGCGCTGGATTTGGAGGATTCGAAGCCGGTGCAGGCACTGGATTTGGCGGCTTTACAGATATATTCGAAGACATATTCGATGACTTCTTCGGCACATTTGGCGGATATAAAAAGGCAAAGCCCACAAAGGGCGCTGACCTAAGATACAACCTCAACATAACCCTCGAAGATGCTGCCTTCGGCTCTGAAATTACCATAAAGGTTCCGAGGTGGCAGCCATGCGATGTATGCAGTGGAACAGGCGCTGAACCAGGCACATCACCTGAAACCTGCCCCAATTGCAAAGGAACAGGACATATAAGATTCCAGCAGGGATTTTTCAGTGTTTCAAAAACATGCGGGAAGTGTCATGGCACGGGAAGGATAATCACAAGTACATGCAAGAGTTGCAAAGGGAACGGTAAGGTCAGGGTTCAGAGGGAAATATCGGTAAAGATACCAGCAGGAGTTGACAATGGCTCACGGTTGAGACTGAGCGGTGAAGGTGATTTCGGAAGTTATGGCGGCCCTCCCGGAGATTTGTATGTGGTCATAAATGTAGATGAACATTCATTCTTCAAAAGGGATGGCATGGACATTTACTGTCAGGTGCCTTTATCCTTTCCAAAGGCTGTTTTCGGAGGCGAGATAGAAGTCCCAACGCTGAACGGGCCTGCTAAACTCAAGATTCCTGCAGGCACATCTTCAGGAAAATCCTTCCATCTAAAGGGCAAAGGCATGCCGAGACTCGGAAGCCACCAGAGGGGAGACCAGATAGTAAGCGTTTATATAGATGTGCCGAAAAAACTCACTCCGCGGCAGAGGGAACTCCTCGAAGAATTCGCACGCATAAGCGAGGAGAATGTAGAGGAGACAAAGGGGTTTAAGAATAAGCTGAAGGACCTGTTTTCGGTGTAGATATCTTTGAGAATATTCGTTCCCCCTGAAGATATAGCAAAAAAAGAAGGCATTAAACTTAATGTCGACAAATCTCATTATCTCATTTCTGTTCTGAGATGCAAAAAAGGCGATGTTATTACAATCATTGACGGCAAAGGGAAGGCATATGAGGCTGGGGTTGCTGAGATTGCAAAGAAACATGTTTTCATAAACATACTCCGTGAAATGGCACTGTATACCGAATCTGCATTAAATCTTATCTTATGCCAGGGAATACTGAAGGGCGAGAAAATGGATTTGGTTATTCAAAAGGCTACCGAACTTGGAGTAAAAGAGATAATTCCGCTTATTACTGAAAGGTGTATTGTTAAGGAGACGAGAAAGGTGAAGAGGTGGCAGAAGATTGCAGAGGAGGCTGCAGAGCAGTGCGGAAGGACAGTTATCCCGACTGTTCATGAGCCGATTCAATTTAATGAATTTTTGGAGGGTCAAGACAATGAAAAAAAAGGAGTGATGGAGTATTGGAGTAATGAAAAGATGAACGGACTTATTTTCTGGGAAGAAGGAGGAATATCTTTGAAAGAGGCGGTTCTTAAAATTTCTCCTTCACCGATTCACCCATTCACCGATTCACCCATTCACCTTTTTGTCGGCCCTGAAGGCGGTTTTACAGTCGAAGAAGTAAAGCTGCCAGAGGAGCATGGGCTTATCAGAACGACACTCGGCAAACGGGTTCTCCGTGCAGAGACAGCGGCAATTGTATCGGTGGCATTAGTGCAGTTTTTGCTTGAATCCTGAGAAATTGGCCTTAAATTCTGCTATAATAGTCACAAAAATCAGAAAGGAGCATTACGCACATAGAAAGCAAGGCTAAGGCAATAGAGGCTGCACAGGCGGCACTGGATAAAAAGGCAAAGGACACAGTCGTCCTCGAATTAAAGGACCTTACGATAATTGCAGATTATTTTGTCGTCTGCTCTGGCGAAAGCACCACACAGGTCAAGGCAATCGTCGAAAATGTGGAGAAGAAATTAAGGGGACACAGGCAAAAGCCAGCGGGCATCGAAGGCTTGAATACTGCCCGATGGGTTTTGATGGATTATGGAGATGTAATTGTCCATGTCTTTGAAGAAAAGACAAGGGCGTATTATGAGCTTGAGAAGTTCTGGCTGGATGCACCGAGGATACAAGTAAGTGAGAAGCTGGAAGTCAGAAGTGAGAAGTGAAAATTAGGATATTCTGGGTGGGCAGGACAAAGGAGCGGTATCTGATTGAAGGAATTAATCACTACCTTAAATTGCTAAGACACATGGCTCAGATTTCTATAATAGAGATAAAAGACGAAAAAGGGAAGATAAGGGATGAGGCACGTTCCATGGAGGGCAGGAGGATATTGAAACAGACAGATTCTTATATATTGCTCGATGAGCGCGGGAAAGAATTTAGTTCGATAGATTTTCCCGATATTTAAATGATAAAAGCAGTGTCGATTTTGTTATGGGCGGTGCATTAGGGGTTTCTGATGAAGTCAGGGAGAAGGCGTCAGATACTATTGCATTGTCAAAGATGACCTTAACTCATGAAATGACGAGATTGGTATTTCTGGAGCAGCTTTACAGGGCAATGACCATTATAAAGGGTAAGAATTATCATTATTAATGTCAGAGATATTAATAACAACTTAGAAATTTTGTAAAAAGGGGGGTTTTCGCAAGGGGACAAAGTCCCACTTGCGAAGTGAACTGATGGGCAAGATAGCAATACTGATATTTTTGGTCTTTCTTGCAATACTCGGGTTTTTCGCTGTCGAGAATAAAGATATTGTGAGCATAAAGGTTCCTTTCGGAAGCAGTTATGAGATCCCGAAGATTGCCCTCATTCTCCTCTCTACAACCGTGGGCGCCCTTGCTGTACTCATTATTTTCTTTATACGCGATACAAAGCGGGTCATAGACAATCTCCAGTATCAGAAGAGGCAGAAAAGAGAGGCGAGGATACAGGAGTTCTATTCAAGGGCCCTGAATGCCATACTCGGCGATAAAGAAGAAGAGGCAAAGGATGCCTTGAAGGAGATACTCAAGGAAGACCCGGAGCATATAGATGCCCTTTTGAGACTCGGCGACATATCTCTCAATAACAAGGATTACAAGACTGCATTAGACTATTACAGAAAGGCAAAAGACATCGATCCAAAAAATCTGCAGGCGCTTCTTTCCATAGAGACAGTGACGGAGAGGATGCAGAGGCATGACGATGCCCTTAAATACCTCGATGAGATACTCGATATAGATTCTGAAAACCTTACTGCCCTTTACAGGAAGCGTGCAATCCTTGAAAAGAAGGATATGTGGGATGATCTCCTGTCCCTGCAGAGGACAATAATCAAGCTCGAGCACAGCGAAAGCGACAAGCAGCAGGAAGAACACAGACTGCTCGGCTATAAATATGAATATGCACGCTCAAGCCTCGAAAGCGGCGAATTGGAGAAGGCAGAAAAGGCATTCAGGACAATGATTAAGATGAATGACGGTTTTATCCCTGCTTATCTCGGCCTTGCAGAGGTCATCCTGACCAGAGGAGAAACAGAGGAGGCCATAAACTTCCTGGAAAAGGCATACGAGCAGTTGAAATCCATAATAATACTTGTACGCCTCGAAGACCTGCTCATCAATGTTGGAGAGCCGGGAAGACTGATACGGTTTTACAGGAATGCTATAGCGAAAAGCCCGCAGGACAACGGGCTGAGATTTCTCCTCGGAAAACTTTACTACAGGCTTGAGATGGTGGAGGATGCGATGGATTTATTGAATTCCATAGATACCAATGTTTTTTCCGTGCCAGAGCTTTTCAGCCTGCGGGGTGAATTGTATATAAAGAGAAACCAGATTCCAAAGGCGCTTGACGAGCTAAAAAAGGCATGCGGGATACGGCGTCCCTTCAGGATACAGTACTGCTGCTCCAATTGCGGTTTCAGGTCGGAGGACTGGTCAGGGAGATGTCCCCAGTGCATGGAATGGAATACTTACCGCCTTGATATATATGGCACCTGCGAAGCGTAAGAATAGTGATGAGTCATCAGTAATGAGTAACGAGTTAAAAGATAATAAAGTCTCAAAACCAAAAAGGAAAGGTTCAAAAATAACCCCATTACCCATTACCCATCACGCATCACAGCCGTTAAATGTTGTTCTGGATACGAGCCTCTTTGTAAATCCTGATGTGAGGACAAGTCTCGGTAGTAATCCCACAGAGGCTTTGGAGACATTTCTTTTCCTCGCAGCACAGATACACGTGCTTGAATTTTACATGCCTCCTTCCATTTTTGAGGAGCTTCTGCACTTTGTAGAGAGAGACAAAATACCTGCAGAGCTCCTCCTGATTTTGCACCAGAAGCCTCCGAAGAAACATGAATTGAAAACCCCAGCCTTTCTATTGTACGAGCTAATCGAGGATATAAGGGAAAGGGTGAATAAGGGGTTGAGGGTTGCAGAGAAGGCTGTAAGGAGTGCGGAGAGCAAAAAGGCTGATGAGATTATTCAGGACATGAGGAGGAAATACAGAGAGGCGCTGCGTGAAGGCATAATCGACAGCAAGGAGGACGTGGACCTGCTTTTGCTCGCAATGGAGCTTGATGCCCTGCTCATTACAGCAGACCATGGTCTGATAAAATGGGCTGAAAAGTTGGGCATACGATGGCTCTTTCCTGAGAAGTTCAAGGAATACCTGATGAGCGCCATAAAGAGGACAGAGTTAATCAAAAAATCCCTTGCCCATGAGCCTGTGCCTTAGTTTTCTTGTGCCCTTGATGTAGATCCTGTAAAACTTTGCCCTGTAATAATCGCCCGATTTTTCCACGGATACAAGCTGGGTGCGGACGCCTGAGCGGTTCAGGTGGTGTATTAATTCATCCACCGTATTTTTGTTTCTCACCCTTACATCAAAAAACTCCTTTACGCTTTCGCCTTCTGCCACTGCCCTTAAAGTCTCTTCTGGTATGAGGTACAATGCCTTTGCAGAGCTTATAAGATATTCGCTGCTGAACGGTATTCCGAATTCGTGGCAGAAAAACACAGCCCTCAATATCCTCTGCGTAAAGAAACCCGTGGGTAGCTCTGTGATGAGATGGGTTGTTGCCTGCAAATCCCTGAGACATGAAGATAGCGTGACATACTTTACCGGTTTGCCATCGGAAACAGGCTTGATCACTATTCCTTCCCTGCCATCCCTGTCCAGTTCGAGGATAATATTTTTTACGGCATCCACATCCGATGTGCCGCCCGATACATTAAACGGCCCCCATCTTCTTATCTGCTGCATATTAAAGCGTTCAAATATCCTGTAACGTTCTTCTACAGGCAAATGATTTCCCTTTTCATTTAGAAGGTCGAAGGCAAAGAGGACGACATCTTCATCGATATACGGGATGATTTCTGTATTGTAAGGACTTCCTGGACCCACGACCTCACAGCAGATTATGTATTCCGGATATTCATTGAAGAAATTAATGTCGATGATGTCCTGTATTCTGTCTGTAGTAAATGGACATACAAATCCTCCCCGTATAAATGCAATAGGAGTCTCGTTTATGGCAGCTACCCTCACATTGTATCCATCCACCTTTTCTTCGACATAGAATTTATTTTTGAAATATCGGTTTATTCCATTGGCAAGATGGAGTATCCTCATAATCTTCGGATAGCCAGGTATAATGCCTTTATCATAAAAAACAGTGCCCCGCGGATAGCATTTATATTCCTGCGAGAGCCTTACAAAGGTGATGTTATTGAACTGGGACGTGTGGAGGGATTCTCTTTCTTTGAGTGTTGTTATATCTTTTTCTGCGAGATGCTTTTCTAAGAAGTCAGGATAAGGTGTGTTCATCTTTGAAGTGTTTCTTCTTCTTCTTTTAATGCCTTTTCCATGAGTTTTCTCTTCTTGGACGGCACGACCTTTCCTTTCAAGGATGATACAGGAATCTTTTCTCTGGAAGACTTTTTGATTAATTTTATGGCTTCTTTTTCATTTTTCAGGAAAATGAAATATCCCTAAAAAGTCTCCGACTTTTTAGGGCTGCAATGCCGAAGGCGGGAGTCGAACCCGCACGGCCTTTCGACCACTAGACCCTGAACCTAGCGCGTCTGCCAATTCCGCCACTTCGGCTGGTTTTATTTTACCATAAATCTTATAAATGAGGATGTGTTAAAATAATCAGGTTATGGAAGTGCAGGTATCAAATTTTATCCGCAATATTGTTGCAGAAGACGTTGCTGCAGGAAAGCATGGAGGCAAGGTAATTACAAGATTTCCGCCTGAACCTAACGGCTATCTGCACATAGGTCACGCTAAATCAATATGCCTTAACTTCGGTCTGGCTGCCGAATTCGGAGGATATTGCAACCTCAGATTTGACGATACAAATCCGACTAAAGAGGAACAGGAATATGTCGACTCCATCATAGAGGATGTCCGCTGGCTGGGCTTTGACTGGGGGGACAGACTATATTATGCATCAGACTACTTTGACAAGCTGTACGAATGGGCAGTGCAATTAATAAAAATGGGCAAGGCGTACGTCTGCGACCTGACCGCCGAAGAAATACGCGAGTACCGAGGAACTCTAACAGAGCCGGGCAAGGAAAGCCCATATCGCAACCGTTCTGTTGAAGAGAATCTCGATCTCTTTGAGCGTATGAGGAAGGGGGAATTCCCTGACGGCTCAAAAACCCTGCGCGCAAAGATCGATATGGCATCAGGCAATATCAACATGCGCGATCCTGTGATGTACCGCATCAAACACGAAAAACACCACAGGACAGGCGATAAGTGGTGCATATACCCTATGTATGATTATGCACACGGGCAGAGCGATTCAATAGAGGGCGTTACGCATTCCATATGCACAATGGAGTATGAAGACCACAGGCCTTTGTACGACTGGTTTTTAGACCAGTTGAATGTATTTCATCCCCAACAGATAGAGTTTGCACGCCTTAACTTAAGCCACACTGTATTAAGCAAGAGAAGACTTTTAAAACTGGTGAATGAGGGATACGTCAAAGGATGGAATGACCCGCGCATGCCGACCCTTGCAGGCATGAGAAGGCGAGGATACACGCCTGATGCAATCAGAAATTTCTGCAACCGCATCGGCATTGCCAAAAAAGAAAGCCTCGTGGATATGGGACTCCTTGAGTATTGCGTGCGCGAGCATTTAAACAAGGTTGCTCCAAGGGTAATGGCTGTGCTGCGCCCTCTTAAGGTGGTAATAGATAATTATCCTGAAGGTCAGGAGGAATTGCTGGATGCAATAAACAATCCTGAAGACCCGAATGCAGGAACAAGAAAGGTTCCATTCTCAAAGGTGCTTTATATAGAAAAAGACGACTTCATGGAAACCCCTCCAAAGCAATTCTTTCGTCTCGCTCCGGGACGTGAAGTAAGGCTGAGGTATGCCTATTTCATTAAATGCGAGAATGTTGTGAAGGATGAAAACGGAGAGATAGTCGAACTCCACTGCACCTATGATCCTGCCACAAGGGGCGGCGATGCGCCTGATGGCCGAAAGGTCAAGGCAACGCTGCACTGGGTCTCTGCTCCTCATGCCATCGAAGCTGAAGTCAGGCTTTATGATTACCTCTTTATTAAAAAAAATCCAAACGATGTTGAAGAGGGCAAAGACTTTACCGATTATATAAATCCAAAATCACTCGAAGTTTTGAAATCATGCCGTCTTGAGCCTTCATTGAAAGACGCAAAGCCCGGAGACAGATTCCAGTTCGAGCGCCTTGGCTACTTCTGTGTTGACACCGTTGATTCAACACCGGGAAAACCTGTCTTCAACCGCATCGTTACCCTGAAAGACGAGTGGGCAAAGATTCAGAAGGGGAAGAAGTAAGACTACAGATGTTGTATGAAAACCTACGACTATATTAACGGTTTCATGTATTTTGTGATAAGGCCTGATAAAAGCAGAGGCGATGGTACATTCATCTATTGTTCCGGCGTTAATTTGTTTCGTTTCCTCCCCATTACAAAGGGGCGGCATGGTCTTGGCTCAAATCCTGCCATGAGGGGGCTTCAACTTGTAAATATGGGTATCAGGAATATGGCACTGTCAAAAGGAGCAACTCCAAAGGCTATTCGGGGAGATGACTGTGCAGGAATCGCTCCCACAAAAGAAAGCTGGTATGGAGAGCTTTTGCTGATAGAAAATGCCCCTGATTCATTTCCTGAAGATATTATCAATTACGGTGTTATTAACCTTCTGAAAAAAATTACAAAAGCCTGTATGCTTCAGGACGCTAATCCGCCTGACAGACTGCTTGAGCCAAAGGAGCTTCAGGGTTTTATAGAATCCATGTGCAGCAGATACGGGGATAAGCGTAACTAACCATCAGCTAACTGTTAGAGCTTTTTAAAGCAGTTATTTCCTCTAATCAAA
>Ga0209721_1002578_pt1 | contig 11066 bp, 10 predicted proteins | sample TshhotsprinmetaG_FD_184139 | JGI IMG/M metagenome (GOLD analysis project Ga0209721, IMG submission 184139) | Hot spring microbial communities from South Africa to study Microbial Dark Matter (Phase II) - Tshipise hot spring metaG (SPAdes)... | ecosystem: Environmental > Aquatic > Thermal springs... | reverse complement strand
TGGTCTACCACGTCAACGATTCGGCCGTCGCCCGTATGGCCATGCGCAATGTGCAGAACCACCTCACCGCCAACCCGGAAGCCAAGATCGTGGTCGTGACCCACGGCAAGGGCATAGACTTCCTCCTCAACGACGCCAAGGACGAGAAGGGTGAGCCCTATCAGTCCCAGGTTACCGCTCTCAAGGGCAAGGGTGTCGACTTCCGCGTCTGCCGTAACACGCTGACTAACCGCAAGCTTGCTGACAAGGCCGTGATCATGGATGCCAGCGTGGTCCCCTCCGGCGTGGCCGAAATCGGTAGACTTCAGTCCAAGGTGGGCTACGTCTACATCAAGCCCTGAACGCTCCCAGCCACTCAGGCCCGTATGATCAAGGAGACGCCGCGGCGTCTCCTTGTATGCAGCCATACGGCCGGGGGCAGACCTGCCACCGGGAAGGTGCCGCTGGACAGAGGGGTGAGTGTCATCCCGAATCGATGTTATAAAGAGCGCTGACCGAAAAGACCCCAACAAGAGCAGCGATATGCCCCGAGTCCGTCGTTGCCGGGTTTGCAGCCAATCTGGATTACTGCCATGAAAGTCCTCTTCGCCACCTCCGAGGCACGACCGCTAGTCAAGACCGGCGGGCTGGCCGACGTCTCCGGCGCCCTGCCCGCCGCCCTGCGGGAGACCGGTGTCGACTGCCGGCTGCTGCTGCCCGGCTATCATGCCGTCATCGCCGGCGCCGCCAATCAGCGCGAGATCGTGCGTCTGAACGACCTGCCCGGATTCGGTGAGGTGAGACTGCTTAAGGCCCTGATGCCGGATACGGGGGTGCCGGTGTATATCGTCGATTACCCATGGCATTACCAGCGCGACGGCGGGCCCTATCAGGATGCCAGCGGACGCGACTACCCCGACAACGCCTGGCGCTTCGCCCTGCTCTCCCGCATCGCCGCCCTGCTGGCCACGCCGCGCTCACCCCTGGAATGGCGCCCCGATGTCCTGCACTGCAATGACTGGCAGACCGGACTTGCCCCGGCCTATCGGCATTACATGGGTGGCGGCGCCCCGACCCTCATGACCATACACAATCTGGCCTACCAGGGCATCTTCCCGCCCGATCTGGTCGGGCCCCTGGGACTACCCGCCAGCAGCTTCCAGGTGGAGGGGGTGGAATACTACGGCAATCTCTCCTTCCTCAAGGCCGGCCTCTACTACGCCGACTGGATCAGCACCGTGAGCCCGACCTATGCCGAGGAGATCCAGCACAGCCCGCTGGGCATGGGTATGGAGGGCCTGCTTGCCAGCCGCCGCGACCGTCTTACGGGCATACTCAACGGCATCGACATGGCCGATTGGAACCCCTCCAGCGACCTGCACCTGCCCTGCGCATACTCGGCCAGGGCGCCGTCCGGCAAGAGACGCTGCAAACTTGCCTTGCAGCAGGACCTGAATCTGGAAGTCGACAACGACACTCCCTTGGTCGGCGTGATCTCGAGGCTGACCTACCAGAAGGGCATCGACTGGATCGTGGCGATCGCCGATCGTCTGGTGGCCGAGGGGGCACAACTGGCCATCCTGGGCAAGGGTGAGCCGGCGATCGAACAGGCATGCCTAGCCCTGGCAGCGCGTCACCCCGGCCGGGTCGCCAGCATCATCGGCTATGACGAGGGCCTGTCGCATCGCATCGAGGCGGGTTCCGACATCTTCCTCATGCCCTCCCGCTTCGAGCCCTGTGGGCTCAATCAGATGTACAGCCAACGCTATGGCGCGGTGCCGGTGGTGTACGCCACGGGGGGTCTGAAGGATACGGTGGAGGATGGCGTCACCGGCTTCGTGTTCACCGAACCCTCGGCCGAGGGCCTGTGGGAGGCCTTGCGACGCGCCCTGTCGACGTATCCCGACAAGACCGCCTGGCGCAGGCTGATGCAGGCGGGCATGCAGAAGGATTTCAGCTGGGAGGCCAGCGCCAACCAGTACACTAGGCTGTACAAGCGCTTGGTACTGGCGCACTGAGCGCCAGATCAATCGTAGGGGTGCCGCCGCACGATGGTCTCCTCGCGGTCGGGACCGGTGGAGACGATGTCGATGGGTACTTCACACAGCTGCTCCAGCCGGCTCAGATAGTTCCGCGCCGCCGTCGGCAGGTCGTCATAGTGCTTGACGCCGACGGTGCTCGCCTTCCAGCCCGGCATTTCCTCGTAGACCGGTTCGCAGTCCGCCAGGGTCTCGGCGCCCACCGGCAGGATGTCACACAACTGTCCATCGAGGCGATAGCCGGTGCAGATGCGCACCGTTTCCATGCCGTCCAGCACGTCCAGCTTGGTGACACACAGACCCGACACACCGTTGATCTGGATGGAGCGCTTGAGCGCCGCCGCGTCGAACCAGCCACAGCGACGCGGCCGCCCCGTGGTGGCCCCGAACTCGTGCCCGCGCTCCGCCAGCCAGCGCCCGTTGTCGTCGAACAGCTCCGTGGGTAAGGGGCCGGAACCGACACGGGTGGTGTAGGCCTTGGTGATCCCTAGCACGTAATGCAGGGTCGTCGGCCCCATGCCGCTCCCGGTCGCGGCGCCACCGGCGGTGCAGTTGGAGGAGGTCACGAACGGATAGGTACCGTGGTCGATGTCCAGCAGCGTGCCCTGCGCCCCCTCGAACAGCAGATTCTCGCCGCGCCGGTTGGCCTCATAGAGCAGCCGCGGCACATCGCCCACCATGGGCTTGATCTTCTCCGCCAGCGCCATGGTCTCGTCCAGGGTCTTGTGGAAATCCACCGTCTCCCAATGGAAATAGTGCTTGAGCACGTAGTTGTGATAGTCCAGCACCTCGCCCAGCTTGGCGGCGAAGCGCTCGCGGTGAAACAGGTCCTGCATGCGGATGGCGCGGCGGGCGACCTTGTCCTCGTAGGCGGGGCCGATGCCAAGACCAGTGGTGCCGATCTTGCCCGCCCCCTTGGCCGCCTCGCGCGCATGATCCAGTGCCACATGGTGTGGCAGGACCAGCGGACAGGCCTCGGAGATGGTGAGCCGGTTGGCCACCTCGATGCCGTTACTCTCGAGCATGCGGACCTCCTCGACCAGGGCCTGGGGGGAGCAGACCACGCCGTTGCCGATGTAGCAGCGCACGTTCTCGCGCAAGATGCCGGAGGGAATGAGGTGCAGCACAGTCTTCCTGCCGCCGATCACCAGGGTGTGTCCGGCGTTGTGTCCGCCCTGGAATCGCACCACCCCCTGGGCACGGTCGGTGAGCCAGTCGACGATCTTGCCCTTGCCTTCGTCACCCCACTGGGTGCCAATGACCACCACGTTCTTCATATTGACCCATTGAATGAAAAGATGGAATGCGCGAACCGGTCAGGCTACCAGTGGCTTAATCCGCCATTCGCCTTGTTCCTGCACCAGGATCCGGTCGCAACCGGATTCGGCGCGATACGCCTCCTGGCCGGGTAATTCCGTCACCACCCGCTCCCCGGACGCCCTGAGCGCCTGAACTCGGGCGCGCAAGGCCGCATCCGTGCCGTACGGTGCGAGGATGCCCTGACGCGGTTTAGGCTCGGTCAGGCCGTTGACCACCCGGCGCAGGTCGAGGCTGAAACCGGTTGCCGGGCGGGCGCGGCCGAAGATCGCCCCGGCGCCGTCGTAACGTCCGCCGAGTGCGATGGCCTGGGCCTGACCGCCGGCATAGGCGGCGAACATGACACCGTTGTGGTAGCCATAGCCGCGCAGGTCGGCCAGGTCGACCAGCAGATTGATGCCGCGATCGGTCTGCACGAGCTGCTCCAGATCCGACAGGGCCTGCGTGATGCCGGGCAGCGCAGGGAGGATGCTGCGTGCCGCTGCGATCACCTCGGGCCCGCCATACAACTCGGGCAGCCGGCAGAGGGACTCGGCCAGACCGCCCGCCAGGCCGGTCGTAAGCCTCTCGAGCGCAGGGATGTCCTTGGCCTGGAGGGCCAGAAACAACTCCTGCTGCAGGCCTTCGGACAGTCCGGCAGAGCCGACTATGGCCTGGAAGATGCCCACATGACCTAGGCTGACCCGCAAATCTGGCAAACCAGTTGCCTGCAGCGCGGCGAGCAGCAGATCGAGGATCTCGATATCGGCCTCGATACCGGCATGGCCGAACAGCTCGGCACCCAACTGCAGCAGTTCACGGCTGTGCGTCAGGGCGGCCGGCCGGGTGTGCAGGACCGTGCCGGCATAGCAAAGACGGGTCACCCCCTGGCGGTTGAGCAGGTGGGCGTCGATGCGCGCGACCTGCGGTGTGATGTCGGCCCGCACCCCGAGTGTGCGCCCGGAGAGCCCATCCACCACCTTGAAGGTCTTCAGGTCAAGGTCCTGTGCGGCACCTGTGAGGAGCGATTCGAGGTATTCCATCAGGGGGGGGCAGACCGGCTCGTAGCCCCAGCTCTCGAACAGGTCCATCAGGCGTCGGCGCAAGCCCTCGACCTGGCGCGCATAGGGCGGCAGGATGTCCTCGAAGTATTCGGGCAGCAGCCAAGCGTGGCTCATCATGTCAGTTCCGCACGGCCATTCTGAAGGAACTGACCACCCCCTCGAGGGGCAACGAGCGAGCGAGTCAGAGGGCCGTTTCATACCAGGAACAGCAGGAGGAGACCGGCCAGCATGGATACCAGACCCATGAACCGGAGTTGACCGTCCTTAAGCTGGATCATGCGGCTGAAGGCCTCGCGCCAGACCGCTGGCGCAAGGAAGGGCAGCACGCCCTCCAGCACCAGCATCAGGGCAAGCGCCGGCACGAAGATCTCCCCCAGACCCACCGTATTGCCAGGATTACTTGCCGCCGCCACGTGGGGACTTCATGTAGCGGAAGAAGTCCGAATTGGGCTGCAGCACCAGGATGTCGTTCTTGCCACGGAAGCTGGAACGATAGGCCTCCATGCTGCGATAGAAGGCATAGAACTCGGGATTGCGGCCGAAGGCCTCGGCATAGATGGCCGCTGCCCGGGCATCGCCCTCACCCTTGATGCGCTGCGCATCCCGGTAGGCCTCGGCCACGATCACCTCACGCTGCCGGTCGGCATCCGCGCGGATCTTTTCCGCCTCCGCCGCGCCGGTCGACCTGAGCTCATTGGCCACGCGCTTGCGCTCCGCCTCCATGCGGCGATAGACCGACTCGCTCACCTCGGTCGGCAGGTCGACCCGCTTGATGCGCACATCGGTGACCTCGATGCCGAAGCGGCGCGCATCGGCATCGGCGTTCTTGCGCAGGACCTCCATGATGCTGTCGCGCTCGCCGGAGACCACGTCGTGCACGGTACGTCGGCCGAACTCGGCGCGCATGCCGTCGTTGACCGTCTGGGCCAACCGGTTTTGGGCACGCGCCTCATCGCCGTTGAAGCTGACATAGTAGCGTCGCACATCGATGATGCGCCACTTGACGAAATAATCCACCAGGACGTTTTTCTTTTCGGAGGTGATGAAGCGCTCCGGGGTGGTGGCATCCAGGGTGAGGATGCGGTTGTCGAAATAGCGCACGTTCTGCAGGAGCGGGATCTTGAAATACAGCCCCGGCTCCTTCTTCACACTGACGATCTCGCCGAGCTGGAAGACGAGCGCGGCCTGCCGCTGATCGACGGTGAACAGCGACAGCGACAGGAGTATGAGGCCGGCGAGGACGGCGACGACGATGTTGCCGATGTTCTTCATGGCCGCTCCTCCCGCTCGCGACTGCGGAACGCGTCCCGTGAGCGGAACAAGTTGTCGTTCTTGGCCGCCGGCTGGGTGCTCTCGGGCTGCAATTGGGTTTGCTCGGCGGCCACGCTCGCGCCGGCGGCCTGCATGAGCTTGTCGAGCGGCAGCATGAGCAGATTGGCCCCGCCCTTGTCGTCGATCAGCACCTTGGTGGTATTCGACAGGATGTGTTGCATCGCCTCCTGATAGAGGCGTTCACGCGTAACCTGGGGCGCCTTGTTGTATTCGGCTAGGATCTGCTTGAAACGCTCGGCCTCACCGATGGCATTGGCCTCGACCCGCTGCTTGTAGCCATTGGCTTCCTCCAGAAGGCGTGCGGCCACACCATGGGCGCGGGGGATGACGTCATTGGCGTAGGCCTGACCTTCGTTTTTCAGGCGCTCCCGGTCCTGACCGGCCTTGACCGCATCGTCGAAGGCGGCCTGCACCTGCTCCGGCGGCTGGGCGTTCTGCAAGTTGACCTTGCTGATCTGGATGCCGGTGCGGTAGCGGTCGAGGATCTGCTGCATCAGCCGAGTCGCCCGGTCGGCCACCTCGGCGCGCCCCTCGTAGAGCACGAAGTCCATCTTACTCTTGCCGACGATCTCCCGGATCGCCGTCTCCGCCACCTGCTTCACCGCCTCGTCCGGGTTTCGGTTCATGAACAGGTAGTCCTCAGGGTCCTTCAGGATGTACTGCACCGAGAGCTGGAGGTCGATGATGTTCTCGTCATCGGTCAGCATGAGGGATTCCGAGAGGACCTTGGATTTAACGTTGTTGCGATAGCCCACCTCCACGGTGCGCACCTGCTCCACGTTGACCACCTCCACCGACTCGAAAGGGTAAGGCAGGTGCCAGCGCGGTCCGGGCTGGGTCGTCTCGACGTACTTGCCGAAGCGCAGAACCACGCCTCTCTCGCCGGCATCGACGATGTAGAAACCGCTGGCCAGCCAGATGGCCACCAGGATGCCGACAATCATGCCGGCGCCGCCCGGCATCTTGAAACCCTTGCCGCCACGGCTCTCCGAGCTGCCACCGCCGCCGCGACGGCCGAAGGTGGCGTTCAGACGCTGATTAAAACGCCGCCAGAGCTCGTCAAGATCGGGGGGGCCGCCGTCATTGCGGTTGCCCCATTGGGGATCATTCCATGCCATCAGCTGTGATTTCCGCTGCTTTGATATCCGCTTGTTGCTCTGGAACCGGGTGCCGCGACCTGATAAATTCGATCAGGGCCTGCTTGATCAGGTCCGTGCCCTGCCCCGTCCGGGCGCTTAAGTGAACGCTGGCGATGTTACCACACTCATCCCGCGTCACATGGGGCTCGGCGCCGGTCAGATCGATCTTGTTCATGACCAGGATCCGGGGCACCGGTTCCGCGCCGATCTCGGCTAAGACCTTGTTCACCTCTTCCATCTGACGCAGACGATTGGGGCTGGCGCTGTCCACCACGTGCAGCAGAAGGTCGGCATGCGCCGTCTCCTCCAGGGTGGCATGGAAGGCCGCCACCAGACTGTGCGGCAGGCGGGTGATGAAACCGACCGTGTCCGATAGCACCACCTGACCGGCCTTTGGCAGCCACAGCTTGCGCGTAGTCGTGTCCAGCGTGGCGAACAGCTGATCGGCGGCATAGACGCCGGCATGCGTCAGACGATTGAAGAGCGTGGACTTGCCGGCATTGGTGTAGCCCACCAGGGAAACCGAGAGCACTCCGCCGCGGTGGCGGGCGCGGCGCTGGATGGCGCGGCTCTTCTCCAGCTTGGCCAGTTTGGCCTCTATGGTCTTGATCTTGCCGGCAATGAGGCGCCGGTCGATCTCCAACTGGGTCTCGCCCGGGCCGCCGCGCATACCGATACCGCCCCGCTGCCGCTCAAGGTGAGTCCACCCGCGCACCAGCCGGCTGGCGTAGTGGCGCAGCTGGGCAAGCTCCACCTGCAGCTTGCCGGCGCCACTGCGGGCCCGCTGAGCAAAGATGTCCAGTATGAGGGCTGTGCGATCCAACACCCGACACTGCAAGGCCTTTTCCAGATTGCGCTCCTGCAAAGGAGAGAGATCGTTGTTGAAAATCACCAGACCGGCTCGGGTATCGACCACGGCGCGGCCGATCTCCTCGACCTTGCCAGAGCCGGCATAGGTTGATGCGTCGGGCTTTTGACGGCGCCCCTCCACCACTTGGGTCACCTTAAGCCCCGCGCTCCGGGCGAGGAGAACCAGCTCGGCCAGACTTTCGGCGTAATCCGGATCGCCTAGATCAATGCCGACGAGCAGCGTCCTGGGGAGATCTGACATCCCTGGAATCACGCCCTCCCGGCCGCTTCGCGTCCGCCCCCCGAGGGGGCACGCAACTGCCTTGGGACGGCCCGGCGGCAGTTGCTTGAATTACTGCCCCCGGCCGCTTCGCGTCCGCCCCCCGAGGGGGCACGCAACTGCCTTGGGACGGCCCGGCGGCAGTTGCTCATGCGTCGGAAGGCAGGGCTTCCTCCTCCTGCCGGTAGTTCACCGGGCGCGCCGGCACGACGGTGGAGATGGCGTGTTTGTAGACCATCTGGGTGACGGCGTTCTTGAGCAGGACCACGTATTGGTCGAAGTTCTCGATGTGGCCTTGTAGCTTGATGCCGTTGACCAGGTAGACGGAAACCTGAACCTGCTCCTGCCTGAGCGCGTTCAAAAACGGGTCTTGTAACTGTTGCCCTTTGCTCATCTTGTCACCGTGAAGTCGTAGTTGCAGGCTGAATGATAACCGAATCTCGGGTGTTTGCCCTGCTGGAGCGCGTCTTCGGACGGATGTTCCCGGCGCCGCAGGGCACCCGGTCGGATTGGCACGGAGCCGTCGCGAACCTTCAGACCCCCAAGTGAGGGGTGGCGATCCCCTCGCCCAGATCGGCCTCTACCAAGCGTCGGCGCACCGCGAACAATTTTTCCAGCAACTGCGGTTCGCGCAGTCCATAGGTGTCACATCCCGACCGGATATTTCTATCTTGCCCAACTACCAGACTTGCCTTGACAGGGGTTTGATGAAGCTTTTTTGATGGCGATTTGACACGCCTGTTATAATAAGGTGTTGGTTCAATGCAGGGTGACGCGGGCGAAGCGCCGCTTGCCGACCTGGGCGACCACGACGCTGTCCTTTGTGAGCATGAGCCCCTTGTCGCTCACCTTTGCACCATCCAGTTTCACCCCACCGCCGGCAATCAGGCGGAAGGCCTCTGAGGTGCTGGGCACCAGGCCGGCTTGCTTGAGGAGCTGGGCAATCGGCATGCCGCCCTCCGGTGTGGACAGGGTGACCTCCGGCATCTCCTCGGGCAGCACGCCTTGACGAAAGCGGGCTTCGAAGTCGGCCAGCGCGGCTTTCGCTGCCGCAGGACCGTGGAAGCGGGCAACGATCTCCTGGGCGAAGCCCACTTTGATGTCGCGCGGGTTACGCCCTTGTTCCACTTCTTCGCGCCAGCGCCGGATAACGGCGACGGGCTCGAAGGAGAGCAACTCGATGTAGCGCCACATCAGGTCATCGGACACGGACATGAGCTTGCCGAACATCTCGTTGGGTGGCTCGTTGATGCCGATGTAGTTGCCCAGTGACTTGGACATCTTTTGCACCCCGTCGAGCCCTTCCAGGATCGGCATGGTGAGGACAACCTGTGGGGGTTGGCCGTAGTGCCTCTGGAGTTCCCTTCCGACGAGGAGGTTGAACTTCTGGTCGGTGCCACCCAACTCCACATCCGCCTTTATCGCCACGGAGTCGTAGCCCTGGATGAGCGGGTAGAGAAATTCGTGGATGGCGATGGGTTGACCACCGTTGTAGCGCTTGGAGAAGTCGTCCCGCTCCAGCATACGCGCCACGGTGTGCTTGGCCGCAAGTTGGATCAGGCCGGCAGCGTCCATCTGACCCATCCAGCTCGAGTTGAACATGACCAACGTCTTTTCGGGGTCGAGGATCTTGAAGATCTGCTGCTCATAGGTTCGGGCGTTTTCGATCACCTCGTCGCGCGTGAGCGGCTTGCGGGTCACGTTCCTGCCTGTGGGGTCACCGATCATGCCGGTGAAGTCACCGATGAGGAACACCACCTCGTGCCCCAGATCCTGGAACTGGCGCAACTTGTTGATGAGCACCGTATGGCCTAGGTGCAGGTCGGGAGCTGTGGGGTCGAATCCTGCCTTGACGCGCAGGGGTCGGCCCGTTTTCAACTTGTCGACCAGCTCCGCCTCGGTGAGCAGTTCGTCCGAGCCACGCCTGATAATCTCGAGGGCTTGTTCGATGGAAACCATGAGAGGAGTGTGAGTTCTGGAGCGGGTGATGGGAATCGAACCCACGTCATCAGCTTGGGAAGCTGAGGTTCTACCATTGAACTACACCCGCGTGGTAGAATTGCAGTTCACAATGCTACTCGATATCGGTGGCTGTTAGAAGATGATCACCGTCACCATAAATGGTCAACCACGCCAGTTCGAACCCCCTATCGACGTCGCCGGGTTGCTGCAGCTGCTGAACCTCTCCGGCAAGCGGCTGGCTGTCGAACGCAACGGGGAGGTCGTGCCCAAAAGTCAGCATGGTTCCACACCCATCGCCGATGGCGACCGGCTGGAAATCGTGGTGGCGGTGGGCGGCGGCTAAACTTTCATGAGGTGCCGGACGTCAGGGCGCTAGGGTGTCGAATATCCCTGACACCTCACTCTCCATCCCGTAGACGAACATCATGGACCAACTGGTCATCGCCGGCCGGACCTACTCATCCCGCCTGCTCGTGGGCACCGGCAAGTACAGGGACTTCGCCGAAACCCGGGCAGCTATCGATGCCTCCGGCGCCGAGATCGTCACCGTAGCCATCCGCCGCACCAATATCGGCCAGGATCCGGGCCAACCAAGCCTGCTCGACTACCTGCCACCCGACCGTTTCACCCTCTTGCCCAACACCGCCGGCTGTTACACCGCCGAGGATGCGATCCGCACCTTGCGCCTGGCGCGCGAGCTGCTGGATGGGCATGACCTGGTCAAGCTGGAGGTGCTCGGCGATCCCCAGAGCCTCTATCCCAACGTGGTGGAGACCCTGGCAGCGGCCAAGACCTTGGTCAAGGAGGGCTTCAAGGTCATGGTCTACACCTCCGACGACCCGATCATCGCCCGTCAACTGGAGGATATCGGCTGTGTGGCTGTAATGCCGCTCGCCTCGCTGATCGGCTCGGGCATGGGCATCCTCAATCCCTGGAACCTGCAGATCATCATCGACCGCATCGAGGTACCGGTGATTGTCGACGCAGGGGTGGGCACCGCTTCCGATGCGGCCATCGCCATGGAATTGGGCTGTGACGCTGTGCTCATGAATACCGCCATCGCCGCGGCCAAGGACCCGGTGCTCATGGCCAGTGCCATGAAGAAGGCGGTCGAGGCCGGACGCGA
>Ga0209721_1002576_pt1 | contig 11071 bp, 6 predicted proteins | sample TshhotsprinmetaG_FD_184139 | JGI IMG/M metagenome (GOLD analysis project Ga0209721, IMG submission 184139) | Hot spring microbial communities from South Africa to study Microbial Dark Matter (Phase II) - Tshipise hot spring metaG (SPAdes)... | ecosystem: Environmental > Aquatic > Thermal springs... | reverse complement strand
ATGTTAGAAAAACACTAAGAACCGGTGTTCCACAACCTGCAACATGCTGGACCTGTAAAAGCACAGATGTCCCGCGTTTAATGAATGAAATGGGAATAGCTAATTTTTACAAAGCAAAACTAACCGATCTTGGTTCACAAGTTTTAAATCCCATAGGTTGTCAGGACTGTCATGATCCGAAAACTATGAATTTGAGAATTACTCGTCCAGCTTTGATAGAAGCATTTCAACGACAAGGAAAAGATATAAATAAAGCGACACATAATGAAATGCGCTCACTTGTTTGTGCTCAATGCCATGTAGAATATTATTTTAAAGGAGAAGGAAAATATCTTGTTTTTCCTTGGGATAATGGAATAAGTGTTGAAGAAATGGAAAAGTACTATGATGAAATTGAACATACTGATTTCATACATGCCCTTAGTAAGGTTCCAATTGTCAAAGCACAACATCCGGATTGGGAACTGGCACAATTTGGGATTCACGCACAAAGGGGAATAAGTTGTGCCGACTGCCATATGCCATATAAAAGTGAAGGTGGAATTAAATTCACTAGTCATCACGTTGTAAGTCCCTTGAAAAATATAGAAGGCTCATGTCAGGTATGTCATCGTGAAAGCGAAGAAACTCTGCGGAAAAATGTGTATGAAAGACAAGATAAGATTCGAGAATTATTAGATATTGTTGAAAATAGTCTAGTAAAAGCTCATTTGGAAGCAAAGGTGGCATGGGATAATGGTGCAAAAGAGGGAGATATGAAATCAATATTAAAATTAATAAGACAAGCGCAATGGAGATGGGATTACGTATCAGCCTCGATTGGTGGAGCCTTTCATGCTCCTCTTGAATGTGCTCGTATTCTCGGAAAAGCTATACAAAAGTCAGAGCAATCTAGAAATGAATTAACCAAGTTACTCATAAAATTGAATGTAAAACTTCCAATAAATTATCCTGATATTTCTACGAAAGAAAAAGCTCAAAAATATATTGGCTTGGACATGAATAAATTATTTAAGGAAAAAGAAGAGTTTATTAAAAGTGTTGTAGCTGATTGGGATAAGAAAAGCACATCCAAGTATTAATATATAAAATTTAACATAAACAGCTTAACTTTACTAAACTGAATAACTTTGTATAAAAACATTTTCTTTCTTAAACATTTAAATTCTATTCATTCCTACTTTAGTTACAATGTAGCCAAATATTGCAGAAACTAAGGAGGCCAATAAAATACCAATTTTAGAAATGTCAAGAAGTGTATTTGATTCAAATGCAAGATTTGCAATGAATAGAGACATAGTAAAACCAATTGCACAAATTATGCTTGCTCCATAAAGAGTTAAGTAATTAACGCTCTCCATCTTTGCTGCTATTTTAAATTTAATAGCTAGATATGAAAAGGCAAAAATTCCAATTTGTTTCCCCAGGAAGAGTCCCAGAATAATTCCAATGCTTATGGGATGCAGTACATTCATTGTTAGTGAACCCGATAATTGTACTCCAGCATTTGCGAGGGCGAACAATGGAATAATAAAAAATGAAACCCACGGGTGAAGATTGTTTTCTAGCCTTTGTAATGGTGTTAAAACATTTTCACATCTTTTTTCCAGTTCGAAAACTATATTTAATCTTTTTTCATCTTTGAGGATATCTTCTTCATCATCATTTTTATTGAATTCCTCTAGTAATTGTTTTGAATTTTCTAAAAACTTTTGTTTATCTATTTTTTGTTTTGCAGGAATTACAAAAGCGAGTAAAACTCCAGCAATAGTAGCGTGAACTCCAGACTTTAAAACAGCAAGCCAGAGAAAAACACCACCAATGGTATAAACTAATAAATTTCGTACTTTCAATTTGTTAAGTAATACTAACAAGCCTAAAATTATCATAGCAAGAATTAAAGATGTTGTTGAAATTTCCTTTGTATAAAATATTGCTATTACGAGTATTGCTCCTATGTCATCCACAATAGCTAACGCAAGAACGAAAATTTTAAGTTGAACCGGGAAACGTTGACCGAAGAGCGATATCAATCCAACAACAAATGCTATGTCAGTTGCCATGGGAATACCCCAGCCGGGCATTCCTTCTTTCCCAAAGTTAAAGATCAGATAAATTAATGCGGGTAATAACATACCGCCAATGGCACCAGCAATCGGCAGTGTTGCCTTTTTTAGCGACGATAATTCACCTGCTATTAATTCTCTTTTTATTTCAAGACCGACTACTAAAAAAAATAATACCATCAATCCATCATTTATCCAGTGGCTCAATGAATATTTCAGTTGTATAATACCAAAATCAAGACTTACATAATGTTTCCATAATTTGAAATATGATTCAGAGAGTTTTGAGTTTGCCCAGATTAAAGCGATAATAGTAAATACCAATAATATTATTCCACCAGACGCCTCTGTGTGAAGGAAACGCTGGATAGGACTTAGTATGTTATTTATTCTGCTAGTTCTATTAGAATTATTCATCTTAAAATAGCATTTGTTATTAATCTCGTGTAGTTTCGTTATCATGTATGAAGTACGGGACAAAAAACATTGTCAAAAAAGCTGAGATGGATAAGGCTAGAAATCCATATCCAATTTCAGTTGAATACTCAATTAAATCAAGTTGATTTAATATCCAGTTCCAGTCATGACTTCCACCAATAATTTTTAGTTTCATTTTATTGGCATCATCAACATATACGCTAATGTTAATAAAATTATGACCGAGCCAAAAAAGAAAAATCTGAGTCATATATTTTCGACCATTTATAAAAAATATAAAAGCACAAATTAGCGGTAATAAAATTTGCATTAAAGTACCACCAAGGGAATGAATGAACTGTCCAAATATTGAGAAGAAGAAATGTCCCGCTTCGTGTAGAAACAAGTCTAAGAGGTCGAGCAAAGTGTATTGTCCTCTTATTGAAATAAAATAAATTCCTGCAAAACCAAGCAAATAACTGAGCCAGTGTTTTTCCACATGACTGAGAAGAAAACTATTTTTTTTGTTAATCACTTTAAGTTGAATCTAAATATTATTTACTAGCTAAATTTTCATAATAATTTTTATAATCAACAATTGCTTTGAAGATTGTTTCTGCAATTAATTGTTGTCCAGCATTACTTCTTAAAAATAGCTCGTCTTCGGGATGATTCAAATAACCAGATTCAATCAAAACACTTGGCATTGAGGCACCAACGAGCACAAAAAAGCCCGCTTGCTTAACACCATTATTTTTTAATGGAAGAGTTTTGTTAACTTTTTCATTCAGGATTTCAGCGAACTTTTCGCTGTGGCGAACGTTAGCTGTTGATGACATAGCGGTGAGAATGAAATTTTCATCACTTAGATGTTTGTATCTTTCCTCATACCCCTCTTCAAATTTTATAACGCTGTTTTCAAGTTCGGCTACGCGTATTGCATCTTCCGTTTTACCGGGTCTTAAAAGATAAACTTCGAACCCTTTTTTTCGGCCGGGTCTTTCATCTGTCGCATTACAATGAATGGAAATAAAAAGTTTACCGTCATTCTCATTGGCAATTTGTCCACGTCGATAAAGTTCAACAAAATCGTCTTTATCTCGAGTATAAACAACCTTTATATCTTTTAAACTATTTTTAATTAACGAACCAAGCTTTAATGCAATTCCAAGATTTACATCTTTTTCCTTCGTTCCTCGATATCCAATTGTTCCAGGATCTTTACCACCATGCCCCGCATCAATAACAATCACATTCAGAGAATTTTCTTTTTTAGCTTTAACTTTTTCTGGTCTTTCCTCTTTTATTTTTTTTAAGATTTCAGGATTTACATGAAGTAAGAGTAAAATATCATTGGTTCTTTTTTCAGCAACAATTTCGTGACTATCAATAGTATGACTAAGTTCAATTTTTAAGTCAGCATCTTTTTTATTTTGAACAGCACTTATTGAAGTGATCAAACCATTTTCAATTTGTGAATTAAATTTGTTTAAGTCGATTGTGCAATTAGGTATTCGTAAATAAATAGTTTTGGCTGTATAATTTTTTGATATAGAACGAACCTGCTTTCGTGATTTGATTCTGAAAATGTATCCATTTGATTTTTTTTCGATGAGATAGTCGTAGAGGTCGTAGATATTTGAGATTGATGTTACAGTTTTTTCATTATTTATTTTTAATTTAGATGTATCAACCGATTGAGTTAAGAATTCTCCTTTCTTAGTATCTGTAGAGGTGATATCTTTTGGTAAAGAAGCTTGTTGTGGAGTTTTATCGATTGTTAATGAAATTAAAAAATTTTTTTCATCAATTTTTGATTTAATGTGAGTATGTTGATTGAAAAATTCGGAAAAAGATTTTATTGGAACAAAAATTTCCCCATATTTATAATCACAACTTTGAAGCATTTGAAATGTGATTTTTTCACCTGAATTTTTAATAAAGAAGATAAAAGGATTATATGCACTAAGATAAACTCTACCTTGAGGTAGACTTATTTCCATTCTAAGTTTTTCAAAGTCATAAGTGATTTTTGCATCTACTAAACGAAAGAGATCATCAACGGAGATATAAATGATTTTATGAGCAGTGTAAGCACGAACAAAGTAATTAGACGGTTTTCCATCAATAGTTGCAGAAAAAGAATAAACTTGACATAATGCCTGTTTTGATATTAAGAGCGAAAGAAATATTGAAAAGAAAAATTTGGTTTTCATTTCAGTTAAGTTGAAAATTTATTAACTCATTTCTGTGTTTTAGTTTCTTTAATAAAAGATGGATCTCATTCAAAAACTTCTTTATAAAATCAATTTGTTCAAGTGGCGAAGTTTTGTTCAATTCTAATTCAAGTTTAAGTAAATTTTGAAATTCTTTTATCGAAGATATGGATTTATAATTTTCCATTACATAGCTTATGACCTCATTAAAATAATTTTCGTAATAAACTTGATGATTTGAATTCGGGAATGTTAGAAGTGCTTTAGTCTTTTGTATTTCTACTCTTGTGAATTCTGCTTTCGATGCTAATAATCTAATTTTTGCAAGTTCTATTAAATGAACAACGCTTAATGGAAACTCTCCAAATTGATCCCTTATTTCTGAAGCAATAATATCAATTTCTTTAACATCTTTTGCATTAAACAAACGTTGATAATAAAACAACCGAACTTCTTGATCATCTATGTAATCGTTTGGTAATATATAATTGAAATAAACATCAATTATAACATCTTTTTGTATTTCTGCTTCCGATTTAATTGTCGTCAAAACATCAGGATATTTTTCTTGTTTAAGTTCATTAACTGCTTCTTCTAGAATTTTCATATAAACATCAAATCCAACAGAATTTATAAATCCACTTTGTTCAGTGCCCAGTATATTTCCAGCACCACGAATTTCTAAATCCCTTAATGATAGAGAAAAACCACTTCCGAGCTCTGAAAACTCTTCTAAGGCTTGAATTCTTTGTATGGCAGTACTGGTTAATGATTTCAAAGTGGGGACTAATAAATATGCATAAGCCTGTCGATTCGTTCTTCCAACTCTTCCTCTTAGTTGATATAATTCAGCTAGTCCGAATCTATCGGCTCGATTTATGAGAATTGTATTAACGTTGGGCATATCAAGTCCTGACTCTACAATTTTAGTTGTTACGAGAACGTCATATTTTTTTGAGAGAAATTCGTGAATTACACGTTCGAGTTTCGTTGAAGGCATTTGACCGTGTGCTATTCCAAATCTTGCTTCTGGAATGCTACGCTGTAAAAATTCAGTAACACGCTCGATTGAATTAACTCTGTCGTGAATAAAAAATGCTTGCCCACCACGCCCGATTTCGAAAAGAATTTTCTGTCTGATTTCTTGAATGTTGAAACGCATCACTTCAGTTATTATTGGAAGTCTATTTGGCGGAGGTGTGGCGATCAATGAAATATCCTTCAATCCACTGAGTGCCATATTCAATGTTCTTGGAATTGGAGTTGCTGTTAAATACAGTGTATCGACATTCTTTTTGATTTTTCTGATTTTTTCCTTAGAGAGCACTCCAAATCTATGCTCTTCATCAATAATAAGAAGTCCTAGGTCTTTAAACTTAACATCTTCCGACAAAATTCTATGAGTACCAATTAAAATATCAATTGCACCTTTTGAAAGCCTTTCTAAAATAGTTTTTTGTTCAGACTTCTTTACGAATCGAGATAACATTGCAATCTCAATGGGGAACTTTGATAATCTGTCCTTAAATGTATTATAGTGTTGTTCTGCTAGAATAGTTGTGGGAACAAGTATAGCAACCTGTTTACTATCAATAACGCACTTGAAAGCAGCGCGAACCGCAACTTCTGTTTTTCCAAATCCTACATCTCCGCATACTAAGCGTTCCATTGGAAAGTCCGATTCCATATCTTTTTTTATCTCTTCAGTTACTTTTATTTGATCTGGAGTATCTTCATAATAAAAGCTTGCTTCTAGTTCTTTTTGCCAAACTGTATCTGGAGAAAATTTGTAACCTTTAGAAGATTTTCGTTCTACATACAATCGAACTAATTCGTCTACTGCATCTTTAAGTTTTTCCTTAATTCTATTTTTTGTGTTTTTCCATTCTAAGCTTCCAAGCTTGGAAAGTTTGGGTTCCACTCCATCTTTTGATGAGAATTTTTTTACTTTGCTAAGATAGTTAATATTAACATAAACAAAATCGTTTTCTTGATATGCTATTTTCACTACTTCTTGAATATTATTGTCGAACTTTATCTGTTCCAAGCCTATAAATTTCCCAATACCAAAATCTGAGTGTACAACATAATCCCCTTTCTGAATTGATTTAAGTAGTGGGGCAATTGGCGACTTGATTTTTCTTTTGGGCTTAGAAAAAAAATAAAATGGTCTATCGAAAATTTGATGCTCGCAAAAAATTGCAATTTTTTCTTGAGGTAATACAAATCCTGCCCGGATAGGAAGAGTTAAAATTTTTATTTTGCCATCGTCTATTTTTTCTTGAAAAAATTCAGAATAATTGAGTAGCAAATCATTAATTCTAGTGGCATGTGATTCTTGATCTGCCACAATGTAAACATTATATTCCTCTGATATAAATTTTTTAATATGGTATTCAAGTATTTCTAAGTTTTTGTTTATTGATGGGATGCTGTTATTTGGTATTATAATTAATTTGGAAGGTTGAAACTCACATTCAATCACTTTTTTGTAATTTTCAGCGATATCAAGTCTCTTATCAATTATGTCTTTCTCTTGTAGCATCAAAACAGGATTAATCATGTGGTCAAAAATTAAGGCTTCTTCCTTTGCTATTGTCGGTGCATAAATTGAATATTTCTCGACAGCTTCGAATGAACGCTGACTTCCTATATCAAACAATCTTATTGAAACCAGATTATCTCCATCAAACTCAAATCGAGCCGGATTTATTTCTGAATTAGAGAATACATCTATTATGAAACCTCGTATAGCATATTCCCCTTTTGCCCCTACAAATTTTTGTCTTTCATATTTTAATTCATTTAATAGGTTAATTAAGTCATCATATTTTATATTTGATTGTAATGTTACAATGAATCGATTTTTTGAAAACGTTGAAGGAGAAAGAGTTTTAAGATTAATAGAATTATAGGTGGTTAGAACAATATGGGGTTTTAATTGCACGTGTGACAAAAATTCTTCTAAGTTAAAGCTATGAATATCTTCCAATAAATTATTAAAGTAAACAGACTCTACATCTAAACCTAGCAGAGAGAGCTCAGATAAAAATGATTTAGCAGAAATAATGTCTTCAAAGAAAAGACAGGGGGTGTATCCTTTTTCCAAGAGAAAGATAGAAAGATAAGTCTTTAAACTCCCTTTAAGTTTATTTATTAAAACAGAATTTCCCACCTCCAGTTTTTCAAATACTGGATCAAAAAAATGGAAATTGTTGAGAAGGTTTTTAATTCTCTGTAATTGATTCACATTTAATCAAATTTTCCTTCAATTGCTTTTCTTACAAAGCCATCACTAAGTTTTAGTCTTCTTTTCGCTTCTTCATATCCTACATTTGCTTTAATCATTACAGTTGCAATTTTAACATTTCCTTTTGCTTCGTGAAGATATTTAGTAGCCTCTTCATAAGATATACCAGTAATGATCATCAATATTCTTTTAGCTCGTTCAACCAATTTTTGATTTGTCATTTGAAGATCAATCATCATATTTTCGTAAACTTTTCCAATACGTATCATGGAAGTTGTAGTTATCATATTAAGTATAAGTTTTTGTGCAGTTCCACTTTTCATTCTAGTTGAGCCCATAATTACTTCAGGTCCCACTTCTGGACATATTGCTACATCCACTTCCTTTATATTAAATTCTGCTCTAGGATTACAGGTAATAAAAACTGTTTTAGCTCCTAATTCTTTTGCTTTTTTTATGGCTCCGACTACGTAAGGGGTACGTCTGCTTGCTGCTATTCCAATTACTGTATCTTTTGAATTTACACCCGCCTTAATAACATCATTTGCTCCATTTTCTTCTCTATCTTCAGCTCCTTCCTGAGCAACAAACATCGCTTCTTTTCCACCAGCAATGAAGCCTTGTACCATTTCAGGTGGAGTTCCGAAGGTTGGTGGACATTCTGCAGCATCAACAACACCTATTCTGCCACTTGTGCCAGCTCCAAAATAAAGTAATCTTCCCCCATTTTTAAAAGATTCAACTACCATTTCTACAGTTTGAGCAATGTATGGAATCTCTTTCTCTACAGCAAAGGGTACTTTTTTATCTTCATCATTAATTATCTTTAGAATTTCTAAAGTAGTTTTTGAATCTATATCCATTGTGTTAGGATTTCTTTTTTCTGTGAGTAGGTTTTTTATTTCTTCGAATACTTGTTTACTATCCTTCATCTAAATTCTCCACAATAACTGCAAATTTTTTGTTACAGTTGTTCGGGTTCTCTGGTAAATAACTTAAAGGAATTTTTTTAATTGCAATATAACCAAAATGTTTTTTTGCTAAATCAATTTCCTCATCTAATTCATCACCGCCCTTCATTACAGCTAATTTAGATTTAATATCTTTGACAAGGGGTGTGGAATATTTAATTAAGGTCATTAAATCCGCTGTAGCCCTACTGAGTATTAAATTGAAACTTTTTTTGTACTGATTTATAAACATTGGGTCTTCCGCTCGTGTCCAAATAGCCAAGACATTGTCCAAACCAATCTTTTGGACGATATTTCTGACTACTCGAATCTTCTTGTTTTTCGAATCAATCAGTGTTGAGAGTGATTTTTGATGGTATATGGCAAATATCAGTCCCGGCATTCCACCGCCCGTGCCTATGTCCAAAACTAATTGGTCAAAGTTTTCGAACAACCTTGAAAAAATTAAACAAGGAATGATGTGACGTTCATATATATATTTTTCGTCGTTTTTGGAAATTAAATTTATTTGCTTATTAAAGTGTAGCAAATTATGAACATAATTTTCTAATAAGCCAATTTGCAAAAGAGATAGTTTTATTTCGTTTAATTCTAATAATTCTTCAAGTCTTTTTATTAAATTTTTCACGTGAAAATGTAAAAGATTACTTTAGATGAACAAGTAGAATTGATAAATCTGTAACTCTAATGCCCGAAATTCTGCTTGCTTGACCTAATGAAGCAGGCTTGATTTTTTCTAATTTTTCTCTACTTTCCATAGAAAGAGATTTGATTTTTGAATAGTCAAAATTTTTTGGTATCAGAATATTCTCATTTTCTAAGAACTTTTGAATATCTTCAGTTTGTCTCTTAATATAACCCTCATATTTCAGTTCAATCTCTGCTTGAAAGATAGCCTCTTTTGAAATCTTTGGATCCTCATTAAATCTATATTCAGATTTTTCCAGTAATTCTGTTAATTTCACATCCTTTCTTTTGACTAATTTTGATATGTTTTCACTCTGATCGATTTCGGGGCTATTATATTTTCTCAGGATTTCATTGGCTATTTCAGGTTTCAGATATGTAATATTTGACCACTCCAAAATTCTGTGAATTTCTTGTTCCTTCTTTTTAACATGTTCATACGCCCAAGCTGGAATTAGGCCGAGTTCATAACCATATTTAATAAGACGGCGGTCAGCATTATCTTGTCGTAAATTTAATCTATATTCCGCTCTAGAGGTAAACATACGATAGGGTTCATCAGTGCCTTTGTTTACTAAGTCATCTATTAAGACACCAATATAAGCTTCGTTTCGCTTTAATATTAATGGGTCTTTATTCATGATTTTAAGTGCGGCGTTGATTCCTGCAATAATACCTTGAGCTGCAGCCTCTTCGTAACCAGAAGTCCCATTAATTTGTCCTGCAAAATATAGCCCTTCTACAAGTTTTGTTTCTAAGGTTAAGTCTACCTGGTATGGTGGAAAAAAATCATATTCAACAGCATAACCTGGACGGATCATTTCCACCTTTTGTAAACCTGGAACGGTACGAATTGCTTTCAATTGGATATCTGCTGGCAGACTTGAAGAGAAACCATTAACGTATATTAGATCGGAATTTAAACCATCTGGTTCTAAGAATAGATGATGTCTATCCTTATCACTAAATCTATAGATTTTATCTTCAATGGATGGACAGTACCTTGGGCCAACACCTTTAATTATTCCAGTAAAGAGAGGTGAATCTAAAAATCCTTGTCGTAGTATTTCATGAGTTTTTTGATTGGTATAAGTAATATAACATGAAACTTGTGGTAGATAATAGTTATCAGTTAAATAAGAGAAGAATTGTGGTTCCTCGTCCCCTTTTTGTTCTTCAAGTGATGTGAAATCAATAGTCCTTTTATTAAGTCTTGGAGGAGTGCCTGTTTTAAGTCTTCCGCTGATAAATCCCATTTCGTTTAATAATTCGGTAAGTCCAGCAACTTTTGGTTCACCGTAGCGGCCGCCTTCAGTTTGTACTCTTCCCGTAAACATTTTACCATTCAAGAATGTACCTGCTGCAATTATAACAGCCCTAGTTTTTATTTCAACATCGTTCAGAAAAACACTTTCAATTCTACGATTTTTTATAGTTAATTTTGTTACAATTCCTTCTAATATT
>Ga0209721_1002570_pt1 | contig 11093 bp, 9 predicted proteins | sample TshhotsprinmetaG_FD_184139 | JGI IMG/M metagenome (GOLD analysis project Ga0209721, IMG submission 184139) | Hot spring microbial communities from South Africa to study Microbial Dark Matter (Phase II) - Tshipise hot spring metaG (SPAdes)... | ecosystem: Environmental > Aquatic > Thermal springs... | reverse complement strand
GAAGAGTAGCAGGAGGTATTAATCGATGCTAAAGACCATGAGAAAACATGCGAAATTCTTTTATTTTCTGTTTTTCATTGTAATTCTCTCCTTTATATTCTGGGGAGTTGGCACTCTCGATAAGCCTACTGCTGTGAGCGTTGCCGAAATAGGCAAGGAGAAGATTACTGTTGAGGAGTACTGGAGGGCATACGAGAATGTAAGGCAGCAATTAAGGGATATTTATAAAGAAAAGTTTAATGAAGAGATGGAAAAGAGCCTGAAACTCAAAGAGACGGTACTTAACAGTCTCATAGATGAGAGGGTGCTTTTGATTTCGGCTGCAGAATTGGGAGTAAAGGTGACAGATAAGGAACTTCAGGATGCAATTGTGAATGACCCTCGATTTATGAGGGACGGCATTTTCCGGAAGGATGTATATTTCAGAACCCTTGATCTCAACAGGCTTACACCCGGGATGTTTGAGAACTCAATGAGACAACAGCTTACGATTATTAAGATGAGGAGGTTCATCGCATCTGCCATCGATATAAATCCGCTGGATTTGAAGGGCGTAGCGGGTGATGAGAAGAAGGTTAATGAGGCAAGGCAGGCAATACTTGCGGATGAAAGCAATGCAGCCATAAAGTCTTATGTGGACAGCGTAAAGCAGAGGATGAAGTTCAAGGTCAATATGGACCTCATATCTTAGCTATATCCCTTTTGGAAATGCACAAAAACATGTTATAATTCCGATTAATCTTTCAAAGGGGTAAACAAATGCTTGATGACAAGTTGCCAACAGGCCTAACATTTGATGATGTCCTTTTATTGCCTTCCAAATCCGATGTCCTTCCGAGGGACGTGGATATAAGTACAAAACTGACCAGAAACATAACCCTCAACATCCCAATTATCAGCGCAGCAATGGACACCGTTACAGAGGCAGGCCTCGCCATAGCCATCGCAAGGGAAGGAGGTCTCGGTATAGTCCACAGGGCAGTGTCACCCCAGAAGCAGGCCCTCGAAGTTGATAAGGTGAAGAAATCTGAAAGCGGCATGATTGTCGATCCCATAACAATAGCTCCCGATGCCCCTATTTCGGACGCCCTTGTGCTTATGGAGAGATACAAGATTTCAGGCGTGCCTGTTACATTAAAAGGAAAGCTTGTGGGAATACTCACCAACAGAGACCTGAGGTTCGAGACCAATGTGAAGAAGAAGGTCAGCGAGGTAATGACAAAGGAGAGGCTCATTACAGCGCCGGTTGGCACTACTCTGGAAAAGGCAAAAAAGCTGCTCCACGAATATAAAATAGAAAAACTGCCCATAGTAGATGATGACTTCAACTTAAAGGGTTTAATCACAATAAAGGACATAGAAAAGAGGAAGAAGTATCCCCATGCATGCAAGGACAGGCTGGGCAGGCTGAGAGTGGGCGGTGCAGTTGGGGTTGGCGAAGATGCCCTATACAGAACTGAACTCCTTGTCAAGGCGGGTGTTGATATTATAGCCATCGATACTGCCCACGGCCATTCAAAGGCGGTTATTAATACACTTAAAGAAATAAAGAAACGATTTGATATTGATGTTATAGCCGGAAACGTTGCTACCTCTGAGGGAGCAAGAGACCTCATAAAGGCAGGCGCCGACGCAGTAAAAATAGGAATAGGTCCCGGCTCCATATGCACCACGAGGATAGTTGCAGGCGCAGGCGTTCCCCAGCTCACAGCAATAAATAACTGCTATGCCGTGGCATCTAAGGCGAATATACCTCTGATTGCAGATGGAGGCATAAGGTATTCAGGCGACATAACAAAGGCACTTGCAGCAGGAGCGCACTGCGTCATGATAGGAAGCCTCTTTGCAGGAACTGCTGAATCACCCGGCGAGATAATCCTCTATCAGGGCAGAAGTTACAAGGTTTACAGGGGCATGGGATCCCTCGGTGCAATGGAACAGGGTGCAAAGGACAGATACGGACAGGCAGGGGTTGAAAAGGAAAAACTTGTTCCTGAAGGCGTTGAAGGAAGGGTGCCTTACAAAGGACCTCTTTCACAGAGCATACATCAGCTTATCGGAGGCCTTCGTTCTGGCATGGGATACTGCGGGTGCAAGAACCTCAAAGAGATGAGGGAAAAGGCCAAATTCATCCAGATTACAAATGCCGGATGGAAAGAGAGCCATGTCCACGATGTCATTATCACGAAGGAAGCACCAAACTACAGGATAGAACAATGATTAACGATAAAATACTCGTCCTCGATTTCGGGTCACAATATACACAGCTCATAGCGAGAAGGGTAAGGGAAAGCAAGGTGTATTCCGAGATATTCCCCTTTAATGCATCCATCGAAAAGATAAAGTCCTTTAACCCAAAGGGCATTATCCTATCCGGAGGTCCTTCCAGTGTTTATGACAAGGGAGCGCCTGCACCTGACATGGAGGTATTCAGACTCGGCATACCTGTTCTCGGAATCTGCTACGGCATGCAGTTGATGGCCCATTACCTCGGAGGAAGGGTTGCAAAGGCTGTAAAAAGGGAATACGGCAAGGCCGAACTGATTGTTGACGACAATTCGGACATCTTCAAGAGGGTATCAAAGAAGACAAAGGTCTGGATGAGCCACGGAGACAGGATCGAGAAACTGCCAAAGGGATTTTCCGCTATTGGCCATACAGATAATTCGCCAATAGCTGCCATGGCTAATAAAGAAAAGGGATTCTATGCACTGCAGTTCCATCCCGAGGTAGTCCATACAGATGAAGGCAAAAAGATACTCCAGAGCTTTGTATATGATATATGCAGCTCTAAACCAACATGGACAATGAAATCCTTTATCGAGACATCGAAAAAGGATATAAGGGAAAAGGTCGGAGACAAGCGCGTTATATGCGGAATAAGCGGAGGGGTGGATTCTGCTGTTACTGCGGTACTTGTGCATGAAGCAATTGGTGATGCGCTTACATGCATATTTGTTGACAATGGCCTGCTTAGAGCCGGCGAGGCAAAAAAGGTTGAAGATACCCTGCGCAAGAGTTTCCATATGGACATCCGTGTTGTGGATGCATCGGAGAGGTTTCTAAAAAGGCTTAGAGGAGTTAAAGACCCTGAGAGGAAGAGAAAGATCATAGGCAATGAGTTCATAAGGGTATTTGAAGCAGAGGCAATGAAGATCAAGAATGTTGGATTCCTCGCACAGGGGACACTGTACCCCGATGTTATAGAAAGCACGTCCTTTAAAGGTCCGTCTGCTGTTATCAAGAGCCATCACAATGTGGGCGGCCTGCTTAAAAAGATGAAATTGAAACTCATTGAGCCCTTGAGAGAATTATTTAAAGACGAAGTCCGTTTATTGGGGAAAGAGCTGGGAATGCCAGACGAGATAATTTACAGGCATCCATTTCCGGGCCCTGGGCTTGCAATAAGGTGTATAGGTGATATTACAAGGGCTGGAACGGAAGTCCTCAGAAAGGCTGACGCCATTGTCCTTGAGGAGATAAAAAAGGCAGGACTTTATGGCGAGTTGTGGCAGGCATTTGCCGTGCTTCTTCCAACAAAGAGCGTTGGTGTCATGGGTGATGAGAGGACATATGAAAATGTGATTGCAGTGAGGGCTGTCACGAGCCTCGACGGAATGACTGCTGACTGGGCAAAGATACCATATGAAGCAATGGAAAGGATTTCAAATAGAGTCATCAATGAGGTAAAGGGCGTGAACAGGGTTGTTTACGACATAACCTCAAAGCCTCCCGGGACTATCGAGTGGGAGTAATGGACATAAAGGCCTACCTTAAAGAAAAAAAAACACTGATAGACTCATTCCTTGAGTCGTATTTTTCTACACCTATCAATCCCAGGACACTGCAAGATTCTATGACATATTCCCTTTCTGCTGGAGGGAAAAGGATAAGGCCTGTTTTATGTCTTGCAGCATACGAGGCATGCGCCAAAGACAACAAAGTTAAGGCAGGAGACATAATCCCCTATGCCTCTGCCCTTGAGTTCATACACACATACTCATTAATACACGATGACCTCCCTGCAATGGACAATGATGACCTCAGGCGTGGAAAACCAACAAATCATAAGGTTTTTGGCGAGGGCATGGCCATTTTAGCAGGGGACGGCTTGTTAACAGAGGCCTTTTATTTGCTGTCCAACAATACCCATAATGTTTCTCACTTTTCACCTTATGCAATTTTAAAAGTAATTCGCGAGATTGCCATGGCAGCAGGTGCGCACGGAATGGTGGGAGGCCAGGCACAGGATTTATTATCAGAGGATGCAGAGCCTGATGCAGAAACACTATCTTTCATACATAGCCACAAGACCGCTGCACTCATAACGGTCTCTGTCCGTTCAGGGGGCATACTGGCAAACTGCAGCGACCACGAATTGTTCAGGCTCACGAAATACGGAGAGAATATAGGGTTAGCATTTCAGGTTATTGATGATATACTTGATGTAGAAGGAGAGACAGAGGTAATAGGCAAGTCCAAAGGCTCTGATGAAAAGAAAAAGAAGATGACTTATCCCAGGCTTTATGGCATAGATAAGTCGAGGGAAAAGGCAAAGGAACTGATTAATGGTGCAATCAATTCGCTGGAGACTTTTGATGAAAAGGCAGAGCCATTGAGGGCTATCGCAAGGTATATGCTTGAAAGGAAAAGTTAGGCTTATGTTTATATATGTCAAGTACGGCTCAAAGCCACCTCTTTTCGCCGCACCTGACATATATTTTCTGAATTAGGATAGCTCAATTTTGGTTTAAAATGTTTATAGAGAAAATAAAATCCCCGCAGGACTTAAAATCCCTCAAGGCAGAAGACCTGAATGCCCTTGCCGAGGAACTGCGAAATGTAATCATTGAAAGGGTTTCCATTAATGGCGGGCATCTTGCATCTAATTTAGGAGTTGTGGAACTGACCATAGCACTCCATTATGTCTTTAATTCCCCTGAAGACAAGATTGTCTGGGATGTGGGACATCAGTCATACTCCCATAAGCTTTTAACAGGAAGATTTCATATTTTCCATACGCTCAGGAAATATAAGGGATTATCAGGGTTTCCTAAGATTTCAGAAAGTCCCCATGATGCCTTTGGCACTGGACACAGTTCTACTTCCATATCCGCTGCTATTGGAATACTGGAGGCGAGGGACATTATTAAAAAATTTCAAATTTCAAATCTCAGATTTCAAATTCCCAATAAGGTTATAGCAGTTATAGGCGATGGCGCTTTAACATCAGGACTGGCGTTTGAAGGACTTAATCATGCGGGGCATCTCAAAAAAGACCTTATCGTAATTCTCAATGACAACGAGATGTCCATATCTCCGAATGTTGGAGCCTTGTCCAACTATCTTAATAAGGTCCTGACAGGTACATTCTACAAAAAATTCAAGAAAGAGACAAAGGCATTTTTGGAAGGCATTCCCAAGATCGGAGAAACAGTCGCAAAGATTGCCCAGAAGGCAGAAGGCAGCATGAAGGGATTTTTTCTGCCAGGAGGATTGTTTGAGGATCTTGGATTTAATTATTTAGGCCCAATCGACGGCCATGATATACCATTACTGATCGAAACATTAAACAGCATTAAAGATGCGAATGAGCCGACATTAATCCATGTAGTAACCAAGAAAGGCAAAGGATACAAGTTTTCAGAGGAAGACCCGTGCATATATCATGGAGTGGGGCCATTTGAGGCAGATACGGGAATACAGAAAGAAGGGTCAGGGGTCAAAGGTCAAGGGTCAAAGGCCGAAGAAAACCTGGAAAACTTGCCTGTTGTCCATTGCATCTCGCCGCTTGCATACAGCGATGTATTCGGTAATGCACTTATGGAAATTGCGGAGGCTGATAAAAGGGTTGTAGCTATAACTGCTGCAATGAAAGAGGGGACAGGCCTTGCAACATTTGCTGAGAGATTTCCAGAAAGATTTTATGATGTTGGCATTGCAGAGCCCCATGCAGTAACCTTTGCAGCAGGCCTTGCAGTACAGGGATTAAAGCCGGTTGTGGCAATATACTCCACATTCATCCAGAGGGCTTATGATGAGATTATCCATGATGTCTGCCTCCAGAACCTCCCTGTCGTATTTGCCATAGACAGGGCAGGCATCGTGGGCGAGGACGGCGCAACGCATCAGGGCTTGTTCGACATATCATTTCTGAGGCATATCCCAAATCTCTTGTTAATGGCCCCAAAAGACGGGCAGGAATTGAAAGACATGCTTAAGTTCGCAGTTCAGTATAATGGCCCTTCAGCCATAAGGTATCCGAGGGGAAAGGTGAGTCAGGAGTCAAGAGTTAAGAGTCAAAAGTCAGAAATAATAAAGGGGAAATTCGAAATTTTGATGGAAGGCGATGGTGTAGCAATCATTGCTGTGGGTAATGCAGTGCATCCATCATTGAAGGCGGCAGAGATGTTGAAGGGAGATGACATAAATGCCTGCGTTGTAAATGCACGGTTCATCAAGCCCCTTGATGAGGAACTCATAATATCAATGTCAGAGAGGACAAAAAGAATAATTACTGTAGAAGAGAATGTCCTTGCAGGAGGCTTTGGCTCCGCGGTTCTTGAATGCGTAAACAAGGCAGGATTGACGGATATTGCAGTCAAAAGAATTGGCATAGATGACGAATTCGTAGAGCACGGCAGCCAGAATATTCTCAGGCAGAAATACGGGCTTGACGAAGAAGGGATATATAAAACCGCACTGGCATTTCTGAGCCAACATTGTGCAAGGCTATAATGGTCATAATCTGTATCTAAGTTGAGTGATTTTTATATGTCAGTTACTGCTCAAAGACTTTAAAAAGTGTTGATTCAAGTGCATACGAGAGATTTTAAATATATTATTCATCAAGTATCCAATGTAGTAGATGACGGATGCAAGATAAAGTTTGCACAAGTGCGTGGTTTAAAGTCTTTTCGCAGCACCTGACATATATTTTTAGATTAGAATCGCTCAATTTGGGTACAAAATGAAATCCCGTCTCGATAAAATCATTGTTGACAAAGGCATTGCACCAAGCCGTGAGCGTGCGCAGGCGCTTATCATGGAAGGCAGGGTTTTTGTTGGAGGCGTTCCTGTTACTAAGGCTGGGGCGATGGTTGACGAAGGCGCAGCAGTCGAACTAAAAGGTGAAGATATCCCGTATGTCAGCCGAGGAGGCCTTAAGCTTGAGGCAGCAATCAGGCATTTCAATATATCGATGAAAGAAAAAATTGCAATGGATGTGGGATCTTCAACAGGCGGATTTACAGACTGTATGCTTCAGAATGGTGTCAAAAAGGTTTATTGCATCGATGTCGGATACGGACAGCTTGCATGGAAGCTGAGACAGGACCCAGGGGTTGTGCTTATTGAGAGGACGAATATACGCTACCTCGAAAGGGAGAGGGTTCCCGAAGATATAGACATCGTAACCATCGATGTATCATTCATATCACTAATAAAAGTTGTGCCAAATGTATTAGGGTTTCTGAAAGAGAACGGAGAGATTATAGCCCTCATAAAACCGCAGTTCGAGGTTGGAAAGGGAGAAGTGGGCAAGGGAGGCATCGTAAAGGATGAGGCAAAGAGGTTAAAGGCTGTGGATCGTGTGAAGGAAAATCTCGAGGCCCTCGGGCTTCAGACTATCGGGGTGATGCAGTCGCCAATCCCCGGCCAGAAGGGCAATATCGAATATCTTATTTATATGAAAAGGCACACTATATAATATGCTGGAATTTATTATATAATATTCACTCCATTGGTAAGTGGGATAGTAAATTAGCTGGAGTAAGAGATGGAAATGCCTTCTGATTTTGTAAAAAAATCGACATGGAATAAGGTGCTTAATTATATAGCATTAAGCGATGAGCTACCTCCATATCTTCTTGTGGATAAAGAGGTTGTGAAGGAGAAGGTCGCTGTCATAGGCAAGAATATCAAGAACTCAAAGGTATTTTATGCTGTCAAGGCTAATCCCGATGTGGAGGTCTTGAGATTTCTGAACAGCCTCGGCACAGGTTTTGAAATTGCATCAGAGGGAGAATTGCAGATGCTTGCCTCACTTGGTGTCGAGCCTGAAAGGATTATAACGAGCAATCCAATGAAGACCTTTAAATTCTTAGAGCAGGCAGTTGATTACGGGGTGAACTATTTTGCCTACGACTCAATGGTGGAGGTGGAAAAGCTCGCGAGGTATGCTCCTGGATGTAATGTGTATGTAAGATTATCTGTCCCGAACGAAGGAAGCGAATGGCCTTTAAGCAAGAAATTTGGGGTTGAGCTTGATGTTGCATCGGAGCTGCTCGTGTATGCAAAGGAAAAAGGGCTTAATCCCGTAGGCATTACCTTTCACGTTGGCTCACAGTGCAATAATGTCTATAACTGGAACACTGCTGTTGATAAGGCCAGGGATCTCTGGGAGAATGCAGAACGGAACGGGATAAAACTTAGAATGCTCAACATCGGCGGCGGCTATCCGATCCGATACACAAAGAATGTGGTTGATGTGGAGACGATAGAGAAAAAGGTCAATAAGGTCATATACCAGAAATTCCCCCAGGATATCGATATATTCATCGAGCCAGGGAGGGCTGTTGTTGGAGATGCAGGAATATTTGTCTCCACGGTTATAGGCAAGGCAATGCGAGGGGACGAGAACTGGCTCTATATAGATGTGGGGGTTTTTAATGGATTGATGGAGAGTGTCGGAGGCATTAAATATACCTATGTTGTTGGAAGCAGGAATGAGCCGAAGAGATGGACTATTTCAGGGCCGAGCTGCGACAGCTTCGATGTTATAGACAAGGAGGTCGAACTCCCTGAGCCTGAGGTGGGCAACAGGATACTGATACTTTCGAGCGGCGCATACACGATTTCGTATGCATCCGAGTTTAACGGATTTTCGATACCGAAGACGATACTGATTTGAGTACATGAGTGAATGAGTGGACGAGTTAATGGGTTGATGAAAGTGAACATATTTTTTTATATTTTATATGTCTTTACCCATTTACTCATTTACCCATTTACTCATTGACAGGAGGACAAAATGATCAAGTTTTTCGAAAAAGACCCATATACCCCGATCCAATATGTGTATGAAGTTGAAAAGGTGCTGCATAAAAGCAAGAGCGAGTTTCAGGAGATAATGGTTATCCAAAACCCCCATTTTGGCAAGATGCTCATCCTCGACGGAGTTGTGCAGATAACCGAAAGGGATGAGCTTTTTTACCATGAGATGCTCGTCCATCCCGTTATGCACGCCCATCCGGATCCAAAGAAGGTTATAGTTATAGGCGGCGGAGACGGAGGGACTGTCAGAGAGGTTTTGAAGCACGATTCTGTGGAAAAGGTCTATTTTATCGAGATAGACGAAGAGGTAATCAATGTATCAAAGGAGTTTTTCCCGACAGTGGCATGCAGAATTGATGACAAGCGTGTGGAGATAAAGTGTATGGACGGCGCAGAATTTGTAAAGGGAAGGGAAGGGGACATCGATGTCGTCATCGTTGACTCAACCGATATCGTGGGTTTTGCAAAAAGCCTGTTCACAGTCGAGTTCTTTAAATCTGTTAAAGACTCCCTTACGGATGAAGGCATGTTTGTGACCCTTTCGGAGTCTCTCCATTTCCATAAAGACCTGGTAATCGAGGTTCAAGAGGCAATGAAGCTGATATTCCCGATTGTTGATCTTTATACCGTTCCCATAGCCACATATGCAGGCAACTGGTGGACATTCTCTGCAGCTTCAAAGAAGCACGATTTGAGGCAGATGAGAAGGGAATATAAGACAGATACCAGATATTACAGCGATGAGATCCACCAGCAGGCATTTATGCCGCCAAAGATGTATGAGAGGCTGATGCAGAGAAAGCTCCAGTGGTAATACTGTCTTCTTGACAGGAGTATTCCCTACTTGTTAAATTATTAGCACTCTTAGCATGAGAGTGCTAATAATTTGATTATCAGGTATCAGGCAGGGCGATAACGACGATGGTGATGGAATTTTTGGATGAGAGAAGCAAGCAGATCCTCTATGCGGTTGTCCAGAGCTATATAAGCAAGCCTGACCCTGTCGGCTCAAGATTTGTAACAAAAAAGTATTCTTTTGGTTTTTCACCTGCTACTGTAAGAAATATAATGGCCGACCTTGAAGACCTTGGTTTCTTGAGCCAGCCCTACACCTCTGCGGGCAGGGTTCCAACGGATAAAGGCTATAGGTTTTATGTGGATTCCATCATGGTCGTCAGGGAGACGGGCGAATTCGATTCAGGAGAGAGTGACTTTGTCCAGCAGTTTGCTAAAAAGCTCGACAACATAAGAAGCGATGTAAACAATATGTTTTTGGAGATTACAAACTCCCTCTCGATGATGTCGAATTATATAGGCGTTGTAACGCCTCCAAGGGCCGAAAAGACGATATTCGACAGGATAAATTTCATAAGGTACAAGGAAGATAAGGTCGTAGCCATTCTGATGACCGAAGAGGGCGTGATAAAGAACAAGATAATTGGTGTGGATTCAAGGCTTACGCAGGATGACCTCAACAGAATAGCCGACTATCTTAATGCAGAATACTCGGGGCGAACCATAGATGAGATAAAGAACCTGCTTGTAAGAAAGGCCTACCGTGAGAAGGCATTATGGGACAAGCTGATAGCAAGGGCAATAAAGATATATGAGCAGGTAATATCATTTACTGAGGACGATGTTTATGTGTCAGGGCTTTACGATGTCATGAACCTCCCGGACTTTTCCGACATCTCAAAGATAAGGGAGATATCGAAGGCCATAAAAGACAAGCATATCATACTGAAGCTTCTTGACGAGCTTTCGGATTCGGAAGGCGTGCATGTATTAATAGGCAACGAGAATCCTGTTGAAGAGATGAAAAACCTGAGTGTGGTTGCCTCTACATACAAGGAAAGAGAGAGGCCTATGGGCGTAATAGCATTGATAGGTCCTAAAAGAATGGACTATTCAAAGGCCATATACATGGTGGATACCATTGCGAAATGCATAAGCAGGACATTTGATTGATGGCCGGAGGTAATATGGAAGAAACTAAAAAAAACGAAGAAATAGGCGTTTCTGCTGAGATCGAAGATAAG
>Ga0209721_1002567_pt1 | contig 11096 bp, 10 predicted proteins | sample TshhotsprinmetaG_FD_184139 | JGI IMG/M metagenome (GOLD analysis project Ga0209721, IMG submission 184139) | Hot spring microbial communities from South Africa to study Microbial Dark Matter (Phase II) - Tshipise hot spring metaG (SPAdes)... | ecosystem: Environmental > Aquatic > Thermal springs... | reverse complement strand
GGAAGAACTTGATCGCCGCGTAGACGCGGTTCGGCCCGCCCCACATGCCGATGATGAGGTAGAGCGGGATTAGCATGGCCTCGAAGAAGACGTAGAACAGGATGCCGTCTAAGGCGGCGAAGACGCCGTTGAGCAAGCCAGACTGGATCAGGAAGGCGGCCATGTACTGCGCCACCTTGTTCTGGATCACCACCCAGCCCGCCAGCACCACCAGCACGGTAGTGAAGCTGTTGAGCAGCACCAGCGGCATGGAGATGCCGTCGACCCCGAGGTGGTAGTGGATGTTGTAGGCCGGGATCCAGGGCGTGCGCTCCACGAACTGCATCTCATGCGTGCCCGCATCGAAGCCGATCCAGAGCGGGATGGCCACCGCGAGCCCCAGCACGGCGCCAATCAGCGCCAGCGCGCGCGTGCCGTCGGCCCGGCGGTCGTCGTTGCCTAAGGCGAGCACCAGGAGGCCCGCCACGATGGGCACCCAGATGGTGAGGCTTAAGATTCCGATTCCTTCGAGCATCAAGTCTTCCTGAGCGGTCTGTTCTTATCGAGTCGCTGACCTCAATCCACGAACCAGGTCACGATGAGCGCCACGCCGATGATCATGGCGAAGGCATAGTGGTAGATGTAGCCGGATTGCAGGTGACGGACCACGGCGGCGACCCTGCCCACCACGCGCGCGGAGCCGTTCACCACCACGCCGTCGATGGCGAAGACGTCGCCCCAACGCCACAACCGGCCGCCTAGGAGGCGCGCACCGCCGGCGAAGAACCAGTCGTTGAAGTCATCGAAGCCGTACTTGCGCTCGAGTATGGTGTAGAGGATGCCAGCCTTCCTGCGGATGACCTCAGGTAGGTCGGGGCGCACCAGGTACAGGTACCAGGCCGTGGCTACACCGGCTACAGCAAGCCAGAACGGCAAGCTCACAAGCCCATGCAGGACCATGGCGCCGGCGCCGTGGAAGTGCTGCGCCAGGCTTTGCATGGCGGGGTGTGCATCGTGGTCGACAAAAATGGCGGCGCCGAAGAAATCCCCGAAGAGCATGGGTTCGATATAGGCCCAGCCGGCGTAGACGGAGGGGATGGCGAGCAGGATGAGCGGCAGGGTCACCACCCAGGGCGATTCATGCGGCGCGCTGTGCCCGCCGCCATGCCGACCGTGGACGTCGTCGTCTTTGCCGCCTTCCTGATCGTGGCCGGCATGGGCGTGGCGGAAGCGCTCCTTGCCGTGGAAGACCAGGAAATACATGCGGAAGGAATAGAAGGCGGTGACGAACACGCCCGCGGTGACGGCGAAGGCGGCGAAGCCCGACCCCCAGAGGTCGGAGGCGTAGGTCGCCAGGATGATCGAATCCTTGGAGAAGAAGCCGGAGAGGCCGGGCGTGCCGATCAGCGCCAGCGAGCCGATGAGTAGGCAAATCCAGGTGATGGGCATGTACTTCCTGAGCCCGCCCATGTTGCGGATGTCCTGGTCGTGGTGCATGCCGATGATGACGCTGCCCGCGGCCAGGAACAGCAGGGCCTTGAAGAAGGCGTGCGTCATGAGGTGGAAGATGGCCACCGAATAGGCCGACACGCCCAGGGCGACGGTCATGTAGCCCAGCTGCGACAGGGTGGAATAGGCCACTACCCGCTTGATGTCGTTTTGCACCATGCCCAGGAAGCCCATGAACAGGGCGGTGATGGCGCCGATGACCATGACGAAGGATAAGGCCGTGTCCGATAGCTCGAACAGGGGCGACATGCGCGCCACCATGAAGATGCCGGCCGTGACCATAGTGGCGGCATGGATCAACGCCGAGATCGGGGTGGGGCCCTCCATGGAGTCCGGCAGCCAGACGTGCAGCGGAAACTGCGCGCTCTTAGCCATGGCGCCGATGAACAACAGGATGCAGATCACCGTCATCAGCTCCCAGGGATAGCCCTGGATCAGGGTGATCGTCTGCTCGGCGAGCCGGGGTGCTTGCTGGAACACTGTGGCGTAGTCCAGCGTGCCGAAATGCGCCCAGATTAGGCCGATGCCCAAGAGGAAGCCTAAATCCCCCACCCGGTTGACAAGGAAGGCCTTGAGGTTGGCGTAGATGGCCGACTCCCGCGTGTACCAGAAGCCGATCAGCAGGTAGGACACCAGGCCCACCGCCTCCCAGCCGAAGAAGAGCTGCAGGAAGTTGTTGCTCATCACCAGCATGAGCATGGCGAAGGTAAACAGCGCGATATAGCTAAAGAAGCGCTGATAGCCGGGATCGTCGGCCATGTAGCCGATGGTGTAGACGTGCACGCACAGCGAGACGAAGGTCACCACCAGCATCATCACCGCCGTGAGCGGGTCGATGAGAAAGCCCACCTCCAAGCGCAGGTCGCCCGAGGTAAGCCAGGTGTAGACCGGGCCGTTGAAGGTGTTGCCGGCCAGCACGTCCTGGAAGATGACGATGGAGGCAGCAAAGGCGATGGCTACACCCAGGATGGTCACCGTGTGCGCCCCGACCCGCCCGATCGCTCTTCCGAACAGTCCGGCGATGACCGCACCGGCAAGCGGTGCCAAGGGGACGAGGAGGTAGAGCGTCTTCATGTCCATGGCCGTCATCCCTTGAGGCTGTCGAGGTCCTCGACGTTGATACTGCGCCGCACGCGGAACAGCACCACCAGGATGGCAAGCCCGATGGCCGACTCGGCTGCCGCCACGGTGAGGATGAAGAAGACGAAGATCTGGCCGGCGGTGTCGTCAAGGAAATGCGAGAAGGCGATGAAGTTGATGTTCACCGCAAGCAGCATCAGCTCGATGGCCATAAGCAGGATAATGATGTTCCTGCGGTTCAAAAAGATACCCAGCACGCTAATGGCGAATAGCACCGAGCCGAGCACGAGGAAGTGGTTTAAGCCGATCATGGCGTAAGCGGTGAGGAAAGATGGGTAAGAGGTAAGGCAAGCTTACCAGTACACTCCGAGCGTACACCGCAGCGGCACGTATCGTTCATGAGCGATTGCATAGGCAACTTCATTCCTCCTCCACCTTCGCTTCCGGCCGCTGGGGTTTGAGATTGACCATGCGTATCCTGCCCTCGCGCTTGACCTTGACCTGCTTGCCCGGATCCACCCACTTGAGTCCCTGGCGCCGGCGCAGGGTGAGGGCGATGGCGGCGACGATGGCCACCAGCAAGATCACGGCCGCAAGTTCGAAGGGATAGACGTAATCGGTGTAGAGCAGCCGGCCAAGTTCCTTGGTGTTGCTGTAGTCCGCCGGCTTGGGTTTAGGCGCCGTCAGGCCGAAAGTCTCGCCACCGAGCACCAGTATCATCTGCACCACCATAAGCCCCGCGACTGAAGCGGCGATGGGCAGGTAATCCCAGAAGCGCTGGCGGATCTGCTCGATATTGATGTCCAGCATCATGACCACGAACAGGAACAGCACCATCACCGCCCCGACATAGACCAGCACGAGCGTGATGGCCAGGAACTCGGCCTCGAGCAGGATCCACAGCCCGGCGGCGGTGAAAAAGGCGAGCACCAGGGCGAGCGCCGCGTGCACCGGGTTGCGGGCGGTGATGACCCGCACGCCGGCAATGAGCAGGATGGCGGCGAAGATATAGAATACGACAGCGGAGAATTCCATTGTTAAGCAGGTTGTTCGTTATCTGATCCGGTTGCGCGCTATCGGTATCGAGCGTCCTCGGCCTTGGCGCGGGCGATCTCGGCTTCGTACCTGTCGCCCACGGCCAGCAGCATCTCCTTGGTGTAGTACAGGTCGCCGCGCCTCTCGCCGTGATAGTCGATGATGGGCGTCTCGACGATGGCATCCACCGGGCAGGCCTCCTCGCAGAAGCCGCAGAAGATGCACTTGGTCAGATCGATGTCGTAGCGGGTGGTGCGGCGGGTGCCGTCGGCGCGCTGCCCCGACTCGATGCGGATGGCCAGCGCCGGGCAGACCGCCTCGCACAGCTTGCAAGCGATGCAGCGCTCCTCGCCGTTCGGATAGCGGCGCTGGGCATGCAGCCCGCGAAAGCGCGGGCTCATGGGTGTGCGCTCCTCGGGGAACTGGATGGTGATCTTGCGCGCGAAGAGATAGCGGCCGGTGAGGAACATGCCCCTGAGCAATTCCGTCAGCAAGAAGGTGTTGAAGAACTGCTTGATGCGGCTCAACATGATCTGCCTCCTTAGTGGAACAGGGGCTTGAGCGGCGTCTGCATGGCCAGGCCGACGACCAGGATCCACACCAGGGTCACGGGGATGAACACCTTCCAGCCCAGACGCATGATCTGGTCATAGCGGTAACGCGGGAAGGTGGCGCGGAACCACAGGAACAGGAGCAGGATGAAGCTCACCTTGGCCGCAAGCCAGAAGAAGCCGTCAGGCAGGCCCGGGATGGGCGAGAGCCAGCCGCCCAGGAACATGATACTGGTGAGCGTCGAGACTAAGATCATGTTGGCGTATTCGGCCAGGAAGAAAACGGCGAAGGCCATGCCGGAGTATTCGACGTGGAAACCGGCGACGATCTCGGACTCGCCCTCGGCCACATCGAAGGGGGCGCGGTTGGTCTCCGCCACACCAGCGATGAGGTAGACCAGGAACAGGGGGAAGAGCGGCAGCCAGTACCAATGCCAGAAACCGCCGGCTTGCGCCTGGACGATCTGCACCAGATTAAGACTTTGCGCGGCCATCAATACCCCCACCAGGGCGAAGCCCATGGCGATCTCGTAGGAGACGATCTGGGCCGCCGAGCGCAGCGCGCCCAGGAAGGCATACTTGGAGTTCGAGGCCCAGCCAGCGACGATGATGCCGTAGACGCCCATGGAGGTAATGGCCATGATGTAGAGCAGCCCCGCGTCGATGTTAGCCAGCACCAGGCGGTCGGTGAAGGGGATCACGGCCCAGGCCGCCATGGCCGGGGCGATGGCCAGCACGGGCGCGAGCAGGAACAGACCCTTGTTCGCCCCAGTGGGGATGATGATCTCCTTGGTCAAAAGCTTCACCGCGTCGGCGATGGGCTGGCCCAGGCCCCAGAGCTTGAAGCCGAAGAAGCCCACCCGGTTGGGGCCCATGCGCACCTGCATCCAGCCGATGACCTTGCGCTCGGCATAGGTGAGATAGGCCACGGCGGCAAGCAGCGGCAAGACGATGGCGACGATCTTGGCCAGGGTCCAGACCGGGGTCCAGGCCGGTCCGAGCAGGTCTTGGAAGAATTCCATCACATCTTCTCCAGACTCAGCGTGCCGTAGCGCGGACCCAGACGGGAAGTCAGGGGATGGGCGCCGGCCACCCGCACCACCTCCTCGGGCAGGCGGTCGTCACGCTGTAGCTTAAGGATGGTCTCACCCTCGCCTTGCCTGACCTTGACCGGCTTGCCTACCGTCAGGCCCAGGCGTTGGATCATGGCGCCATGGGCCCAACAGGCCGCGGCCGCCTCGCCGTCATGGGTGGCCTGCAGGGCGGGGGCACGGCGCGTGAGGGCATCCGACTGGTAAATCGGGGTCTCGCCCAGGCGCTCGAGCCCCGGCATAGCCGACAGGGACCTGATTTGCACGGCACCGATGGCGTTGTCAAGACGCGCCCGAATGCTAACCTCACCTTCGGGCAGGGCCTCGGCCAGGATCGCATCGGCCGTGTCGTGATCAAAACCGGCCAAACCGAGCAGATTGCCGATGACACGCAACACCTTCCAGGCCGGCCGGGTCTGACCAAGCGGCGGCACGCAGGCGTGGAAGGACTGCAGCCGGCCTTCCATGTTGACGAAGCTGCCGGCCGTTTCGCTGAAGGGGGCGATGGGCAGCACGACATGGGCGTAGGCGGTCGCCCGATCCTTGAACGGCGTGAGTGCGACCACCAGCTCGGCCGACGCCAGGGCCCGGCGGGCCTGCACCGGGTCGGCTGCGTCGAGCTCCGGCTCGGCGCCCAGGATCACATAGGCCTTGCGCGGCTGGCGCAGCATGGCGGACGCATCGAGACCGCCCGCGCCGGGCTGACAGCCGACCACGCCGGCGCCGACGGCGTTCGCGCTAGCAGGCAGGAAACCGAGCGTGGCACCGGTCGCGCGGGCGATGGCCTGGGCGAGCGCATGCAACTCCGCCGCCGCCGGATGCTGTTGCGCATAAGCGCCCAGCAGGACGGCCTTGCGGCTGCCGGTCATGAGGCTTTGGGCGATCGCCCTCGCGCTCTCGGAGCTGATGACGTCGTCGAGCGTCAGGGCACCGACATCCCTACCTGCCTCCGCCAGGGCCTTGGCCACCTCGGCGAGCGCGGCGACCAGGCCCGATGGCTTGGCGATTAAGCGATTGGCCACCTGGCAGAGCAGGTCGTCGTCGGCCGAGTGGACGACATTGAGCTCGGCCCCGGCCTTGACCGCCTTGCGCAGGCGCAAGGCGAGCAGGGGCTGTTCCTTGCGCACGGTTGATCCGATCAGCAAGACCCGCTCCAGACTTTCCACCTCGGCAATAGACATGCCCAGCCAGGGCACCCCCGCGGTCGCGGGGGGATTGGCGCGGTCTAGCCTATGGTCGATATTCTCGCAGCCCAGCGCACGTGCGAGTTTTTGCAACAGATACAGCTCTTCCACGGTCTGGTGCGACGAGGCCAGGAAGCCGACCGCATCGGGCCCATGGGTATCAATCAGGACCTTGAGCGCGCCGGTGGCCTGGGCGAGCGCCTTCTGCCAGTCGACCTCGATCCAGTCGCCGCCGTCACGCACCAGGGGTCGGCACAAGCGTGCATCGCTATTCAGCGCCTCATAGGCGAAGCGGTCGCGGTCGGCCAGCCAGCACTCGTTGATCGCCTCGTTTTCGAGCGGCAGCACGCGATAGACCCGTTTGTCCTTGACGTGCACCTCCAGATTCGAGCCTAAGCCGTCGTGCGGGCTAATCGACTTACGGCGGGAGAGCTCCCAGCTCCGGGCTTTGAAGCGGAAAGGCTTGGAGGTCAGCGCACCGACCGGACACAGGTCGATGACATTGCCCGAGAGCTCGGAGGTAAGCTGCCGCTCTAGGAAAGACATCACCTCGGTGTGTTCGCCGCGGCCAGGCATGCCCAGCTCTATTAGCCCGGCGATCTCCTTGCCGAAGCGCACGCAGCGGCTACAGTGGATGCAGCGCGTCATGTCGGTGGCAATAAGCGGCCCGAGCGCCTTCTCTCTGACCACCCGCTTGGGCTCGGCATAGCGCGAGGCACTGCCGCCATAGCCCACCGCCAGGTCCTGCAGCTGACACTCGCCGCCCTGGTCGCAGATCGGGCAGTCGAGCGGATGGTTGATGAGCAATAGCTCCATCACCCCCTTCTGGGCGCGGATCGCCTTTTCCGAGTGCGTGTGCACCACCATGCCGTCGGTGACCGGCGTCGCACAGGCCGGCAGCGGCTTAGGCGCCTTTTCCACCTCGACCAGACACATGCGGCAGTTGGCAGCGATCGAGAGCTTCTTGTGGTAGCAGAAATGCGGGATGAAGATGCCCACGGCACGGGCCGCATCCATCACGGTCGCGCCCTGGGCGACCTCCACTTGCTTGCCGTCTATGGTCAGATGGGGCATGTCACACCATGCATTTCTTGTGCTCGATGTGGTATTCGAACTCGGGGCGGAAGTGACGGATGAAGCTCTGCACGGGACCCACCGCAGCATCGCCCAGGGCGCAGATGGTGCGCCCGGCGATGTTCTCGCCCACGCTCATGAGCAAGTCCAAGTCCTCTGGCCGGCCCTTGCCATGCTCGATACGATGCACTACGCGATACATCCAGCCGGTGCCCTCGCGGCAGGGGGTGCACTGGCCGCAGGACTCCTCGTGGTAGAAATAGGTTAGGCGCTCTAGGGCGCGCACCATGCACACGGTCTCGTCCATGACGATGACCGCGCCGGAGCCGAGCATGGAGCCGGCCTTGGCAATGGCGTCGAAGTCCATGGTCAGATCCATCATGACGGACGCCGGCAGGACCGGCGCGGAGGAACCGCCGGGGATGACGGCCTTAAGCCTGTGCCCGTTGCGCACGCCGCCGGCCATCTCCAACAGCTCCGCGAAGGGCGTGCCAAGCGGCACCTCGTAGTTGCCCGGCCGGTTGACGTGGCCGGAGACCGAGAACATCTTGGTGCCACCGTTATTGGGCTTACCCAGCTCCAGGAAGGCCTGGCCGCCGAAGCGCAGGATCCAGGGGATGGAGGCTAAGGTCTCGGTGTTGTTGATGATGGTCGGCTTACCATACAGGCCGTAGCTCGCTGGAAAGGGCGGCTTGAAGCGCGGCTGGCCCTTCTTGCCCTCCAGGGACTCCAGCAGGGCGGTCTCCTCACCGCAGACGTAGGCGCCGTAGCCATGGTGGGCGTGGATGTCATAGTCCCAGCCGCTGCCGAGGATATTCTTGCCCAGATAACCCGCCCGCCGGGCCTCGTCCAACGCCTGCTCGAACAGCTCGTAGCAGTCCCAGATCTCGCCATGGATGTAGTTGTAGCCCGCTTTGGCGCCCAGGGTGTAGCCGGCGATGACCATGCCCTCGATCAACTGGTGCGGGTTGTAGCGCAGAATGTCGCGGTCCTTGAAGGTGCCCGGCTCGCCCTCGTCGCTGTTGCAGACGATGTATTTGTCGCCCGGGAAGTTGCGCGGCATGAAGCTCCACTTAAGCCCGGTGGGGAAGCCTGCGCCGCCGCGGCCGCGCAGGGCGCTCTTCTTCACTTCGGCGATGATGTCCTCAGCCGGGGTCTTTTCAGTGAGGATCTTCTTTAGGACCTCATAGCCGCCGTTGGCGACATAGGTCGCAAGCGAGCTCGGATTGGGGTGCTCGAGGGTCCAGGTACAGACCTTGGTGTCCTTGCCGTTGAGCTTCATTTCATCTCGTCTAGCAGCTTGTCCACCTTCTCCGGGGTGAGCTTGACATGCATTTCATGGTTGTTGTGCAGACACAGCGGCCCGTCACCGCAGGCGCCCATGCACTCCCCCTCCTTGAGCGTGTAGCGGCCATCTGGCGTGGTCTCGCCGAAGTCGATCCCAAGCCGGGCCTTTAGATGCTCGGCGATCTCGTCGGCGCCTTGCAACTGGCAGGGTAGGTTGGTACAGAGCGTGATCTTGTGTCGACCCACTGGTTTTAGGTCGTACATGTTATAGAAGGTCGCCACCTCGTAGACGGCGATGGCCGGCATGCCAAGATATTGCGCCACGAACTCGATGGTCTCGGGGGCGAGCCAGCCCTTCTCCATCTGAGCGATGCGCAGCGCGCTCATCACGGCGGACTGCTTGTGTTCGGCCGGATATTTGGCGATCTCGTGGTCGATCCGGGCCAAGGATTCGGGGGTCAGCATGGTCTGAACCTCAACGGTCAACGTCGCCGAAGACGATGTCGATGGTGCCGATGATGGCCACTAGGTCGGCGATCATGTGGCCGCGGGCCATCTCGTCCAGCGCGGCCACGTGGGTGAAGCCGGCCGGGCGGATCTTGAGCCGGTAAGGCTTGTTCGCCCCGTCGGAGATGAGATAGATGCCAAACTCGCCCTTTGGATGCTCGACGGCGGCATAGGCCTCGCCCTCCGGCACATGCATGCCCTCGGAGAAGAGCTTGAAGTGGTGGATCAGCTCCTCCATGTTACTCTTCATCGCCTCGCGCGAAGGCGGCCCTACCTTGTGATTGTCGACCATCACCGGGCCGGGGTTCTGCCTCAGCCAGTCCACACACTGCCGGATGATGCGGTTGGCCTGACGCATCTCCTCGATGCGCACCAGGTAGCGGTCGTAGCAGTCGCCGTTCTTGCCGACCGCGATCTCGAAGTCCATGCGGTCGTAAACCTCGTAGGGCTGGTGCTTGCGCAGATCCCACGCCACGCCGGATCCGCGCAACATCGGTCCGGTGAGCCCCAGGGCCTTGGCCCGCTCGGGCGTGACCACGCCGACGCCGACGGTACGCTGCTTCCAGATCCGGTTGTCGGTGAGCAGGGTCTCGTATTCGTCGACGCGGGCCGGAAAGCGGCGGGTGAAGTCCTCGATGAAGTCGAGCAGACTGCCTTGCCGGTTTTCGTTAAGCCGCTTTACCTCCTTCTCATCCTTGTAGGCGGTGACCGTGTATTGCGGCATGCGCTCGGGCAGGTCGCGGTAGACGCCGCCGGGGCGGTAATAGGCGGCGTGCATGCGGGCGCCGGAGACCGCCTCGTACATGTCCATGATGTCCTCCCGCTCGCGGAAGGTGTACAGGAACACGGTCATGGCACCGATGTCCAGCGCATGCGTGCCGAGCCAGAGCAGGTGGTTGAGCAGCCGCGTGAGCTCGTCGAACATGACCCGGATATACTGGGCGCGGATGGGGACCTCGATGCCCAGCAGCTTCTCGATGGCCATGACGTAGGCGTGTTCGTTGCACATCATGGACACGTAGTCCAGCCGGTCCATATAGGGCACCGACTGAAGGAAGGTCTTGTGCTCAGCCAGCTTCTCGGTGGCGCGGTGCAACAGCCCCACGTGCGGGTCGGCGCGCTCGATGACCTCGCCGTCTAGCTCCAACACCAGCCGCAATACGCCATGCGCAGCCGGATGCTGGGGCCCAAAATTCAGCGTGTAATTACGAATTTCTGCCATGCTCAGATACCCTTCGCCGGAGGCAGGAGGGGCGCATGCTCAAGGCGCAGCTGAATTTCAGCGCAGGCTAACCTTTGCGCGGCAAAGGTTAAGGCCATAGGCCGGCCGGAGCTAAGGAAGGTCTGCACAACCTGCTGCGCGTACGGATCGCTGCGTTGCGCGGTGCTCGCTCCCTCGCCTAACTCATTGTTATGTCTCGGTCGCTGCGCTCCGTGCGCCTTGCGCTCCGTCCGCTCGCGACGGTCGTGCAGACCTTCCCTAAAATTCAGCGTGTAATTACGAATTTCTGCCATGCTCAGCCCCTCTCCCGGACGCCTCGCAGGCCCGACTGCATGCCGGGCTCGAGCCCGACATGAAGACCGACCGCCATTTCATTCACGACCGGCATCCCCGTAATATTCCTCGCGCACGATGCGCGGCGTGACCTCGCGCGGATCGATGCTGACCGGTTGGTAGATCACCCGCCTGAGCTCCGGGTCGTAGCGCATCTCCACGTTTCCGGAGAGGGGGAAGTCCTTGCGGAAGGGGTGACCGATGAAACCGTAATCCGTGAGCAGTCGGCGCAGATCGGGGTGAC
>Ga0209721_1002561_pt1 | contig 11124 bp, 9 predicted proteins | sample TshhotsprinmetaG_FD_184139 | JGI IMG/M metagenome (GOLD analysis project Ga0209721, IMG submission 184139) | Hot spring microbial communities from South Africa to study Microbial Dark Matter (Phase II) - Tshipise hot spring metaG (SPAdes)... | ecosystem: Environmental > Aquatic > Thermal springs... | reverse complement strand
AGCCTTGACACGAGGACGAGGGACGCTATAATGCTGCCCCGTTGCGCAGGGTGAGACCCCTTGCCGCAGGCAGTTTACCAGAAAATGGCAGTGCCCTCTTGTCTGAGCGCGCGTTCTATGATACGATGAAATTGCGCAGCCAAGGAGCGAGGTTGTGTTGTCTGTGTTGGCAGAGACTCGCTTAAGAGGGCAGGGGGTTTGAGACGCTGCTTCTGTTCCATAGAGGTGGTGTCTTAAACCGGCGCAAGCCGGATTTTTTGTCCGGGCGCACCTTAACAACAGCATAGTGACAGGAAGCCGACGTGCGGAAGGAGAGCGGTCCCTGAGGAGGGACTGGAAGGAAGTACGGAGAGTTTGATCCTGGCTCAGGATGAACGCTGGCGGCGTGCCTAATACATGCAAGTCGGACGTGAGCCTTGATTTCGGTCGAGGTGAAAGTGGCGAACGGGTGAGTAACACATGGCTGACCTGCCCCTCAGAGGGGGATAACTACTGGAAACGGTAGCTAATACCCCATGTGCTCGTTCGGGTTAGAGGCCGGATGAGGAAAGCCTGCGGGTGCTGAGGGAGGGGGCTGTGGCCCATCAGCTAGTTGGTGGGGTAACGGCCTACCAAGGCGAGGACGGGTAGGGGGCCTGAGAGGGTGACCCCCCACACGGGCACTGAGAGACGGGCCCGACTCCTACGGGAGGCAGCAGTAAGGGATATTGCGCCAATGGGCGAAAGCCTGACGCAGCAACGCCGCGTGCGGGAAGAAGGCCTTCGGGTTGTAAACCGCTTTGAGAGGGGAAGAGGCAGGACGGTACCCTCGGAACAAGTCTCGGCTAACTACGTGCCAGCAGCCGCGGTAAAACGTAGGAGGCGAGCGTTATCCGGAGTTACTGGGTGTAAAGGGCGTGTAGGCGGCTAGGCAAGACGTATGTGAAAGCGCTCAGGCTCAACCGGGCGAGGACATACGAGACTGCGTAGCTAGAGGCAGGTAGAGGCGCGTGGAATTCCGGGTGTAGTGGTGAAATGCGTAGAGATCCGGAGGAACACCAGTGGCGAAGGCGGCGCGCTGGGCCTGGCCTGACGCTGAGGCGCGAAAGCATGGGGAGCGAACGGGATTAGAAACCCCGGTAGTCCATGCTGTAAACGATGCGGACTAGGTGTGGTGGCGAGAGCTGCCGTGCCGGAGCCAACGTGGTAAGTCCGCCACCTGGGGAGTACGGCCGCAAGGTTAAAACTCAAAGGAATTGACGGGGGCCCGCACAAGCAGCGGAGCGTGTGGTTTAATTCGAGGCTACACGAAGAACCTTACCTGGGCTTGACATGGCGGTGGTAGCGACCTGAAAGGGGAGCGACCTTCGGGAGCCGTCACAGGTGCTGCATGGCTGTCGTCAGCTCGTGTCGTGAGATGTTCGGTTAAGTCCGGTAACGAGCGCAACCCTCGCCGTCAGTTACAGGTGTCTGACGGGACTGCCCGTTGAAAGCGGGAGGAAGGTGGGGATGACGTCAAGTCAGCATGGCCTTGATGTCCAGGGCTACACACACGCTACAATGGCCGGTACAGGGGGTAGCCAACCTGCGAGGGGGAGCCAATCCACCAAAGCCGGTCGTAGTTCGGATTGCAGGCTGCAACCCGCCTGCATGAAGCCGGAGTTGCTAGTAACCGCGCATCAGCCATGGTGCGGTGAATACGTTCCCGGGCCTTGTACACACCGCCCGTCACGTCATGGGAGCTGGTCATGCCTGAAGTCGGGGGGCTAACCGCGAGGAGGCCACCGCCGAAGGCAGGGCTGGTGACTGGGACGAAGTCGTAACAAGGTAGCTGTACCGGAAGGTGCGGCTGGATCACCTCCTTTCTAAGAGCGAATGGCCTTCAGCCGGAAGGGGCGAAGGCGAGGTAAGAGCGGTTTCCTGTCACTATGGTGGGGTTAAGGGCGTGTGATAGGCAGCTTGGACGGGTCTGTAGCTCAGCTGGTTAGAGCACTCGCCTGATAAGCGAGAGGTCAGCCGTTCGAGCCGGCTCAGACCCACAGGGGTTTTTCGACTGGCGGCTGGGCTGGGGGTGCAGCGCAGCGGCGGGGCGAGGAGCCCTGGGCACATTAACAAGCGAATAGCAAGCGGAAACGCGAGAACATCGAGATCTCCGTATCACATGGGGATAAGCTAGGAAGGGCATACGGGGGATGCCTCGGCGCCAGTTGCCGACGAAGGACGCGGTACACGGCGAAACGCTCCGGTGAGGGGTGTGCACCCGCAAGAGCCGGAGGTATCCGAATGGGGAAACCCGCGCGGGGGAATGCCCGCGCATCCTGGGGCGAGTGCTTCAGGAGGGGCACCTGGGGAACTGAAACATCTCAGTACCCAGAGGAAAAGAGAGGATTCCCTGAGTAGTGGCGAGCGAAAGGGGAGGAGCCCAAACTCAGCGGCGAGCCGCTGGGGGTAGGAGGGCAGAGCGGCAGCGCTGCGGCGGCGAAGTTGAACGGTCTGGGAAGGCCGGCCAGAGACGGTGAGAGCCCGGTAGACGTAAGCCAAGGCAGGGTGCTCTGACCCTGAGTACCACGGGGCACGCTAATCCTGTGGGAAGCAGGGGCGACCACGCTCCAAGGCTAAATACGACTGGCGAGCGATAGGGCACAAGTACCGTGAGGGAAAGGTGAAAAGAACCCCGGTGAGGGGAGTGAAAGAGAATCTGAAACCGTATGCCTACAAGCAGTCAGAGGCTGAAAGGCTGATGGCGTGCCTTTTGGAGAATGAGCCAGCGAGTTCATTTCTGTGGCGAGGTTAAGGGAGGGACACCCGGAGCCGCAGCGAAAGCGAGTCTGAAGAGGGCGGTGAGTCGCAGGGATGAGACACGAAACCAGGTGAGCTACCCATGGCCAGGCTGAAGCGGCGTTAACCCGTCGTGGAGGGCCGAACCTTTCAACGTTGCAAAGTTGAGGGATGAGCGGTGGGTAGGGGTGAAATGCCAAACGAACCTGGAGATAGCTTGTTCTCCCCGAAATAGCTTTAGGGCTAGCGTTGCGCGAGGCCTGCAGGAGGTAAAGCGCTGGATGGGCTAGGGGCCGCAAGGTTACCAAACCCAACCAAACTCAGAATGCCTGCAGGGATGCGCGGCAGTCGGACGGCGGGAGATGAGTTTCGTCGTCGAGAGGGGAAGAGCCCAGACCCCCGGCTAAGGTCCCCAAGGGCAGGCTAAGTGGGAAACGAGGTGGGAGTGTCGAGACAGCCAGGAGGTTGGCTTAGAAGCAGCCATCCTTGAAAGAGTGCGTAATAGCTCACTGGTCAAACGCTCCTGCGCGGAAAATGAAACGGGGCTAAAGCCTGTCACCGAAGCCAGGGGCGCACGGGAGTGCGCAGTAGGGGAGCGTTCTGAGGGCGGAGAAGCCAGTCTGGTGAGGGCTGGTGGAGCGCTCAGGAGAGAGAATGCTGGCATGAGTAGCGAGAAACATGTGAGAACCATGTTCGCCGGACGTCTAAGGGTTCCGACGGAAGGTCAGTCCGCGTCGGGTCAGTCGGGCCTAAGCCGAGGCCGGAAGGCGTAGGTGATGGACAACAGGTCAACAATCCTGTACCACCTGGATGGAGCGAAGGAGGGACGCTGGGGGATAGCTCAGCCGCCGCAGTGGATGGCGGTGCGAAGCGCGATAGCCGGAGAAGGGGTAGGGAAAGCCGCCCCGGAGGCGAAGGCGCGAGTGCGGAGCCTGAGGGCCACAAGTGAGCGAGTCCCACAGCCGAGAAAAGCTTCTAAGCGAAGAAGTCTGGGTGCCCGTACCGCAAACCGACACAGGTAGACGGGTAGAGGATACCAAGGCGAACGGGGGAACCCTCGTTAAGGAACTAGGCAAAATGGCCCCGTAACTTCGGGAGAAGGGGCGCCCTCCGGGAGGAGGGCCGCAGTGAAAGGGCTCTGCCGACTGTTTAACAAAAGCACAGGTCTCTGCGAACGCGCAAGCGGAAGTATAGGGGCTGACGCCTGCCCAGTGCCGGAAGGTTAAGGGGAGGGGTAAGGGTGACCGAAGCTCTGAACCGAAGCCCCGGTGAACGGCGGCCGTAACTATAACGGTCCTAAGGTAGCGAAATTCCTTGTCGGGTAAGTTCCGACCCGCACGAATGGCGTAACGAGTGGAGCACTGTCTCAACGAGGGGCCCGGCGAAATTGAAGTACGTGTGAAGATGCGCGTTACCCGCAGCAGGACAAAAAGACCCCGTGGAGCTTTACTACAGCTTGCCATGGCGTTAGGGTGGTGCTTGTGCAGGATAGCTGGGAGGCGGAGAAGCTGGGACGTCAGTCTCGGTGGAGCCGATGGTGAGATACCAGCCTGGTGCCATCTTGGCTCTAACCGTTTGCCTGAGACAGGGAGCGGGACAGTGGCAGGTGGGTAGTTTGACTGGGGCGGTCGCCTCCTAAAAGGTAACGGAGGCGCCCAAAGGTGCCCTCAGGGTGAATGGAAACCACCCGCGGAGTGCAAAGGCAGAAGGGCGCTTGACTGCGAGGCCAACGAGCCGAGCAGGGCCGAAAGGCGGGCTTAGTGATCCCACGGTACCGGGTGGAAGGGCCGTGGCTTACCGGATAAAAGCTACCCCGGGGATAACAGGCTAGTCTGGTCCAAGAGTTCACATCGACGACCAGGCTCGGCACCTCGATGTCGGCTCATCGCATCCTGGGGCTGGATCAGGTCCCAAGGGTCGGGCTGTTCGCCCGTTAAAGCGGTACGTGAGCTGGGTTCAGACCGTCGTGAGACAGGTCGGTCTCTATCCGCTGTGGGCGCAAGGAGGTTGAGAGGAGCTGCCCCTAGTACGAGAGGACCGGGGTGGACGCAGCGCTGGTGAGCCGGTTGTCACGCCGGTGGCAAGGCCGGGTAGCCACCTGCGGCAGAGAGAACCGCTGAAAGCATCTAAGCGGGAAACTTGCCTCAAGATGAGCCTCCTCACTGGGGAACCAGGTAAGACCGCTGGGAGACGACCAGCTGGATAGGCCGGAGGTGGACGCGCCGTAAGGCGTGGAGCTGACCGGTACTAAGGGTCGAGGGCTTATCCGGTGTGGTACGGAGAAGTCGGTGTTCTGGACGCTTGCTATTCGGGAGTTATAGACAGGCCAGCGCGGCTTGGTGACTATGGCGGTGGGGGTACACCCGGTTCCATCTCGAACCCGGCAGTTAAGCCCACCCGCGCCGATGGTACTGGGGGGGCAGCCCCCTGGGAGAGTAGGTCGTTGCCAATCCCCTGGCCTGTTGTTTTTTGTAGGCTTTCGATCTTTCGCGATTTCGATCTAAGCCAGGCTCTTGGGTGCCTGGCTTTTTGTTTGTGTAGCGCCTTCACTTTATCCTCGCCTGTATCCTCTGATTTTTCCTAAAGACTGTTTTCAGAATCGGGGTGCCTGTGCTATCTTTGTGCAAGGTTGCTTGAACGATTCTTAGCGGTTTGACATGGCATGGGCTTTATGCTAATCTCTCAGGTGTTTGTTCTAATCAGAACAATTAGCATTGAGCCAACTGCATAATACGGAGAATCTTACCGTGCCATCAGACTTCGCACCGATCGTGTCCTTGCTGGTCTTGGCCGTCGTGGTCAGTGTGCTCATTGCGTTCATCTCGCGTCTGTTTGGCCCCTATCGCCCTACTGCCCGCAAGCTGGCTCCCTATGAAAGCGGTATGCGCCCCTATGGGGAGGCAATCCGACGCATACCGGTCAAGTTCTACCGCGTGGCAGTGCTTTTCATCCTGTTCGATATCGAAGTGATCTTCTTCCTGCCGTGGGCGGTGGTCTTCCGCGATTACGGTCTCTACGGCCTGACTATCATGGGCGTGTTCTTCTTCATTCTGGCGGTCGGCTTTATCTATGAGTGGAAGGTTGGAGGGCTGGAATGGGATTGACGTCGAAACTCGGTGATTTGGGTGTCGTAACGGTCAGGCTGGAAGATGCTGTGAATTGGGCGCGAACTCGCGCCATGTGGCCTATGCTCTTTGGCCTTGCGTGCTGCGCTATTGAAATGATGAGCACGCAGGCCTCTGTCTATGATCTTTCGCGCTTCGGCATGGAGTTGATGCGCCCCAGCCCGCGGCAGAGTGACCTGATGATCGTGGCCGGGCGAGTCACGCGCAAGATGGCTCCTGTCTTGCGTCAGTTGTATGACCAGATGCCCGAACCCAAATGGGTGATCAGCATGGGCGATTGTGCATCGTGTGGCGGAATCTTCAACAACTATGCGATCGTCCAGGGGGTGGATGAGATCGTGCCCGTTGATGTCTACGTGGCCGGTTGTCCGCCACGCCCCGAACAGTTGATTCACGGCATCATCACCCTGCACGAGCGTATCAAGCAAGAGCGTATTACCGACTGGGCATGAGTTATGTTCAGTCCAGGCTGCGAAGCAAAAAAGGATAATGGCAATGCTCGATCCGGTTGAGGCGATCACCAATGCGTTTCCCGACGCCATCCAGGATGTTATCGAATTTCGCGGCGAGATCACCCTGGTCGTTGACAGCGACCGCATTGTGAGCGTCTGTCGCTTCTGCCGCGACACCAAGGGGCTGGAATATAACTTTCTGTCCGATGTGTCGGGGGTGGACTACTATCCGCAGGAGCCTCGCTTCGCGGTGTCCTATCATCTGTATTCGATGGTGCACAACCGCTCACTGCGGCTCAAGGTGTATCTCCCTAGCGATAATCCGGTGGTGTCTAGCGTCACTTCGATCTATCCGGCGGCGAACTGGTCGGAGCGGGAAGTTTACGATCTGTTCGGGGTGTACTTCACCGATCATCCGGACCTGCGCCGGCTCTTGATGCCAGAGGGATGGGATGGGCACCCGCTGCGCAAAGACTATCCGTTGGGGTACGAAACGGTGCAGTTTTCGTTCAACTTCGATGAGATTGACAGGCACAAACCCTACGCGCGAGAGTAGGCACTTAAGCGGCCATGTGGAGTAGCGGGAATGACTGGATTACAGGATAGCGTTTGGGAAGGGGACATCCAGCAGCTCAAGGGGCTGGTGTCGGAACGTGCGCTCAGCGGCGAGACCATGGTGCTCAACATGGGGCCGCAACATCCCAGCACGCACGGCGTGCTGCGCCTGATGTTGGAACTGGATGGCGAGGAAATTGTGAGTTGCGTGCCTGACATCGGTTACCTGCACACGGGCATTGAGAAATCCATGGAGTCCAAGCGGTACGAGCAGGCGATCACCATGACCGACCGCATGGACTATCTCAACCCCATGGGCAACAATTTGGTCTATTGCCTGGCCATCGAGAAACTGTGCGAGCTGGATGTCCCGCTGCGGGCACAGTATCTGCGCGTCTTGCTGGCGGAATTGACGCGCATCAACAGTCACCTGGTGTGGCTGGGTACGCATGCGCTGGACATCGGGGCCATGAGCGTCTTTTTGTACTGCTTCCGGGAGCGCGAGAAGATTCTCGACATCTTCGAGATGGTTTCCGGGCAGCGTATGATGAGCACGTATTTTCGACCGGGTGGCCTGTGGCGCGATGTGCCAGAAGAATTCGAGCCGGCGGTGCGCGATTTTATTGACTACTTCCCCGCGCGCATTGATGACTATGAACGCCTGCTGACCAATAATCCCTTGTGGCTGGATCGCACACAGGGTATTGGTTTCCTCTCGGCTGAGGATGCGATTCGCCTGGGGTGCACCGGGCCGGTGCTGCGCGGTTCGGGGGTCAACTGGGATATTCGCAAGGCGATTCCCTACAGCAGCTACGATCATTTCGAATTTGATGTGCCCCTGGGCACGCACGGAGACATCTACGATCGTTATTTGATCCGCATAGAAGAGATGCGGCAGAGCCTGCGCATTGTGCGGCAGGCATTGGACAATCTACCCAAGGGGCCGGTGCGCTCGAACAATCGCAAGTATGTGCCGCCGCCGCGTTCGGAACTGGGCACGAGCATGGAAGCCGTGATCCATCACTTCAAGCTGTGGACGGAAGGTTTCCGTCCGCCAAAGGGTGAGGTGTATGTGCGGGTCGAAAGTCCGCGCGGTGAGTTGGGGTGCTATCTGGTCAGCGATGGCAGTCCGCGTCCCTGGCGGGTGCATTTCCGCACACCGAGCTTCATTCACCTCAGTGCGTTGCCACACATTGCTAAGGGACATCTGATCGCCGATCTGGTGGGGATCATTGGCACCATTGATATTGTGCTGGGCGATGCCGATCGCTAAATGTTGGCGACGAGCACCGCGTGTGCTACTGCAGGAGTAGGGTCGTGCTGGCTGAGAAATATGCTGACCGGATCGCGAAGATCTTCGCCAAGTATCCGGACAAACGGTCTGGCGTGATGGCTCTGCTGTACTTGGCCCAGGAAGAGTACGGCTGGGTGACGCCGGAGGCCCTGGAAGAAGTGGCTGCGCTGTGCGACATTGATCCCACGCAGGTGCAGTCCATTGCCGGCTTCTACACCATGTATTCCGAGAAGCCAAAGGGGAGATACTGGTTGCAGGTGTGCACCGATCTGCCCTGTGCTCTGCGCGGCGCGGATGAGTTCTACCGGCAACTGTGCGAGTATCTGGGGCTGAGCGAAGAAGGTGGCACGACTGCGGATGGTCTGTTCACCGTGGAACCGGTGATGTGCCTGGCTGCGTGCGACAAAGCGCCTATGCTTCAGTGCAATTTCCATTATCACGAGAACCTGGACATGGAAAAGATGAAAGCACTGATCGAGCAATGGCGTGCTGAGGCAAGCCGCAGCGATGGAGACCGGGGTTAGAAGTCCGAGATGCAGGTGCGTGAGTACGAACTGGTCACTCTGACGGCGGACGACTACGACAGCGTGCGCGCCCTGTGGGAGGCTGCCAATCTGTCTATCCGTCCCAACGGGCGCGATAGCGCCGAGCAGTTCGCCCGGCAACTTGCTGGCGGGACGCAGACGGCGATAGGCGCGCGGGCGGGAGAGTTGCTGGTGGGGGTTGTCGTCGCAACTCACGATGGGCGCAAAGGATGGATCAATCGCCTGGCTGTCCATCCAGACTTTCGCCGACGGGGAATTGGACAGGCGCTCATCGCCGAGGCCGAGCGCGTGTTGCATGCGCAGGGGATACACATCATCGGCGTCTTGATCGAGGACTGGAACACGGCCAGTCTGGCCCTGTTCGAAAAAACAGGTTACACGCGACACTCAGGTATTGTCTACTTTACCAAGCGCGATTCACCTGATGTCTAGGTCGTTGGGAGCATCTTTCCATGGCACACATTCTGCTGCGCAATCGCGACATTGCTGACATCTGGCAGTTTGAGACCTATGTGGCACATGGTGGCTACGAGGGACTGCGGAAAGCCATCAAAGAGCACACCCCCGCCGAGGTGATCCAGATCGTTATGGATTCCAATCTGCGCGGACGGGGAGGGGCGGGCTTTCCTACTGGCCGCAAGTGGTCATTCATCCCCAAAGATGCCCCGATCAAATATGTGGTGGTCAACGCGGACGAGAGCGAGCCGGGTACCTTCAAAGACCGCGAACTGTTGGAGAAGAATCCGCATCAGGTGATCGAAGGGGCGATGATCGCCGCCTACGCCATCCAGGCAACGGCGGTCTATGTCTATTGCCGGGGTGAGTTCTGGGACTTGGCTCATGCCCTGGAAGAGCGCATCGAGGAAGCGCGCCGGGCTAACCTGCTGGGCGAGGATATCCTTGGCTCCGGCTGGAGCTGCAACATGTACGTTCATCTGGGCGCGGGGGCGTACATTTGCGGCGAAGAGAGCGCGCTGCTCAACAGCCTGCAAGGATTGCTGGGGCAGCCGCGTGTGCGCCCGCCTTTTCCGGCGCAGATGGGCGGTGGCCTGTACTATCAGCCGACTGTCGTCAACAACGTGGAGACACTGGCGAACGTCCCCTGGATCGTCCTCAACGGGGCTGCTGCATACAAAGAGATCGGCACACCTGAGAGTCCGGGGCCGAAAATCTTCTGCGTGAGCGGGCATGTTGAGCGACCGGGCAACTACGAATTGCCGCTGGGTCTGACATTCCGTGAACTGATCTACGAGCATGCGGGCGGCATTCCCAATGGCAAGCGGTTGAAGGGCATTTTGCCTTCCGGGGCCAGCGGGCCGGTGTTGCGGGCGACTGACGAGGTGCTCGATGCGCCGCTCACGTATGAAAGCGTGGCCGCGCTGGGCAGCACATTGGGATCGGCTTCGTTCATTTTGATGGACGAAGATACGGATATGGTGTGGGCGGCGGCCAAGATGATTCACTTTTTCAAGCACGAAAGCTGCGGCAAGTGCACACCCTGTCGCGAGGGTACCTACTGGCTGGAAAGAATCTATGAGCGATTACTGGACGGCAGAGGCACACCGCGCGACCTGGAGCTACTGGAAAGCGTTCCCCGGCAGATTCAGGGGTTGACCCTCTGCGCGCTGGGGGACTTTGCGTGCAATCCAGTGCTGAGCACGCTGCAGCATTTCCGGGAGGAGTACGAGCGCTACGTGGGGCTGACGGATGCTGTCCCCCAAGCGGCGATCGCTGGCGCGTAATATGGATGTGATCGCACATAGCGCAGCTACAAGTGGACAGATGATGACGCCGGAGATAGCTTTGCTCAGCCATCTGATCGAACACAGTCCAGCACACCCTGTGTATTACCTGCTGCGCGGCGAGGAATGGCTGGCCTGTGGCTATCCCGATAGAGCCAGGCTTGATTTTCTGGCTGCCAGAGAGCGCGCGGCGGAGTTGTTCGCGCAGGCAGAGTGGGGCTACGTCTTCCAGGCGTATGTAGATCGGGCTGAGGCCGGTTTGCGCGAATGCCGGTGAGATGGCCCAGCAAACAGACAGGTACAGGCAACGGCTCTGACTTTTTGAGGAGCACTATGGCTGACACCGTTACGATTTTGATTGATGGTCAGGAGTACCAGGTTCCGGCGGGCATGAACCTGGTGGATGCGGCCAAGCTGCACGGTATCACCATCCCGGTGTTCTGCTATCATCCCAAGATGGCACCGGTAGGTATGTGCCGCATGTGCATGGTTGAACTGGGCAACGTGGTGATCAACCGCGAGACAGGGCAGCCGGAGCGGGACGAGCAGGGGAATCCTGTGGTGCGCTGGATGCCGAAGCTGCAGACGGCCTGCACGCAAACGGTCAGCGCTGGCATGGCCGTGCGCACTACTACTGAGGCGGTGCGCGAGGCT
>Ga0209721_1002560_pt1 | contig 11131 bp, 9 predicted proteins | sample TshhotsprinmetaG_FD_184139 | JGI IMG/M metagenome (GOLD analysis project Ga0209721, IMG submission 184139) | Hot spring microbial communities from South Africa to study Microbial Dark Matter (Phase II) - Tshipise hot spring metaG (SPAdes)... | ecosystem: Environmental > Aquatic > Thermal springs... | reverse complement strand
CCTTAATTTCTTGAATATTTGAAACCATTTTCTCATAAGTATCACCTTTTACTGAAATACAAATAACAGGAAAAGTTTCTGTCACAAGGGCTATAGGTCCATGTTTCATTTCCCCTGCAGCATACCCTTCTGCATGAATATAACTAATCTCCTTTAATTTTAAGGCACCTTCTAATGCACTGGGAAAATTAAAATTTCTTCCCAGATAAAAACAGCTTTCCGCATCCTTATATTCCGGTCGGTTGGCCAGCTCCTTTACTTTATCATGATTTTTCAATATATAATCTACCTTTGCAGGAATGGTCCTTAACTGTTCTATCATTTCTCGGGCTTGCTGTTTTGTGAGCGTGCCACGAATCTGTCCTAACCATATTGTAAATAAAGCAAAGGCCATACATTGCGATGTATACGCTTTTGTAGAAGCCACGCCAATCTCAGGCCCGGCTTGCTGATAAATAACACCATGAGATTCTCTTGCTACACTTGAACCAACAACATTAACAATAGAAGCAACTTTAGCACCACGACTTTTCGCAATACGAATGGCTTCTAATGTGTCCGCAGTCTCTCCAGACTGAGACACCGCAATTAATATAGTATTAGGTGGAATAATAGGGTCCCTATAACGAAACTCTGAAGCCAGGTCTAATTCGACTGGAACGCGAGCAAATTTTTCTATCAAATATTTGCCTACCATTCCTGCATGCCAGGCCGTACCACAAGCAACAACATAAATCTTCTGACAGGCTTTCAATTCTTCTTCGGAAATGTTCATATCCCTTAACTGGACCTTATCTGAACCTTCTTCAACTCGTCCACGAAGGGTACTTTGAAGAACCTCTGCTTGCTGAAAGATTTCTTTCAACATAAAATGAGGATAACCCTCTTTTTCTGCGGCAGAATCATCCCACTCAACATTGTGGACATGAACAGGAATAGAATTTCCATCAACATCTTCAATACAAATGGTATCTCTCTTGATCTCACAAACATGTCCATTGTCAATATATATCACCTTTCTTGTGTATTTCATAATAGCAGGAACATCAGATGCTATATAACCTTCACCGTCCCCAATACCTACAATAAGAGGACTCCCATTCCTTGCTGCTACCAATACATCGGGGTTGTTTTTGCATATCACACCAATAGCATACGCACCTCTTAAATCTTTAAGGGCCCGTTGAACAGCCTTGAATAAATCTCCATCATAATATTTTCTTACCAAATGGACTATTGTTTCCGTGTCTGTTTGACTTCTAAATGTTACACCTTCTTCTTTAAGTTGTTCCCGAAGCTCATGGAAATTCTCAATAATACCGTTGTGCACTACCGCTATTTCCATATTCATATCAAAATGAGGATGAGAATTAACTTCTGAAGGTTCCCCATGAGTGGCCCAACGAGTATGACCAATTCCTAATGGCCCCTGTATCGGATGTTGCTCCAATTTAGCATCGAGAACTTTTAGTTTTCCTACGCTCTTTAAAAATTCCAAACCATTATTGTTTACTACAGCAACACCTGCTGAATCATATCCACGATACTCTAATCGATGAAGACCAGAAAGAATAATCTCTATCGCATTTTTAGGACCTATATAACCTACAATTCCACACATTTTAAAACAATCCTTTCTTTTCGTTAAAATTGATTTTTGTAGTTGATAGTAAAAGAATAATGTTCCAATAAAAACAATCTATTAGAATTACTACTTTTTATAAAATGCTTTCATATCTTCAAGGGTCATAGGCTTATAGTCACCTGCATGTCCTGCTTGACCAAACGCTTTCATCCGTTCAACATATACCTGATAAGCAGATTCCCTCGCTGGTTTTAAGTAATCTCTGGGATCAAACTTTTCTGGTGATTCGTAAAATACCTTACGAATAGCACCTGTGATTGCAAGACGACTATCGGTATCTACATTTATCTTACGGACACCATTTTTTATCCCTTCTTGAATTTGTTCTAATGGTATTCCTTTTGTCCCCGGCATTTTACCACCATATTTATTAATAATATCCACCAATTCCTGTGGAACCGAACTGGAACCGTGCATTACCATATGGCAATTCGGCATTCTCTTGTGGATTTCTATAATACGGTCCATAGCTAATTTAGGAGGTAGAACTTCCCCTGTAACAGGGTCCTTTCTTGTCGACTTATAAGCACCATGACTCGTCCCGATGGCTACTGCAAGGGCATCAACTCCGGTTAACTTAACAAACTCTTCCGCCTGCTCCGGATCCGTCAGGAAATCTTCTACTTCTTTATCGGAAAGCCCGGCTCCATGACCATCTTCAATTCCACCTAAACAACCTAATTCTGCTTCTACTGTAACACCTAACGGATGGGCTAACTCTATAACCTTCATTGTAATTTCAAGATTTCCTTCATAAGTATTTTTTGTCTTCCCATCCTCTTTCAAAGAACCATCTATCATCACTGATGTAAAGCCCAATTCAATGGCTTGTTTGCAAGTTTCAACACTATTACCATGGTCTAAATGTAATGCCACAGGAATATGAGGATATTCTTCAACAGCCGCTTCCATCAGTTTTTTTAAGTAAATCATTTTGCTATATTTCAATGCACCACGACTTGCCTGTATAATAACCGGGCTATTTGTATCATTTGCAGCCTGCATAATCGCCTGGATTTGCTCCATATTATTCACATTGAAAGCACCCACCCCATATCCACCTTTGGCTGCTTCATCAAGAATTTGTCTCATTGGAACTAATGGCATAATATTTCTCCTTAATTTAGTTGTTTATATTATTATTACTCTTACAGTTTTTATAGATTTGCCAACACAGAAATTATTATCAGAAGAGGAATAATAAAAGATAAGGTATTATAACATTTATAAAATTCTTAATTCAAAAACAATTTATGTCTATGGGATACTTATTTAGCGGGCATTTGAGACATTTAGGCTGTTTTCTACAATAATCTTTTCCTGTCCAAACTATAAGTCCATGATATTCTTTGTAAATATGAACATCTTTCGGTAGGTGCTCATGAAAGTAATTTTGTATATCTTCATATTTCAGTTCTTCATCTAAAATACCATGCCTTGAAAAGATTCGTTTTGTATAGGCATCAACAACAAATATAAGATGTCCACAAGCATAAAGTAGAATATCGTCAGCAGTTTCAAGACCAATACCTTTTAAGTTCAGTAATTCTTTTCTCAAATGGGATGCATTAACACAAGCCATATTCTCCATTTTTCCGTCATATTTTTCAATTAAATAATTACAAAATATGATAAGTCGTTCTGCCTTCTGCTTAAAATATCCAGAGGATCGGATGGCCTGTTCGAGTGTATCTCTCTTACATTCAACCATTTTATGCGGATTAAGTAAATTTTGTTTTTTTAAATTACAAATTGCTTTTTCGACATTTGTCCACGCTGTATTTTGAGTAAGAATAGCCCCTATGGCTATTTCAAAAGGACTTTCTCCGGGCCACCATCCTGTGGGTCCATAATATTCCGAAAGAGTATTATAAATATCTATTAATATTGGCCATTTTGCTATATACCGCTTCTTTCCACTAAAACACTTCATATACAATCTATTGTATTCTATCTATTTCATTTCTTATCGCACGGATATGCTCCGGAAAAGTTCCACAACATCCTCCAATAATTTTTGCCCCATTTCTGATAAAATCTGGCACATATTTAGCAAATACTTCAGGGGATTCAGGATATAAAATACCATTATCAGTTAGTTGCGGTTGTCCTGCATTTGGATAAACCAAAAAAGGAACCTCTTTTTCAAAGAGATACATTCTTTCCAGTAAAACACTCATATCTTCGACACTTAGCGTACAATTTACTCCAAAAACCGGAACATTCATCTGTTTCATCTCATTTATAAACATTTCTGGGGTTGTTCCCATGATGGTATTGAACCTCCCACCATCATTGCTTCTCATAAATGTAAGACTAACAATCATCTCTAATTTTGTATTTTCCTTTACGGCAAGAACGGCACATCGAGTTTCTTCTAAATCAACCATCGTCTCGATAATACATGCATCAGCACCTCCTTCTTCCAATGCAATCGCCTGTTCCCGAAATGACTCGTATAATTCGTCCACCGATATATCACCCATTATTATAAATTTACCACTGGGTCCTATTGAAGCAAGGACATGATGTTGTTCTCCTATCGCCTTCCTTGTCAAATATGCGGACTGTCTATTCAATCTTTTTGCTTCATTCTCCAAACCATATGCTTTTAATTTTATTCGATTCCCTCCAAAACTATTGGTAGAAATTAAATCGGCTCCGGCCTCTTTGTATGCAGCAGCAATACTACTCACAACATCAGGATGTTCTATATTCCACATCTCGGGACATTCTCCCGATTTCATCCCTGACTTGATTAGTAATGTTCCCCATCCTCCATCACCAACCAAAATTTTCCCTTTTTGTATCTTTGATTTTATACGGTCCATTCTTACCCCTTACCTCTCTCTTTTGTTAATTTCTTCCATGTGTCTCTTACTAAGAAACTATTCGGAGCGTCCTCCTCAATCTCAAGAAATAATTCCCATGGAAAAGCAATCGATAAAAAGTTATCACCTATTTGTTTATTTGCATTTAATCGAGCCGAAATATCCGTCATACCAATAACGGCTTTTGGTTCATCTGTGTCAGCACTTGCATAAGACCAAATACCCACAGTTTGACACCCTGCTGAAAAAGGAGCGATAACCCGACACATTGTTTTACTCCGGAAATGAGCAAGTATTATTAATGCAGAAAATTGATTCGGGTTAACCAAAAAGACAACAGTTTTCGGTTGTTCAACATCCCTTTTCACTTGAGACAAAGGTTTAAATATCACATAGTCATAGGGAATGTCTATAATAGGTAATTTACAAATAAAATTTTTTACTTGCTCCGGGGTAGACAAATAACCTTCTCCATACATAAAGTCATGAAAAAACTCTGGAGTAACAAAATCTTTAATTTTTTCTCCGACTGCCTCACCAGCAGGATGTCCTTTGTTACCCGTAGAAAGAAACCTGCAGAAACAATCTTCGCCTCCCGGAAAGTCTTTATATAGGTTTCCAAAACCAAGTCCTACACCTCCCCCCCAACAACCATAAGACTCACGAGAAAAGACTGCTGTCTTCCCTTTTGCTGAACTAATAAGCCACCATACAACACAACCCCATTTCCCCGGTTTAAACTCAATAGCATGTTCAGGTTTCTGATTAGACCATATTATAGACACAGGATCATATTCTAACGCCAACAACTCACAAAGTACTGATTTCATGTTATTCTCTTAATTCATAAAACCAAATTTAGCATCAAGATACTCAATACAACCTTGAGGGTCTGGCGAGTAAGCATCCGCACCTATTTTATTACAGAATTCTTGGGTCAATGGGGCACCACCAACAACAATAGTCACATTGGGGACTTCAGTTTTTAATACTTTAACAGCCTTCTCCATATTCATCATCGTAGTTGTTAACAATGCACTCATTCCAACAACCGCACCGGGATTTTCTTTTAACACTTCAAGAAATTTATCAGGAGATGTATCAACACCTAAATCAATAACTCTCCAGCCTGCCCCTTCCATCATCATTCGAACAAGATTTTTTCCTATATCATGCAAATCACCCTGAACAGTACCTATAATAAAAACTCCTTTGTGTGTGGCTTCGCCTGTTTCAAAGGCACTTTTTAGAAACGGCATCCCTGCATTCATTGCTCGTGCTGACATCAAAACATCCGGAACAAAAACTTCATTACAACTAAATTTTTTCCCTATAACACTCATACCCTTCATTAAACCTTCATTCAGGATTCTACCTGCAGAAATTCCCATAGCAAGGGCTTGCTGGACCAACTCCTCTGCTCCATCCTGTCCACGCAAATCCGGAGGATAAGGTGAGTTTTTATTAATCTTTCCTCTTTCAACACAGAATGCAATCTGTTCTAATATATTCTCCATAGCCATTCCCTTATGTTTTATTTTTTTATTTATACTTTTTAAAATTATCAATAAATCAGGATAGCCTTTTCCAATTGTGCCCTCCCCCATTTTTACAGGAGGCATTATAAGGAGTATCTTTTGATTTTACAACCAACCCACATTTACTACATTGATAATTTTTCTCTCCAACTTCACCTAAGCACTTCCACGAATGTCCACCTCCTTCTTTGCAATTTCCCATAAATGGCTGATTAACGGATTCTATATGCGTTCCACATTTACTGCAACAATAGTTCTTTAGTCCCTTCACTTGTGCAGAAATAGTAGGATTGAAAAGTATAAGAAAAAGAGTTGTACAAATAATTGTCATTAAAATAAGCACCTTATTTTTTGTTGTCATAACCTGTATTCCTTTCATTTCTTATTCTTTTATTTTTCCATAATAACATAACCAAATTATAAAAATGATATAATTCTTTCACATCAAAATTAAACTCGATTACTTCTTTATAATCACATGCAATCTACACAACAAACGAAAGATGGGTCTATATCTTTACTTCTGCTATGCTGGGAATTCTTTAAAATAGGAATTATTGGTTTTGGAGGAGGGTGGGTAATTATTTCACTAATCCATAACCGTTTTGTTAGACAAAAAAAATTAATCAGTGATGAAGATTTTGCTATAGGACTAAGTCTTAGTCAGTTTTTAGGGGCTTTTGCAGTAAATACAGCTTCGTTTGTTGGGAGAAAACTAAAAGGTTTACAAGGAGCCCTTTTATCTACTTTTTTTTTCTTACTACCTTCATTTGTAATTGTATGCATACTAACAGCACTTTATTTTAGATTTAATAAAACATTCAATTTTGAGCATATATTAAAAGGTATTTCACCTGTTATTATTGCACTTATGCTTGTTACGGCCTTCGACCTTTCTATCAAAATAAAAAAAGATATTCTATTTTTCTTTATTTTATCTTTCGTAATTATTGGTGGAGTATTTAATATAAATTATGTCGTATTGCTTATTTTATCCGGTCTTATGCAGATATTGTTTCTACATTTCAAACAAGAAGGAAACAATAATGTCAAGATTCCTTCAATCTGTTTTTTACAACCTTACAAAATAACTTTTGGATTTCCAAATGTCCTTTATTTCGCCGCCGGGACATCTTCTATTTTTACGATCGGTTTTTTATTTTTTGGTATAGGTTTTATCTTCTTTGGTGGAGGATATGCCCTTCTTCCTCTTTTACAAAATATCTTTGTACACAAATTAAAATGGATTTCAAACCATGATTTCATTGTTGGTATAGCCATAAGTCAATCAACGCCGGGGCCTTTTGCGGTAATAGCAACTTTTTTAGGATATTACCTCAAAGGAGTTTTAGGGGCATTTGTATCTACTACCATGATTTTTCTTCCAGCTTTTATTTTTTTACAGATTTTAATTAATCTTCAAAATAATTTCAAAGATAATAAAAATGTTCAGGCTTTTTTGAAGGGGATAAACATTGCAGTTATTGCACAATTACTCCTCCTTTCTTATCATTTCGCTATTGAGACTCTTATGCCCCCTTCTATCCCCTCTTTAATTTTACTATCAATAAGTCTATTCGCTTTTTACCCTTATAAAACACCGCCCCTTATTCTTATTGTAATAGGGATTATTTATGGATTTTTCTTTATCCAATAAACTACTTCAAAATCTTCCGACCTTCAGAGGATTTGATACCAGACACTATTCGTTCGAAGGCTTCTTCATTTGAACAGGCACTCATGGCTTCTTCTTTAGCAACTAATCCCTTTTGATACAAATCAACAGCATATTGGTCGAAACTCTTCATATCGCCGTCTACTTCCATAATACCATGAAGTTTATCAAGGTCACCTTCCAGGATAGAATCACGAACAATAGGTTTCCCTCCTAATAAAATCTCCAAACAGGGAATACGACCTCCACCAACTCGTTTTAACAGTCTCTGACAAACAACTCCTTGTAACGAATATGCTAACTCCTGACGAATTAAATCGCGTTCATTCTGCGGGAAATAACTTATGATACGATTCACTGTATCTACTGCTGTTGTGGTATGTAGCGTACTGAAAACAAGATGTCCTGTCTCAGCGGCGCTCAAACCTGCACGAATGGTATCCCTATCACGCATTTCGCCTACGAGTATCACATCGGGGTCCTCACGCAGTGAACCACGAAGGGCATTCGCAAATGATAAAGTATCTCTCCCTACCTGCCGCTGAGATATAATACTCTTTTTGTCGGTATAAACATATTCAATAGGGTCTTCAATTGTTATGATATTAGCAGAACGCGTTGCATTAATATAATCTACCATTGCCGCCAATGTTGTGGACTTACCACTTCCCGTAATACCACATACAAGGAAAAGCCCTCTGTGTTTATTACAAACATCTCGCACAACTTCCGGTATATTTAATTTTTCAAAAGGTAAGGGTTCTTCAGGAATTAAACGGATAGCCAATGCAGGTGCACCCATCTTGATATATCCACTACATCGGAGATAACCAATTCCTGCAGCGTGATATTGAAAACTTGTTTCACGCTCTGTATATAACATATCAACTTCATCTTGTCCCCCTAATTGATATAACAAATCTCTCATATCTTCTGCATTCAAAGAAGGCAAATCGAGAGGCATAAGGTCATTATCTACACGTATATAAGGACGTGATCCCGCTCTCAAATGCAAGTCAGAAGCATTCTTTGCCCTCATCATTTCAATCATTACATTGATGTTAAAACCTGTATTTACATAAGCGAGGACTTCCAATTGCCATGTTCTTGAGCGAAGTGAAGTCTTACTGTATTTATCTATTACACTATCCAAAGGGATAAGAAGGGGAAGTTGTCTCCAGTTAAATCCTGGAACCAAAACCCTGCATAAACCCTCCTCACATTTAGAACGAACACCTAATTTGGTCTCCTCAAATGCTCTATTTATCTCATCATGATTTGCAGATTCCCTCGTGGAAAAAGAAATTTGCATTGAGTCTACTTTTTTACTTAAATCATTCGATTTTGCAACAAGACTACAACCTTCTGTTGTAATTTTTACCTCTGAAGGAACACCCATTGCCCGGATTACTTCATGAAGCCCAATTCTTAAAATGTCAAGGATAGTTGATTTAGATTGACTGCCTATGAACATAAATAATACCCTTCATTATGCCCTTTAATTTTGGTGTTAAATTATATAAAAACTATAAATATTGAAAATGTTTATATACTATAATCAAGTTTAACATTTAAAATCAATATGTTGTCCTAAAAATCTTTAAAAATTTCTTTTTTCTTTGCATCTATAATCCCGATTTCAAGTTCATGTGTCCTAACTTCACCTGGTTTAAGATAATCCAATTCTCCCTTTCTTTCTGTTTCATCTCTCCCTAATACACCCGCATTACATGGCTCCAAACCGATTACATATTCTCCTGTTCCTAACATCTTCCATTGAACCAATTTGGGAAGTTGTGATTTTTTGTATTTTATATAAATACCATAAAATTTCTCTTCCAATTTTGGCTTTTCATGATAAATACCTATAACTACTTCCCCATTTTTGTGTGCTTTTACATCATGAAAATATACTCTTTCCTGATAGTTTTCAACGGGCTGTGTTATTTCATACCAAGCATCTTTCCCCTGTTTCGCAATCTCATCTCTTGGAATAGTCCTTTTCACAGGAATACAGACTTTTGCCCCTTCACATACAACAGGCCAGCCAATATTACAATGATAGAGCATCATAAACGGGGTTTTACGAAATCCTTCATTTATTACCGTATCTATAATTTTGAAACAAGGGGCTCCTAAATATGTCGTAATCTCTCTTTCCACTACGATATTTTCAGCGAAAAGAGCCGTTTGTCTCATCTTTCCTTTGATTTGTAATAGATATTTATTACCTTCCCATCTTTTCTCTATCGAAATGTCTTCCGCCGGCGTATTGCTGATTCTACCATGTAAACCTTCTCCTGTTAATTCACTCCTTTCACAAGGAGGACCAACATTTGTAACCCCACAGGTAGTTAAAAGCCCACCAAAATAACTCCGTAACCAGCGTATCCCTTCCGCCTCATAATAAAAAGGTGCAACATCCCCCGGAGTTGAACGCCAACCTAATGGGATTCCCTTATATCTTGCATGCGAAATATCCATACATCGGTCTAAATATACACTAAACTCCAAGCCTGAACCGTTGTAGATATACGCAGAACGGGATGGAAACGACTTTCCATCTTGCAGAATAGATGTTATTATACCTGCTATCTGGTCCATTTGCCCTACATATTTTTTTATTTCTTCTCTGGGTAATTCATGCCAACTTGTTCCTTCTTTCTTCCTCTTACTCATATTACTCATAAACTTACTCCCTTACTTATTTCTAAAATCAATTAGAACCTTCAAACAATCTTTACCTTGGGCTACTTCAAACGCCTTTATTATATCCTCAAAATCAAAAACATGGCTAATCATATAACCCACTTTTACTTTCTTTTCAGCCAATCCTTTTATTGCTGGCTCAAATGGACCGCACCGTGAACCTATTATATGAATCTCATCTACAACCACTTTCGACAAATTTATAGGATTCAATTCTTCTGTGGTACTTTTTATAACTAATGTCCCCTTAGGCTTTAACATTTCCAACGCCAACGATTGTGCTTCTGGATTTCCTGTAGCATCTATTACCACATCAATATTCTTACCTTTCCATTGAGACAGTAGGCATGTCTCAATGCCAAGTTTTTGCAAATGAGATAATTTATGTGGATACTTGCCAACACAAACTAATTTCCGAACATGCGGACTTACTATTTGTGAGATAAGTTGCCCCATTCGTCCATCACCCAAAACGACCACACAATCATTAGGGCTAAAATGAACTTGTTCCAAAATCCTATACCCTGCAGCAACAGGCTCCGTAAACACAGCCACTTCATCAGGCATATTGTCTGGCACAATGTAAAGATTTCTTTCAGGTAGCGTAGTGTATTCAGCAAAAACACCTTCTCTCCCATAGATACCGAGTACCGTCCTATTAGGACAATGTCTTGACCTCCCCGCAAAACAAAAAGCACAGTTATAACAAGGACAATTAATTTCACCGACAACC
>Ga0209721_1002558_pt1 | contig 11137 bp, 8 predicted proteins | sample TshhotsprinmetaG_FD_184139 | JGI IMG/M metagenome (GOLD analysis project Ga0209721, IMG submission 184139) | Hot spring microbial communities from South Africa to study Microbial Dark Matter (Phase II) - Tshipise hot spring metaG (SPAdes)... | ecosystem: Environmental > Aquatic > Thermal springs... | reverse complement strand
GTGAAAATAGCCCGCGCGGGAGGGTCTGGGGGGGTGAAACCCTTCAAAGGGTTTCACCTGCTCTGGAATGGGCTTCCTGGGACGCGGGGGGGAAATGGGCCAACGAATGGGAAACGAATGAACGAATGCGCAAGGTGTGCCTGACTCTGAGGTGAACAGAGCCCGCCCGCGGGAGGGTTTGGGAGGGTGCAGCCCTCCCAGGAAACAACCCGCCCGCGGGCGGGTTTGGGCGTAGTAGGGGCGCGGCGGCGCCGCGCCCCTACATCTTTTTAAGAACATATGTTCTCATACCGGCGGTGTGCGCCACGCGCATAACCGTCTGAGGTGAACATAGCCCGCCCGCGGGAGGGTTTGGGAGGGTGAAACCCTCCCAGGAAACAACCCGCCCGCGGGAGGGTTTGGGAGGGCGCAGCCCTCCCAGGAAACAACCCGCCCGCGGGAGGGTTTGGGAGGGCTGCGCCCTCCCAAGAAAAACCCATGTTCATCTTGTCGTTGTGCGGCGCAGCCGCATGGACGACTGAGGTGAACATACGGGGAAACCGGGTTTCCCCATCCCCCTGCCTGTGGGGGTGCCAGCCGCTCCCAAGCGCGGTTGGGAAATGGGGAAACCGGGTTTCCCCAACCCCTTCCCTGAGGACTCTGTTGGTTAAAGAGTTTCTTAACCACCGTGCCAGGCTGCTGCAGCGGTCTTCGTACCTGTTAGCCGGGGCCTTCATGTCCCCCGGCGGGCTCGCCCGGCGGCTGAAGCCACGGGCTGTCACCTGCGAAGCCCGCCTACGCGGGCTCCACAGCGGTAAAAGAATGATTTAACCAACAGAGTCCTGAGGGGAGGGTTCGGGCAGGCTCAGCCTCAAAGGGTATCACGAGACCGTCGCATTCACGGCATGCGCGGATCATAGCGCCCGCGCTCGCGCGGCTGCCGGGTTGACGCGCATGCTGGAAGAGTCCGGCACGCCTTTCACATCCGTTTATTCGTTTATTCGTTTCCCATTCGCTGGCCCATTCGTTTCGGCCATTCGCTGGCCCCTTCGTTTCCCATTCGTTGGCCCCTTCGTTTATTCGTTTCCCATTCGCTGGCCCATTCGTTTCGGCCATTCGCTGGCCCATTTAGACGTTTTGCCGCATCAGGAAGCCCATCCCAGAACAGGTGAAATCCTTTGAAACGGGGCGTTCCGCGGTCGCGCAATATCCTCCGGCAGCGCAGAACGGTACATACAGAGAAGGAGACTGCATGTACCCTGCGCACACCCGCTACTACCTCGGATTCAACCTGGTACCGGGGCTGGGCCCGGCGCGCCTGGCCCGCCTGGTTGCCTGCTGCGGCTCGCTGGAGCGCGCCTGGCACGCCGATGCGTTCGACCTGGCAGCCGCCGGGATAGACGCGCGCACCAGCGCCGCGCTCATCGCCACACGGGAACGGGTTGACCTCGACCACGAACTGGAGCGCGCCGAACGGCTCGGTGTCACGCTGCTGACCATCGAGGACGCGGGCTACCCCCGGCTGCTGCGGGAGATCCCCGCGGCCCCGCCGCTGCTCTACGTCCGCGGCGCGCTTACCCCCGCCGACGAGTGGGCCATCGCCGTAGTCGGCACCCGCTCCCCGACGACCTACGGACGGGAGGCCACCCGACACCTGGCCGGCGACCTGGCGCGCGCCGGCATTACCATCATCAGCGGCCTGGCGCTGGGGATTGACGCGATCGCCCACACTGCGGCGCTCGAAGCCGGGGGGCGCACCGTGGCAGTGCTCGGCTGCGGCGTCGATCGGCCTTACCCCGAGCGCCACCGCGACCTGGCCGAACGCATCATTGCCCGGGGCGCCCTGGTGAGCGACTACCCACTGGGCGTTGCGCCCGCCGCGGCCAACTTCCCCCCTCGCAACCGGATCATCAGCGGCCTGAGCCGCGGCACCCTGGTCGTCGAGGCTGGCGCCCGCAGCGGCGCGCTGATCACCGTCGAGTTCGCGCTGGAACAGGGGCGGGACGTACTGGCCGTGCCGGGGTCAATCTTCTCGCGCCAGAGCGCGGGCGCCTTGCAGCTCATCCGCGACGGCGCGGCGCTCGTCACCAGCGCCGAGGACGTGCTCGCCGCCCTCGACATGACCACTGCCGGCGCGCAGTGCGAGGCGCGGAGGGAACTGCCTGCCGACCCGGTCGAGGCCGCGCTCCTGGCCGAACTGGGTTACGAACCGCGTCACATTGACGAACTCGGGCGCGCCGTTGCGCTTCCGGCGCCCACGGTCGCCGCAGCGCTGGCCCTGCTGGAACTCAAGGGTCTGGCGCGCCAGGCCGCGCCGATGCAGTACGTGCGGGCACACTGAGGTGAAAATAGGGGGAAACCGGGTTTCCCCACGCCCCTGCCTGAGGGGAGGGTTTGGGAGGGCGTAGCCCTCCCAGGAAACAGCCCGCCAGCGGGGAGGGTTTGGGAGGGCTTCGCCCTCCCAGGAACAATAATATTTTCATTCTGGGGTTGTACGGCGCAGCCGCTAATGTGAGAATAGGGGAAACCGGGTTTCCCCCCCACCCCGCAACAGAGAGATAGCGACCCCCGGGTTTCCCCACGCCCACTCAGCGGTCAAAGTACGCCTCGGCACGCCCGGTGAAGGCGTCTCGGAGCATGCGCCGGGTTCGCGGCAACAGCGGGGGCAGGTGATCGGGCAAGAAGAAGCCCACATTGACATTCTCGTGGCCGGTGGGGTGCAAGGCGCCGCTGACGATGCGCGCCGCGAAGAAGATCGCCAGGATCTGCGCCTGGTCGCCGTTGGGGTAGGTCCAGTGAAAATCGGGGCCGCCATAAACGCCGATCAGCCGTTCGGCCTCCAGCACCAGGCCGGTCTCCTCCTGCACCTCGCGGGTCATCCCCCGCGCCGGCACCTCATCGAGCCCGATCGTGCCCCCGGGCACGTCCCACAGCATCACATCGGCGCGCCGGCAGAGCAGGATACCGCCCTGTTCGTTGCGGGCAAAGGCGCTCGCGCGCACCTGCAGGATACGCTGGTGCCCGACGTAGCTACGCAGCCAACGGGTATACTTGATGGTCATACTTTGCTCCCTTCGGGCGCCAGGCTCACGGCCAGGCGAAAACCGGTAAACTCGTTCCGCGCCGTTGGCGGCAAGCGAAAGCGACAGGCGCAGCGGGCATAGCCGTGGGGATTGGCGTAACAGCCACTGCGCATGATCCGGCGCCCGGGCGCCGCCGGATCCTCGCGGCCATCGTCGGGGCGGTAGGGATAGGGCGCGTCGAGGCTGGCAGTCCACTCCCACACATTGCCGGCCATATCGAGCACGCCGTGCGGGCTTGCGCCCGCCGGGTAGGCGCCAACCGGCGTAGTGGCGCCTGGCCCCCCATCGCGGGTGTTGGCGCACCGGGGGTCGAACGCTTCGCCCCAGGGAAAGGTGCGCCCGTCGCTGCCGCGGGCGGCGTGCTCCCATTCGGCTTCGGTGGGCAGCCGCGGCCCGCCGCGCACTGCAAGGGGGTTGCCGGCCAGACCGTGGAAGGTGACCGGCTGCTGCGCCAGCCACTCGCAGAAGCTCCGCGCCTCGTTCCAGCTTATGTCAACCACAGGATGATCCAGCCGATCCGGCGGCGGCGTCGCCCCCCGCCAGGCCAGCGGCGCCTGCGCCCCGGCGCTTGCCACAAAGGCCGCATAGAGCGCATTGGTGACCGGCGTCTGCGCAATGGCAAAGGACGGGAGCAAGACCTCGTGCCGCGGAACCTCTTCGCGGTAGCTCTCGCGGGTGCCGCCGTAGCGCCGCGCCAGCTCCCCCAGGGCCAGTTCCGCTGTGCCCATCAGGAACGGCACTGCCGGGATCACGATGAAGGCCGGGAGTGGGAGATCAGCTACTGCGTCCATAGATCCGGTTCAGCCGCACCAGCTCGCGGTCATAGACCGTTACCGCGAAGTGGTCAATGCTGGTCACGCCCTGCAGGGCATCGTAGCCTTTCACCAGAAACTCGTGGGCCGCCTCCATGCCCAGGAGGCGCGCCAGGAGGCGTGAACGGTGCAGCCCGATTCCCAGCAGATGCGAGCGCGAGAGCCGGAAGACATTGTACAGGCTACTGCGCACGAGTTCGAGTTGCCTCAGGCGGTCGTCGTAGTTGTCGGCCAGATAGTAGAACCGCTCATAGGTTGCCTCGTCGAAATCCGTGCCGACCTTGTGCTCCAGCATCATCAGCGCCAGGCTGTCATCCAGGCGGTTGGTCAGATCGAGCAATTCGAGCACTTCTTCCACATCGCGCAGGCGCACGCCCGGCAGGGCGTGAATGAACTGATGCAGGCGACGAGCGCCCCGGTCACGCTCGGTAAAGTCGCGGGGCCCGTAGATCTCGTTGAAGAAGAACTCGCCAACCGGTTCGTACTGGGGGATCTCGGCCAGGTCACGGTAATCGCGGCGGAGACGATTGGCTTGAAAGATCTGGAGCGCAATACGGTACTGTTTGAACGTACTCATAAGGTTCGGGCATCAGGTCAGCCGGCTGATCTGCTCACGCGCCTTGCTGGCGAAATAGCTGTTCGGGTCAATCCCGATGACGGTCTGGTAGGCGCTGATCGCATCAGCGGTGCGACCCAGATCCTCGGAAACCAGGCCAATGAAGAAGGCCGCGTCTACGTAGTTGGCGTTAAACTCCAGGGCGCGGCGAAAGCTCTGGAGGGCAGGTTGGAGCCGGCCCCGGGCATAGTGCGCCCGTCCCAGCCAGTAGTGCGCCTCGGGGAAGTTCTCCTGCAACTGAATGGCCCGCTGCAAGTCGCGGATGGCCCGATCTTCGCGCCCCGTCTGCATCAACAGCATGGCTCGCCGGTAGTAGGTTTCGGCGATGCGGCCATTGGCGCGGATCGAGGCGTCGTAGGCAGCTTTAGCCCGGGTGGTGCGGCCGAGTTCCTGGAAGAGCTTGCCCTGGAAAAGCAGCGCCTCGGCATAGTCGCCACGTTGCTGCAGGGCGATCTCTATCGTTTCCAGGGCCGCGCCGATGTCGCCGCGAGCGCGCTGCAGTTGCGCCAGGCCCAGGTAGGCCTCGGGAAAGACCGGCTGCAGTTCCAGAGCGCGCCGGTAGGCGGCGTCAGCGCCCGCGTAGTTGCCCTGGCGCAACAACCCCTCGGCCAGCCAGAACTGCGCCATGGGGTCGTCCTGGCCACCGGGGAAGCTTGCGGCAGTCTGGAAGTAGCTGGTGGCGACGCCCCAGTTCCCCTGTCCCACGGCGACCAGGCCCAGGCCAATCTGCGCCGGGATCAGGGTGGGGTTGACCTGAAGCGCCTGGTTGTAGCTGCTTACGGCGGCTTCGAGATCGCCGCTGAGCCGCTGCACATCGCCCAGGGTAACCAGAGCCTCGGCGCGGAGGAGCGCCTGGGCCGGGTCGCCAGGATCGGGTGTGAGGGCCAGCACCGCATTCGCGGCATCAACTGCCCGCGGTAGTTGTTTGGCCGCGAAGCTGGCCCGGCTAAGGCGGTGCTGGTACGCTGGCTCGCCCGGCCGCAGGGCCACAGCCTTCGCATAGGCCTCCAGAGCAAGGTCATTCTCCCCCTGGGCCATCACGGCATCGCCAATCGCGACCAGTTTCTCCGCATCGGCCACGCCCTGGTCAAGGGCGCGGCGATACTCCCGCACCGCCCGCTGCGGGTCGTTCAGCGGGCCGTAGTAGAGGTCGGCGAGGGCCAGGCGCGCAGCGACGTAGCCCGGATCGGCACGCACAGCCTGCTGAAACAGGCGTTCGGCGGTTCGATAGTCGTTCTCCGCCAGGGCCAGCTTCCCCAGCGCGAGCGCCGCCGACGCCGACCGCGGGTCCAGGCGCAAGGCATCGACGTAGGCATCGCGGGCGGCATCGGGGCGACCGCCAGCTTCGTACAACTGGCCGAGTTCTACCGCTGCGACGGCACTGGACTTGCTGAACCTGGTCAGGACTTCCTCCGCTTCGCCATAGAACTCTGGCCCCATCTGCCGCAGGGTGCGCGCCAGGTCCACGGCGCTCTGCGGCGATGAACGCTGTTCGAGGAGCACGCGGCGCTGCGCCACGGCGCCCGCCAGGTCGCCCTGGGCCTCGGCAATTGCGGCCAGCTCCATCCGCGCGGGGAAAAAGGCGTTGTTGCGCTCCAGCGCGAGGGTATGGCGCTCGATGGCCCGGAGCAGGTCGCCGCGGGCGCGTGCGACCGCCCCCTGGCCGAAATAGCCCTCGGGCGCCTGGGGCGCGAGTTGCACCGTCTCGGCACAGGCCTGTTCGGCGGCATCGAGATTGCCCAGCAGGCGCTGGGCGCGCCCGAGCGCCGCGCTGATCCGCGGGTCGCCCGGACGGCGCTGCTGCAGGGCTTCGAGGGTAACCAGGTGCGCCGGGCGCGGACTTGCGGCGGCGAAGAGCGCCTCCAGGCCCGAGCGCGGGCGCGGGCGCGTGCGGGCCTGTTCCGTTTCCACAACCGCCTGGTAGAAGCGCTGCCGATCGGCGTTCAGCCTGGCGCGCTCGGCCTGGCCACTGCCAGCAAACCCGGCCTCGCCGGAGCGGGCCCCATCGGCAATAGCGCGCTGGCGCCACTGCGTCACCTCACGGGCGCTCGTGTCGGCCGCCCGGTCGAGCCCGGCTCGCGCATCGTCCAGATCAGTAACGGGCAGCGCCGGGGCCACCTCCAGTTCCCAGAGCAGCGGTCCCTGCGCGCCCACGCGCCGGGCTACCTCGAGCAGGGCGCCCTGCTCGCTCAGGGCAGCATCAATGCGCTGTCGGTACATCGGGCGATACACCGGGGCCACCAGCAGGCTATCGGGGCCACGCGCGCGGCGGGCAGCCTCGAGGCTCGCGGCGGCAGCCTCAAGCTGCCCGGTCTCGCGGTAGGCCGTCGCCAGGGTCAGCAGTAACGGGGCGTGGGCGGGCAACAGGTTGCGCGCCTGCTCCAGCTCGATCACCGCATCGGCCGGACGGTTCTCGCCCAGGGCCTGCAGCGCCAGGTTGACGCGCAACTCGCCCAGGTCGTGCCCCTCGAGCAGCCGGACCGCCTCGGCAAAGGCGCTGAGAGCGGCCGGATCGCCGCCATCGAGCAGCACTGCGCCGAGGTTGTTGGCCAGCAGGGCCTGCTCATCCGAAGGTTCACTCAAGGCGAGGCGGTATTCTTCAGCCGCGGCAGTGTAGGCCGTGCGCGCCCACAACACATTGCCGCGCAGGGCCCGCGGCAGCGGCGCGTACAACTCCGGGTAGTCCTCCAACAGGCGTCCGAGCGCAGTGAAGGCCCGATCGGCCTCACCCCGGGCATAGGCGTGCAACGCGAGGACCAGCGGCACTACCGTCGCTCGCCCATTGACCGGCGCGCGGGCCAGCGTGTAGCTCCGCGGCATAACAAAGCGCCCCAGGTAACCGTCCCAGCCATTGGGCGCATACGGCCCGGTAGGCTGGTAGATCAGGCGGGGCTGCAACGAGGGGCTGTCGAGAATGGCGCCCGGCTCGACCCGCCCCCAGATGAGTACATCGGCGCTGAGGGCGGTGGCCAGTTCCAGCGCCTCCTGGACCGTGTCGGGGCGGCGCTCGGCCACCCGTGTGGCGATGGCCCCCTGGGCAGCCTGATCGATCTCGCGGGCCAGGGTGATGGCAACATTGCGCCCCGACTGCCCATCGCCACCATCGTCGAAGGGCGCCACCACCACAATATAGCGCGCTGCAGGGGGAACGAACAGCGGGCTGAGCAGCAAATAGAGGGCCAGGCCGGTGACCAGCGCGAGCGCAGCATACACGCCCCAGCGCCAGCGCGGCTGCCGGGCCAGCCACTCACTCCAGGCGCGGCGCTCCTTCGGCTCGGGCAGGGCAGCGACCGTGGTACCGTTCTCCTCGCGTGCCTCAAGCTCTACGACGGTGGTATCCACCGCGGCGCGACGATGCTTGTCCACCGAGGCGCGCCAGTGATACACCAGTACCAGAACGCCGGCAACACACAACCCCAGCACGATGATAGCGGCAAGGAGCAGCAGGTTCATCAAAGCGGCTCCATCCCGACGGGACGTACGCGGAAGCCCGCACGGGTCCAGGCGCTCTTGCCCTTATTGTAAGGGGTTTTTCGTGGAGATCAAGGAGGTGTCGCCCAATCTATCTGTGGTAACAGGGTCCCGGATGCTTCAAGCAGGCACACGCCTGATTTACAGTCTAACGTGAACCTATGGGAAAACCGGGTTTCCCCAACCCCTCCCTGTGGGGAGGGTTTGGGAGGACTCCGCCCTCTACTGGCGCTCTACGGCCCTACCCAGTAGGGCGAACCGTCGGCGGGGTCAATGGCGTAGGCACTGCGGCGGTAGCGCTTGGCGACCTGCTTCATCGAAGCGGCCCTGCGGCTGAGATCCTCGGCATCGCGGGGCTGGCCGGCATGATGAACAACCCCGCCAATCGCCAGGCCCATCAACGGGAAGCGCCGCCAGTGGCCGTCGCGGTCACGGGCCTCCAGATAGCCGCGGGCCAGTTCCTCATCCTCGTAGAACTTCGGCGCCAGCTCCTCAAAGCGCGCGATGATCTCGCGGCACAATGCCCGCGTTTGCTCAGGCGCGCACAACAGAGCGAAGTCATCGCCGCCGATGTGGCCGAGAAACGCGGCCCCGGCCTCGCGGCGAATCGCCTCGCGGAGCAGCTCGGCGAGTTCGCGGATAGCGGTATCGCCCCGGCTAAAGCCGTAGTAATCATTAAAGGCCTTGAAGTTGCCCAGATCGGCGTGGAGCAAGGAGAAGGCGACATGCTGGCGAAGGTGCTGCCGGATCTCCCCGAGGAGCAGCGTATTGCCGGGCAGTCCGGTCAGCGGGCTATGCACTGGCCAGCGCTCGGCCCAGCGCAGGTGACTGCGGATCCGCGCTACCAGTTCTGTTCCGATCACCGGCTTGGTGACGAAATCATCCGCGCCATTCTCGAAGCCCTTCACCAGATCACGCGGCGCGCCACGAACGCTCACGATGATCATCGGCAGGTGCGCGGTCCGCGTATCGTTGCGCAACTGGCGCAACGCTTCGTAACCGTCCAGGTATGGCATCACCAGGTCAATCAGGATCAGATCCGGCAAGTGCTCCTGCGCCAGACGCACCAGCGTGTGCCCATCGTGGGCGATGAGGACAGCAAAGCCAGCCTCGCCGAGCAAGAGGGTCATCAAGCGGCAGAATTGCCGGTCATCGTCGCCGATGAGAATGGTCTGAGGCTTTCTGGCCATCTGATTAACACCGGAGCTGTGACAGCACTTTAGAAATTTTATGCGGATGCGCCACACAACGCCAGAATGAAAATAGTATTGTTCTTGGGAGGGCTGCGCCCTCCCAAACCCTCCCCGCTGGCGGGTTGTTTCCTGCGAGGGCTTCGCCCGCCCCCCCCCAGGGAGGGGGTTGGGGAAACCCGGTTTCCCCATATTTTCACATCAGCCGTCCCTGCGGCTACGCCGCACAAAGCCAGAATGAAAATAGTATTGTTCTTGGGAGGGCTGCGCCCTCTCAAGCCCTCCCCGCTGGCGGGTTGTTTCCTGCGAGGGCTGCGCCCGCCCTAACCTGCCCCCGGGCAGGGGGTGCGGACGAGTGCGCTGGTTCATCCAGCGGCGCCGTCGGGTCGGATCTGCAAGAGCACTTTCATCGCTCCCTGAGCCGCGGCGAAGGCGGCGACGCCATCGCGCAGGTCGTAGCGCGCGCTGATCAGCGGCGCAGTATCAATCAGGCCGCGTTCGAGCAGGCGCAGGGCCGGCGCGAACGGGCCGCAGCGCGAGCCGATCAGGGTGATTTCATCCACCACGAGCATCGTCAGGTTCAGTTCGGAGGGAGCGTGAAAGGTGCTCTTGAGCACCAGGCGGCCCCGCGGTCGCACCAGCGCGCGCGCCGTGGCCAGGCCGGCAGGTTGCCCGGTACAATCAACCACCACATCGAAGCGCTCGTCGGCCACCTCCGCGGCCCTGACGCAACGCACCCCCTGGCGGCGATACAGCTCCCAGCGCTCCGGATGCCGCCCCACCAGCGTCACCGCGCAGCCCGGCAGCCGCAGGACCTGCACGATCATTGCCCCGAGCTTGCCATCGCCAACCACGGCGACCTGGTCGCCGGGCCGAAGATGGCACTGTTCCAGGATCTCGAGCGCGGCGGCCAGGGGTTCAACCCAGACCGCCGCTTCATCGCTGATCGTCTCGGGAACGGCATGGAGGCAATGGATCGGCAGCGACACCAGTTCGGCCATGGCCCCATCGCGCCGGTCAATCCCCAGGGTTGTGCGCTGCGGACAGTGCGTGTAGTCACCGCGCCGGCAGGTGGGGCAGCGCAAACAGGCCGCATTGATCTCGCCCACCACGCGCCGCCCGATCCACGCGGGGTCCTCGCAGGCCACCACGGTGCCAACAAACTCGTGACCGAGCACCCCGCGAAAGCCCATGTAGCCGCGGGTAATTTCGATATCGGTGTTGCAGATACCGGCCAGATGCGGACGAATCAGGGCCTCGCCAGGAACCAGGGCAGGCTCAGGATAGTCGGTCATGAAGCGAAGCGCGCCGTCGAAGAGTAAAGCTTGCATACCGCGTGCCTCTATCCGCAGGCCGGCGTCAATCAAATGGACGTTACGAATGTACTCCAGTATAGCCCACGCGGGCGGGCTATGTTCACTTCAGAGTCAGACACGCCGCTCACATTCGTTTATTCGTTTCCCATTCGTTGGCCTATTTCCCCTCTGCGTCCCAGGAAGCCCATTGCAGAGCAGGTGAAACCCTCTGAAGGACCTAGCCCTCCCAAACCCTTCCCGCTGGCGGGTTGTTTCCTGGGAGGGCTACGCTCTCCCGAACCCTCCCGGGGAGGGGTATGGGGAAACCAGGTTTCCCCATACCCCAACCGCCGTTGGGGGCGCCTGGCGCCCCAGCCGGCAGGGGTGTGGGGAACCCCGGGTTCCCTATGTTCACGTTAGACGGTCATACGCATGGCGCACATCGCCGCGATGACCATGGGGTATCTCTGGGAGGACCGCCCCCTCCCTGGCCCTCCCCCGCTGGGGGAGGGAACCGGGCGCCTCCCCGCAGGGAGGGGGGCGGTTCGACAGGCTCACCGCAGGCGGGGAAACCCGGTTTCCCCGTATGTTCACCTCAGGCACACCTTGCGCATTCGTTTATTCGTTTCCCATTCGTTGACCCATTTCCCCTCGGCGTCCCAGAAAGCCCTTTCCAGAGCATGTGAAACCC
>Ga0209721_1002557_pt1 | contig 11147 bp, 10 predicted proteins | sample TshhotsprinmetaG_FD_184139 | JGI IMG/M metagenome (GOLD analysis project Ga0209721, IMG submission 184139) | Hot spring microbial communities from South Africa to study Microbial Dark Matter (Phase II) - Tshipise hot spring metaG (SPAdes)... | ecosystem: Environmental > Aquatic > Thermal springs... | reverse complement strand
GCTAGCATCTGGATTACCCGGCATGACTATTAAATAACTGGCAGTAGTAATATGATATGAAACTAGGCTAAGACCTCCACTTTTGGTTTCCATATCGTGACATCCTACAGTTGCACATCTAACATTGAAAATTGGTTGAATGTGTTTGTTATATGATACATTTGAATCTGGGATGTCTTCATCCGATGGAAGGTAGATTTCGTCTTTACAAGATATAGTTAAAAAAGTGATTAAAAAATACAAGCCAAAGAATATGAATAAAAAATTATAGTTTTTCATGGTACTACCTATTTTACTCAAATATATCAAAACTTAATTGAGTAATTAACTTCGACTTAATTAACAAAAAGGTGGAACTCAAAACTTTCGAGTTCCACCCGTTTATGAGAGGGAGAATCAATAAAAAAAATTTATCTAACAGGACGTTTTTGAACCGATTCGATTGGATAGTTATTTTCACGATATATCTTTCGTATATATCGACCATTCTCAAATTTTGTATCGTTTAAGATGTCAATTTCATTTTTGTGTTCTGGTTTATATTCAGTTTTTTCACGTTTGCTGTCGTCAAAATTTCTTGATTGAATAGTTCCTCGGTTTCTTTCATGTGTTCGTGGTGATCTATCATTTAAGTCAGAATTAAATTCTTTGAAAATCCTGGAGGAATTATCATTTTCTCTTTTTGAAGTACCACTTCTTTCCTTTGTTCTGACGTCATTTGGTTTTATTGGTATGAATACATCTTTTTCATGTTCTTCAAAATTTCTTCGCTCAATTCTATCGATTCTATTTCTTCGATCAAAATCTATTTGATTGGGATCTGGTTTTCTTTTTTCGATTCTTTCCCTTGGTGTAAGTATTTTTTCAGTATCAAGGTTAATTCTACGTTCAACTCTTTTAATATTTAATTCTCTGGTTTTTTTAACTTCATCTCCCAAAGGTTTATATATTCTCACTCTATCAATTGCTCTCTCAGTTGAAAAATCATTTAATTTATTTTTATCCTCAACAGAAAATTCCCTAACTCGGCCAGCAAATTTTTCAACAAATTTTTTATCAACACCTTCGTTGATTAGTCTGTCATTTTCGTATCTGTATTTGATTGAGTGTCGTGATTCCTGATAAATTCTGTATTTAAACTTTGGAGGTACCACGTATCGATAGACTTCATTACCATGAAAATATGTTATGGGAACAAATTGCCAGTAATCCACATGTGAATACCAATTGATTGAAAAATGAATTCCAATAGAAATTGAGAATCCAGCGTAGGGAGGTAGTGGTGCCCAACCGATGAATCTATCAGTATATCTCCATTCTACCCAAGCAGGACCCCACGTATAATCTGGTATCCATAACCAGCCATAGTAATCGTCAAAATACCATCGTCCATAGTGATAGACTGCCCATCCGAACGGTTCAAAGGAATCCCAGTACCATCCGTATTTTGTCCACACCCATCTTCCATAAAGATAAGGTGACCACCCGTATCTAATTCTTATGGGCCTCCAGGCATAAATTCCATAATCAATTTCAATCCACTCGCCGTAAGGTGCAAGGTAATAGTAAAAAACTTCAAAACTAATACGATAATTATGATGATATTTACCAGCTTCAATTTTAGAGGCTGAGAAAAGTATTAGAGAAATTATTAGTGTGATTAATTTTTTCATTTTATACCTCATTGAATTATGTAATCTGACTCTACAATGTTTGTGCCCCCGAAGAGTAAATAAAACGGCAAAAAAAATTTAATAGTTTATCGCTCAAGATTGAAGTTGTAAAGGAAAGTGAACGTTTAGAATACAAATAAATACATTTGTTAGTAGTATATATGAGAAATTAAATTGATGGTGGTGGTTGTAAGAGATTTACTCGAGGGTAATACAGTTGTAAGTCAATTTATGTCTAACTAAGGTTCATTAATCGTTTTAACACACGCTTAGCGTTATCTTTCCAGGTATAGTTTTCAATTACACTTTGTCTTGCATTATTACCTAACTTGATTCTGAGTTCGGGTTCGTGAACAAGCCTCAAGATGTTGTTGATAAGGTCATCAACATCACCGGGTTTAAATTTCAATCCGTTAAAATCATGTTGAATGATTTCGCCAATTTGTTCAAGGTCGCTGGCAATAATTGCTTTACCCATTGCCATATATTCAAAAAGTTTTGTTGGTGAGCCAAAAAATCTTTCACCACTTTGAAATCCAAGATGAGGCGAAACTAAGACATCACAAGCTGCTAAAAACATAGAAATGTCATCATGGGGAACGATACCGGTAAATATTATTCGATCTGTTAAGTTTAAATTGATTGTTTCAGTTTCTAAGGCAGTTCTTAAGTTTCCATCACCTATAAATAAAAAAGAAATGTCGTTTCTAAAAGAACAAATTTTCAGAGCTGCGTTAAATAAAGTTTCCACTCCATGCCATCTTGTGAAAGTTCCTGTAAAGCCAACAATGAATTTCTCGGATAAACCAAATTTTTGCCGGATACTTTCATCGTCAATATCTGGATTAAATTTAATTTCATCTACTCCATTTGGATTTACAACAATTTTATCAGGGTTAGCTCCAAGCTTTGAAATTTCTTCTTTTGTGATTTTACTCACCGCTCCAATAACATCTGAATTTTCAAAGGCGAATTTCTCAATTTTGGTAGCCAATCTTTCAAAAAAAAGTCTACTCCAATTTTTCTTTACCCAGACTTCGGAGTGATTAACTTCCAGTATTAAAGGAATTTTGAAGTGCATTGAAAGTAAAACTCCGCTTGCGTTGAATATGGAGTGTCTTTGATAAAGAATATCAGGTTTAAGGTTCTTTAAAATTTTTTTCCCTTCCCGAATAAATCTGAAGTGTCAAAAAAATCTAAAAATGGATTTGGTATTATTCTTAATGTATTAATTCCAGGAAAGTCTTCATCTGAAATTAATGTAATTCTAAAGCCAAGACTTTCAGCACCAGAGATAAATCCTTTGATATGGCTAATGGAACCACCAACAGTTAACCTACCAGCTAGGTCGGTTCGAAAAAAAGCGATCTTTCTACCACTAGCTGAAGTGAATTCTGGCTTTTTGAAAAATCTCGTCATTAAATAAAAGAATAAATAAGCTTTGATTAAAGTGTGAATTGAAAGAATTGAGAAAATGATTAACCTTGGTATTAACTCCATAAACAAGATAAATCTAGAATAGAATATATTTTCTTGCTGGTTTAGGATAATCAATGAATATTTTGCTTTGCAAAATAGAGCTATTAATTTTAATGAGTTTGCACTGCGATTAACCAAAGAAAATCGGTTAGAAATTATTACAAGATCGTATTTATTTTTTCTCGCAATTTGAAGAATATCTTTAATAGACTTTCCATTTAGGTCTTGTTTTGTTAAATAATTTACTGATGTTCCTTTGAAGTAATTTTTAATCTCATTAATTATGAGGTTATCTTCAAAAGCAATGATGAGAATGGATTTTACTTTTTCTTTTTTGGGAATGCGTACTATTGAAAAAAAATCATTCGACATTTAAGTGAGATTAATTGCAAATTTTGAATTATAATTTAATTACGGAATAATGTAGCTTTAATTTTATATGTTTTTATTCATTTCTATCATCAAGAACCAGCCGCATTTTTTATATCCAAGTATAAGAGCAAGAATTTTAGTAAATAAACGAACAGGTAATGACAAGTTCCACTCACAATCATAAATTGTTAAAGGTGATTTAATTGATATAACTTCTACTGGAAGATCTTTAATCATTCTCAAAAATTCTTTTCTTCAAAAGGCTTTGGTTCCTAAACTTTCCTGATGGAAATAAATTATGTTGTTAATTTTTCTAAGTGGTCTAAATTTAAGTAAACCATATTTGAGATATTTTAAGAAAGCATAGATAGAATATTTATGATAGAGCATTAATTTTATAGAGCCGCCTGGTTTAGTTACTCGAATAATTTCTTTTAGGGCTTTTTCAGTATCAGGAGTATGATGAATAACACCCCAGGAATAAACAAGATCAAAGAAATTATCTTCATATGAAAGATTCTCTACATCATCAACACGAACATCCTCTGCTATCAATCCTGTAAGTTCAAGTCTTTTTAAGGTATGCTGAACTGCTGACTCGGATAAATCTATTCCGTATGCTTTTGCACCTGCTCTAACCCATTGTATAAAATCACTTCCTGCACCAATCCCAATTTCTAAAACTTTCTTGCCATGAAATCTAGTAAATTGAGCAAATGAATAGATTTCAGGTTCCAATTTATATCTAATTTCTTCTAATTCATTAAAATATTCTTGAGAAAACTTTGGTAATTTTGACAATTTAGAACCGCAAACGTTTGAATTCCAATATTCTCTAATTTTATGTTTTAATCCATTTGAGTTCATACAAAATTTTAATTTATGTTTTTAAAGACTTCTTTTTCTTTACATTTATTAATGCAATCGAAATAATCAAAACAAGTATAATTAAATTTAACCAGAGAGAAATTTGTTTTCCAAAATAATAACTCAATGGTTCATACTTAAATTCAATCTTGTGTTTTCCTGGGGGAACTAATATGGCTCGGCCATTATGGTTTGCACGATAAATTTTCGTTTCTTTGCCATTAATTAGTGCCTTCCATCCGACGTTGTAATATGTATCGCCGAGGAAAAGCAAATTATAACCTGAAGCATTCACATCCATTTCGATGTTTTCGAAAACGTATTTGTTTATTTTTACAAAAGCTGTTGTATCTGGGACATCGATTTTATCAAATTCGAGTTTCTCATTTTTTGAAAAGAAAAGAATCTCCGCCGGATCAAACTCTTCTGTTTTAATCTTATATAAAATTTCAATAGGTTCTGCTTTCTCGAATCTCTTAACAAAATATGCTCTTGGAAGGGCTTCCCTGAAGCGATTTACAACAGTTTTACCATCGTTATAAATGACTTCAAATCCCGAAGAATTTAATGGTTCTTGTGTAATTATATATTTAACATTGAACATTCGCCATAAAGTTGGATTGTTCAGACCAATAACATCAACCAGGTCCTGGTAGGCTCTAGGTTTTGCACCGCTATACCCATAAAAATCTTGGAGTAAGAACGAGATATGATAATTAGAATTATGATTAATAGAACCTAATGAACCATCATTTTTCAAATTTAAAATTCTGTAAATATCCGTATCCTTTTTTATCTCTTTAACCCATTCTGGTTCAATAAATTCATTCTCCAATTCATTTTCATTTTGAGTACGAATTCCCCTTGAACTAATTCTAAATAAGTCAATAATTGTTATTATGATCAATGTTAAGATAAGTAGAGCACTGCTTATTTTGTTCTTTAAATACAAAAGTGCTATACCTAAACCAATTATAGCAAATGAGAAAGAAATTAAAGAGTCGGTAAAGAACATTTTATAGGTTTCTTCGAAAAGTTGCGGATGTACTTTTTGACTTTCACGAAGAAGTCCAATGTACCATTCTTTAATTGCTGAATTGAAAACGATGAATATTATTAACAAACCGATAAATATATAGAGAGCGTATTTTAGGATTGACGTATTAATTGATATTTCACCTTTTTTATGTTGAACTAGTGCCCAGAGTCCAAAAGCAGCAAGAATTGGAAAAGATATTTGTACTAGGTTTAAAATCATACTGGGGACGCGAAATTTGTTAAAGAATGGGAAATAATAAAACATCAGATCATAAAGAACAGGGAAAGTTCTGCCAAAAGAAATTAATACGGAGATAACGACAAGAATACTAAGGAATTGAATAAATGAATTTTTTCTATTGAAATAAAATCCAAGAATGCCAAATATGAAAACTAAAATTCCCATGTATTGTGGAACGTCTACAAAAGGCATTTGTCCCCAATAAGTGTTCACATGAACTGGTACATTATTAGTCAGTTCTCCCTGATATGTCCAGTTACCATACCCATAAAAAGATGGCATTATCCAGGTGAGCATTTCACCAGGACTAAAAGACCAATTTGTGGCATACTCGTAATCTAAACCTTCTCCAACAGGTTTTTTCGATGGATTTATTTGCTCCATAATTGGTGGAGTTCCACGTATAGATGTTGGATTATATTCATAAATAGCCCAATATTGATCTATACTCATAGCCGAGGCCAGTAGAGTAGCAAAGATAAATAAGAATCCAACTTTTACAAGGTTTAGGGCATTATTAAAATTTTTCGAGAAAATATGTCGAAAGAAAAAGAAAATAAAGTATATCAATACAGCAAAAAATGAGTAGAAAATTTCTTGTAGGTGTGCAGAAAGTAATTGGATATGGATTATGATAATAAGCAATAAAAGATCAATTAATCTAATTTTCTCTTGCATTTTTTCCAGTATGAGAAAGACTAAAGGAATCATGCAGAGAGTTATCATTTTGGTGTTATGGCCAATAGGTATAAAAATTATCATACCTGTTGTAAAAGTTGCAGCTATGCTTGCGAAAAGAGCGTGGATTCGGTTGATGCCTTTATAACGAAGGAATAAATAGACTGTTACAGCTAAAATGTAAAAATAAAGTGTTGGTCCTGCAGAACTTTCGGATGTTAGAAATTTAAAGATGGATTCAATTACATATAGTAAATGTAGAGTTAAATCAAATGCACGAAGGTCTATAGCAGTAATGTAGGCAGGCATTCCCATAAAAATGTAGGGATCCCACAATGGTTGTGTTCCAACTTCACGAGCATAAGCAAGGTAGTTAAGAACTGATTTAGAAGTAGTAATATCACCTGCTACAAAAGTTAGATCAGTAAAAAAAACGTTTCCAAAAAAAATAAACAATAAAATGAGGGGTGTTACAAGAATTATAAAATCTTGATATTTAATCGGTATATAATCGTCCAGAGAAAACCTGGTGAAGAAATTTTCACTCGTTTTAGTTTTAATAGCTCGTTTTTTTTGCTTCATTGATTTATAGCTCCGATAAATTTCAAAATGTTAAAGACAAATATAATTCCATTTTTTGAATTAAATTATTGAATGTAAAATGTCTGCAAGTTTACCCGTGAGAATTTTTCTTGAAAACTCGTTTTTTTGTTCACTTTCAAATTTTACCAATTCGTTTTTCTTCCATTTTGAATACAAGACAAAGATAAGTTTTTTCATTTCGTCTTTTTTGTTATAATCGATAGAAGTTCCCTGACCTATGTAATTAATAAGTTTAGCTGATTCTCCATCTTCAGGTCCAATAACAAGTATATAATTTCCTGAGGCAATGTATTCAAAAATCTTCCCTGGTAAAATTTCTTTACTTGTTGCCACCTGGTTGACAATCATTATTAACAGATGCGAGTTAAAGACTAAATCAACTGCATCATTATGTGATACATATCCATGATTTATAAAATTTTTATAGAAACTCATCTTTGAGATTGTATCTTTTATCTCATCATCCATTACGCCGGCAAAATGAAACTCAAAATTTTCTCTAAAATCTTCAACTTCATTTACTAATTCATCTAAAGCACTCCATAAATTTTCAGGATTACGAGTGTAAGGCATATTACCAGTATAAGTAATTGTAAACTTTTTCAATTCTTTAGTTTTTACTTTAGAGAAATCGTCTAAATCAAAACCATTAGTGATTACGTCGTATTTATTTGGAATTCCTTTTGATTGTATAATTCGCAAGTAACCACTACTTGCGGATATGATATAATCAGCCCTTTTAAGAACACTTCTTTCCAGATAGCTATCAATTTTTTCTGCGAGTTTTGTTCTACCAATTCCAGAGTAGTAATCTATTTCAGTCCATGGATCTCGAAAATCAGCAATCCATTTAACTCCTGTTGAATTTTTAAGAGCTTTGGCAATTAAGTGGCAAGTATGTGGAGGGCCTGAACTATAAATAAGGTCAATTTTATGTTCTTTAATAATTTTTTTGCCTCTTTTAACGGCAAATGGTAACCAACCAATTTTAGCGTCTGGTAAAAAAACATTCATACGAAGAAATACAGAAATTCTCTCTGCTAATGATTTTTGATTTTCTTTTATAAAGGCAACGGGTATTTTGTCTTCAGGTTTACGACCTGTGATTTTACGATAAATTCCAAAGGGTGTCCAATATCTTGTTCTGAAAATTTTCGTATGTTCTGGTATTTCATTTAATAAAGAAAAATCTAAATCAGGATAATCTACTTTGTCAACGGTCAATACATATGTTTCAAATCCAAACTCTGGAAGATACTTTAAGAATTTTAAAGTTCTTTGGGTACCTGCTCCGGCAGCTGGTGGAAAATTATATGTTACGAAGAGGATTTTCTTCATAGTTATTTTCAAAAATTTACACAAGATAAAAATAAGAATTTATTTTAGATAAATCTTCGATTATGATTTTAATTTTTTTGTTATCATTTCTATCAAAAAAATTTCTAATTTTATCAAAAAGAAATTTAGATTATGAATGAAATAATTCCATTAGAAAGGTTATCTTCTAAAGGCAGAAATTTGTTTATAGGAATTTTATTTATAATGTTACTGATTATAGCAATTGGACTATTTGGCTATTTTTCGTTCCCTGAAAAAGTACCAACTCATTTTGGAATTGATGGTAAGCCAGACAAATATGGAGATAAAATTGCTTTTCTTTTTTTACCACTCATTTTGTGTCTTGGCCCGATATTAATTTTAATAATTGTAAAGTTTAGATTCACTTTGATAAATAAATATCCATATCTAGTTAATTTACCTGGATTTTTTATTAACATAAACAAGATTGAATTTAGCAAAAGGGGATACTGGGTCAATAAGTATTTTGAATTGACACTCTGGTTGGGATTGTTCTTGTCATTCTACTTATTATTCATTATGATAATGATTTACTATTCTACTATGGTGGGTGAGTTTCCCGTTTTGGTTTATGTTTTGGTTATTGTATTCCCCTTACTGATGGTGGTCCCATTTTTTGTTGCTTTATCTAATTTATCCAATCAAATGAAGAAGGAAGTTAATGGTTATAAATGAGTATATTGAATAAATAGTTTTAAAATATTGAGGAGGTCAATATGAAATTGAAAAATTTTATTTCTTACTTAACGGAGATTCTTTTTATAATGATAATTTCATTAGTAGTATTTCAACCTGCAAAAATCAACGGAGGCGTAATAGTGGACGAGGAAAAAGAAATCAAGTTATCTGCACCAACTTTAGTTAGTAAGACCTCTTTCGAGGAAGTTCTTGTGAAGAGAAGATCAATCAGAAATTTTAGTAGTAAACCTTTAAGTCTTAAGGAACTTTCTCAGTTGTTATGGTCTGCCCAGGGAATTACAGAGAAGACTTTAGGATTACGGACGGCACCATCAGCGGGAGCACTTTATCCTCTTGAGATTTACGCCGTAGTAGGAAATGTTGAAGAAGTTGAAGCTGGTGTCTACAAATATAAACCACAAAATCACTCGTTAATAAAAATTCAAGTCGGTGACAAAAGAATTGATATTTACAACTCTGCATTAAAGCAAGAATCAATTAAACAATCAGCTGTCTGTTTTGTTATTACAGCTGTTTATGGTAAAACTTCCTGGAAATATGGAAACAGAGCAGAGCGTTATGTTCATATGGAAGTGGGTCATGCTGGACAAAATATTTTGTTACAAGCTACGGCTTTAAATTTGGGGGCAGTACCAATCGGAGCTTTTTATGATGCCCAGGTCAAAAGCGTTTTACGATTACCTAAGGAAGAAGAACCTCTATACATAATTCCAGTGGGTAAGAAATAGTACGGATTTTGAAAAATTGAATAAAGCGATGTCGCTTAAATAAGTACTATTTACTTCCTCAAATGAATCTCGAAAGAGATTAAAGTAGGCAAATTATTTAAAAACAGAATTTTTGATAGTGACTTTTATATTTACTTGTAAAGTTTGAATTTAATGAGTCTTGGAATTAAATTGCACACGAAATTTTACAAATCTCAATTGCCCCGTGGTGTAACTGGCAACACGTCTGACTCTGGATCAGAAGATTCCAGGTTCGACCCCTGGCGGGGCAGCTTATTTATAAGGTTTCTGTGTCCCACCTCGCCCTCATTTTCACTTCTGCCCGCTTTGCAGGGGCGCCTCTGATTTAATTTTTACTCTTTCAAAGATTTTTACTATCAACTTAAAAGATTAAGAAATCTTTACATCTATTACTTTAATTATAGTAACATATTACAATGAAGTCAAACAATAAATCTAAAATTGCTAAAAATATAAAGAAATACCGCAATAAAATGGTTATTTCTCAAGACTGGCTTTCAAAGTTAGCCGATGTTACCTATAACACGATTATCAAAATTGAATCCGGCGGAAATAAAAACCCAACCATTGAAACATTATCAAAAATTGCCAAGGCGTTAGGTGTAACAGTTGATGATTTAATTAAATAACTATGCCAATTTTTTAATATCCAAAAAAACAATATAAACCAAATTAAAGCGTCAAGCTTTAGAAATGAGAAAGGTATACAAAATCTCATTGATGATAATTTAGAAGATATTTTTGGTATTCGTTATATAGCTCCAGAATTTATCACCGGTAGCGGAAGAATAGACTCCCTGGGATTAGATGAAAATAATTCGCCAGTTATTATTAAAAATAAATGGAGCGAACAAGACGAGTCAATTATCCAAGCCCTTTCATATCTTAATTAGTTAGTAAAAAATAAGTGGGAAGTTGAAAAAATTATTAAAGACAAAATCGGTGAAAAAATTAAAGTTGAATGGGGACAACCAAAATTTATAGTAGTTGCTCAATCTTTTAATAAAAGAGTGAAAGATGCGATAGAACATTTGGGAGGAAAATATAGAATTATAGACTTACTCTAAATATGGAGCTGATATTTTAGTATTGGAGCTTTTTGGTTTATCAATGCCTAACGCAAAATCAAAATGGCGAGTAACAGAAGTAAAATATAAGTCTTTCGATATAGATGACAATTTGAAAAGGGGCAATAAAGAAACAGTTGCTATATTTAATGAGTTAGAAAAAGCGATGTTGGAATTTGGGGAAGCAATTGAAGAAATACCAACAAAATTTTATATTATTTATTGGAACAATATAATTTTAAGTAAAAGCCGAGTCAGAAAAAGTAAATTACAGATAAGTGTTTATACTAAAGCATTTACCTTAAGTGACCTGCGGAAATTA
>Ga0209721_1002554_pt1 | contig 11157 bp, 11 predicted proteins | sample TshhotsprinmetaG_FD_184139 | JGI IMG/M metagenome (GOLD analysis project Ga0209721, IMG submission 184139) | Hot spring microbial communities from South Africa to study Microbial Dark Matter (Phase II) - Tshipise hot spring metaG (SPAdes)... | ecosystem: Environmental > Aquatic > Thermal springs... | reverse complement strand
TGATTGAGAGCCTCCTGCAAGGTGGGAGCTGACTCAAGATAAAGTTCTTTCAATGTCTCTTCAGGAAGAAGACAATCGGTCATGACGATCCTTGCCTGTTTAAGAATCCAGGCGAGAATCAATGCTTTCTGTTCACCGGGGGCAAAACCCTCCTCGCGGGAGATGGTGATAATGTCATCCACATCCTGTGCTTTCTTCATGATATCACAGTATCCAGGGTGTCCACAGCCATCTTCACAGGGGGCGGGGATGAGAATGACGCCTCCTTTTGTCACGACAGGATTTGGACCAAAGACGACCACGTTGGCTGCCCTTGTAGCCTGGTAGAGGTCTCTGCTCTTTGGGTAACTCACACCGCTCACTACAATCTCTGCGGGATGATCCACCTCTACTTCAAAGAGTTCTCTTGCTACTTTCACCCCTTCCTGAAAGGCTTGGACTGAGTCTCCGGCCACAACCTTAACCACTTCCTTCTTTCCGGTCTGAACCACATTGACGATGAAGTGGAGTCCCAGCGCATGAGTTGCTTCGGTGAGGAATCTTCGGAATTCATTTTCCTCGGTCACACCGAGCCGGGTTTGTTTGAGCATCTGATAATTATGGGTGGCGGCAATGGTTTCCTCGCCAGCGACTCCGACAGCAATGCTTTTTACTCCACCGCTATAACCAGCGAAGAGGTGGGTTTCAATCACCCCGGTGGAAATCCGGATGTCTGCCTGCGCCACCGTGCGGTTGAAGACCAGAGGGATGCCTCCGCTGGTTTTACCAAGATTCAAAAGCTCTTTGGAGTCCCATGCATTGTGGTTGGTAAAGACGATTTCGTTAACCACCTCTCCAAACTTTTCTTTCATTTCCTCAGGGGTGTTTGGACGATGCGTGCCAATGGCAACAATGGCAGTGATATCGCTCTTTCTTATCCCACCAGCCATGAGTTCTTTGATGAGGAGGGGGAGGATAATCTCTTCCGGAAGTTTACGCGTGATATCGGTCACGATCAAGGCGACTTTTTGTCCTGGGCGGACCAGATCGCTTAAGCGTGGACTCCCAATGGGGCGGTAGATGGCTTCTTCAACCGCCCCATTGACATCCGACACAGGTTGTACAGGGTGAGATTCGACCCATTGGGCTGAAACAGAATCCGGGAGTTCTATCTGGATATTCTTCTTTCCGCAGGGGATAAGGTAATGTTTCATCCTATTCCAACTTAATATTGAATTCCTTGATCAGCTTTCCGTATTGTTCGTACCCTTCCTGTAAATATTTCCCGAAATCGCTCGGGCTTTTATACATAACGGGTTGACCGATATCCTTCATGGCCTGGATGAATTCCTGGTCATCGCAGATTTTCTTAAATCGTTCTGCAAGATATCGAATGGCATCGGGAGGAGTTGCTTTCGGAGCAGCCACGCCTTTCACTGAGCCAACGGTTACGACATTGTAGCCCAATTCTTTAAAGGTGGGGACATCGGGAATGGCAGGGTCTCTCTGCTCCAGCGCCACAGCAATGGGGATGAGCCGTTTTGCCTTGATATGGCTGATAACTTCTGAAGGATGATTTCCGCCAGAATCGGTCTGACCTCCTACGATGGCTGTTACGGCTTCTGCTCCTCCTCTAAATGGGACGGTAACGATCTTGAGGCCTGTCGCTTTTCCAACGGCCTGCAAAGTGATATCCACGGACCCTGCCTTGGTCGAGACAGAAGCAGTCACCTGCTCTCTCTTTTTTCCCCACTCAATCAGTTCCTTCATCGTCTTGTAAGGGGCATCCCCTCGGATGATCATCACCACTGAGTGGACTGAGAGTAGGCAGACAGGAACAAGATCCTCAAAGGTTTTGTAAGGCAATTTCTGAAAATGGGGCATGACCAGATCATGTCCTGATCCATAGCCTACGTAGAGGGTATGTCCGTCCGGAGTGGAGCGGACGACGCCTTCTGTTCCGGTGACGCCACCTCCCCCTGGCTTGTTGATGACGACGAGAGGCTTGTCAAAATATTTTGGAGCAAACTTTGCTACCAAACGGGCAAGGACATCCGTGGAACCTCCTGCTGCAAACGGAACCACCAGCTCGATCGGCTTCGTCGGGAATTTTTCCTGCGCTCCAGCGAGGGTTGGAATGATCAAAAGAGAACATAACACCAACATACAAAACATTTTCTTTAACTTTTCCATTTTTCTCCTCCTTATTATGAATGGATTTTACTTTCTAACAGGGTGAACCATAAGTCGCTTTTAAGCCTTCCCTCTCCTGTCTGATGAGATTTTTCAATATGATTCACTCTTTTTTCCAGCCTTTCGCTTTCTTATGACCATAATGATCTGGAAGAGGATGAAGAGGATAAGGAATCCCATTAATGTACCTGAAATAGGGCGCTTAAAGAAGATCAAAGGACTTCCTGCTGAGATGAGAAGAGCCTGACGCAAAGATCTCTCCAGAATTGGACCAAGGACAAAGGCGAGAATCATCGGGCCGGGTTCAAAATCGAGCTTTCTAAGCAGGTAGCCGAAAACCCCGAAGATTCCCATAATCCAGACATCAAAGACTGTATTGCGGACACTATATACCCCTATGCAGCAGAAGAGGACAATGATGGGAGCAAGAATGGCATAGGGGACACTGAGTAACTGAACCCACATTCCGACCATGGGGAGGTTGAGGATCAGAAGCATGGCATTCCCAATATACATGGAAGCCACCACTCCCCAGAAAACATCCGCCCTTTCAGCGATGAGAAAAGGTCCTGGCTGGACGCCCTGGATGAGCAGGGCAGCAAAGATCATGGCAATGGCAGCATTCCCGGGAATACCAAGGGTGAGAAGGGGAATGAATGAAGCGCTGGCTGCGGAATTGTTGGCTGATTCAGGTCCTGCCACGCCCTGAATGGCACCTTTCCCAAACTCTTCAGGGTGTTTGGAGACCTTTTTCTCAACCGCATAAGAGATAAGGGAGGAGATGACCGCTCCGCCGCCGGGCAGGATCCCAACAAAAAATCCAATAAAGGAGCCTCGCACGATCGCCCATTTCGATTCAGCCCAGTCCTTTAATGTCGGCCAGAGATGAGAGATTTTTCTTGTTACGAGCTCGGTCTTCATCTCTTTCTCAAGATTATAGAGGATTTCGCCGACACCGAATAGCCCCATGGCCAGGGTAACAAAATCAACTCCCTCCTGAAGCAGAAAGAACCCCCAGGTGAAACGGATGGCGCCGGAGATAGGATCAAGGCCAACCGAGCCTAACAGAAGCCCCAGAACGATCATGACCAATCCTTTAAGGATGGAGGAGCCTCCTAAGAGTGTCGCCATCAGCAATCCGAGGATGGTGAGCGAAAAGTATTCCGGAGGGCCAAATTTCAGTGCGAATTCCGCAAGAGGAGGCGCCACAAAGGTAAGGCCGATCACCCCGAGGGTTCCGGCAATAAAGGAGCCGATGGCGGCAATACCGAGTGCAGGTCCTGCGCGGCCCTTGAGAGCCATTTGGTAGCCATCAATGCAGGTCACGACAGAAGCGGCCTCTCCGGGGATGTTGACGAGAATGGATGTGGTGGATCCTCCATACATGGCTCCATAAAAGATACCTGCCATCATGATGATGGAGGTGATTGGGTCTCCGATCTTAAAACTGAGCGGAAGAAGAAGAGAGATGGTAGCTGCCGGGCCAAGACCTGGGAGGATTCCAACCACGGTACCAAGAAGGGCACCGATCAGTGCGAAGGTGAGGTTGTTTAGGGTAAGGGCAATGCCAAACCCGTTGATTAACCCCTGAAACATTCCGAAAATTTCATTCATTGTCTTTTGTCACCATTTGAGAAATCCCGTAGGTAAGGGGATCTCGAGAAAAAAGACGAAGAGCAGATAGAGTCCTGCGGTTGCCCCCAGAGAGATGAATAAAACTGTTTTCCAACGGAGGCGTTCGATCAGTCCCATCCAGATAATAAGAAAAATGAATGTGGTCAAGATGAATCCCAGGTAATTGATGAAGATGGCAAAAAAAGCAAGACTCAATAGGCCAAGCAGTGGCCTAAGCCAGCTTCTCCGAGGCCAGAACGGAATGGGCGAGGATTTTCCCCCCAAATTTTTAAAGATAAGGATGAGGGACAGAATGATGAGGCAAAGCCCCAACCCAAAAGGAAGAAAGCCAGGCCCAGGGTGTTTAAACCTTCCCATAGAAAGACGGGTTGAGCCCCAAACAGCCATCACCCCAATGGCGAAGAGGCAAACACCTGAAATGCGATTCCACTTTTCGATTTTTGTAATGCCTCCTCTTTAACTGACAAACCAACCGTATTCTAATTGAATTGATGAAGGATCGTCAATATCTCAAACAATGGAGAAATTTTAGACTCTCGGATTCAGGGAAAATGGCTAAGACTGGATTTTTAAGCAAGGGAAATAATGGGGCAATAATTTTGGAAAATTGATGGAGGTCGTTCAGATTGATTTGGATCATTTCATAAAGGGTGTTGTCATCGACCTTCCAGTACATGTGGACAAATAGGCGGCGCATCAGCCTCTACTTAGCCCTCTTTGACAAAAAAATTTGACATTCAGTCCAAAATATCATATTCTTAGCAAAAAAATAAATCATACTGCACAAAAAATTATAAATTTGTGCAACAGAGTTGATGAAATGAAGGAAATTGTCTTAAGCCAAAAGTTTGAAAGAGATGCGCTCCTTGAGGGAAGGTACGTTCAGAGGGAGGGTCTAAAGAACGCAACGGAAAGCCTTCAAGGCAATCTTATCAAAGTCATTACAGGACCTCGGAGGGCAGGGAAATCAGTTTTTTCGATACAGATGCTTAAGGGCCTAAATTTTGCTTACCTAAACTTTGATGATGAGAGGCTGGTGGGCGTTTCGAATTACGATGAACTCCTTAAGGCAATCAGACAGATCTATGGGGAGACAAAAGTAGTTCTATTTGATGAGATTCAGAACCTTCCCAATTGGGAGTTGTTTGTAAATCGGCTTCACCGCAAAGGGTTCAATATCATTATTACCGGCTCAAATGCATACCTGCTGAGTCGAGAGCTCTCCACACATCTGACGGGTCGATACGTCCAGTTTCGAATTTTTCCATTTTCTTTTTTAGAATTTTTGAGGGCGAAGGAGTTTGCAATTGATGAAACTCTTGAGCTCAAGGAAAGGCAGGGTTTACTCCTTAGCCGTCTCGATGACTATTTAAATAAAGGAGGTTATCCGGAAATCGTAGTGAAGGATTTGGATGCGAAGAATTATTTGGCCACATTATTCGAAAGCGTGCTGTTCAAAGACATCGTAAAAAGATACGGCGTGAGGTATGGAAAAATGCTCTCTGACCTCGCCCATTATTTGGTCACAAACCATTCCAATGAATTCTCTTATACAAAACTAAAACATATTCTTGAATATAGAAGTGTCCATACCGTTGAGAATTATATGAAATACCTTAGCGAAGCCTTCCTCATATTTTCTCTTGATCGATTCTCGTTTAAATTAAAAGAACAGTTGCGATCCCCTAAGAAGGTATACGGTTATGATACTGGAATCATCAATGCCATTAAATTTAAGACAGGCAGAGATGTCGGAAGATTGATGGAGAATTTGGTTGCCGTGGAATTGATGAGGAGAGAGGTTGATTTCTATTACTACAAATCTGTGAATGGTAAAGAAGTGGATTTTGTTATCAAACAGGGGCAAAAAGTAGTCCAACTCATTCAGGTTTGCTATGATTTCGATCATTATGCCACAAGAAAAAGAGAACTGACTTCCCTTGGCAAAGCAGGAAAGGATCTTGGATGTGATCGTTTAACAATTTTAACTTGGGATGATCAAGGAGAAGAGAAACACGCTGGTCTCAGGGTTAATTTTTTACCCCTATGGAGATGGTTAATAAGAGTGTGAAAAAGAAGGAGGAAATGGGAGGAAGAGTGGATTATTTCCTCTTAATGATTCTTGACGAGGGTTTCAACCTCTTTTTGGGAGGGCAGGGAGGGTTGGACACCCTCCAAAATCTACCAGGAACCATTCATAAAAGTAATATCTGTAGAGCGACTGAGGATACGGATTTCCTTTAAATCTTTTTTTCAATCCTTTGTTTCAATAGGTCCCAACGATCTCAAGTAATCGGATAGCCTTGATTTAATCTGGATGAAGACGCCTTCGATTTGCGAAATCCCTTCTTTCATCCGATCCCACTCGGTCTGGAATCCATAGCCATGATGAACAACATGTCTAAATTTCCTGAATGGCGCTATGGTCGATGCTAAAGCGTCATCAAATAAAGAGGCAATGGTGGAATTGGGGGTGAGCAAAAGCGCTTAAACAACTCAATATGCCACGTATCTCCCACCGGGAGGGGAACTTCATAAAATCGATTAATCCGTTTAAAGATGTTTTCTAAGCCGTTGTAAAATTGAGCTAAAAATCTAGCAGCGGCGGTTTTTTCCCTTATTGTTGGCTCCCTGTCGCTAATATCCTTAACAAGAGACAGTAACTCTTCTACCACGATATCCATCGATTCGAGCTCAATGGACAACTCCTCTTTCAATTCTTCAATCTTCGTCATAATAACTGTTGCCCTTTGGTTTCAATAAGGCGGGTGAACCGAGTGGGAGGATTCAGCGATACGATATCCAGTTGAACCTTCAGCTCCTCTTCAAGACGGGCTCCAAGCTCAAATAGTTTCCAGCCGGAGACACCGTCAAAGGCCAAATCCAGGTCTTTCGCCTCGTCTGGTTTCACAGCCGCACTCCCGAAAAGAATGACACGGGTTGCCCCATAGGACCTGGCTAACGAAACAATTTTTTCGATGTTTGCTTTGTTTAAAGTCAATTTAATACTCTTTTCTTTATGAGTATTCATAAAGATGAAACTTGCATCTATCCCGAACTCACCTAAATGAATCATAGATTAAAAGAGAAATTCCGTCAATAGATTTCAAGCACTTATAGCCCCACTGAAGTGATCGCCTTAATTTATCGGCGATGCGGTTCAGTTTGACATCCATTTCATTCCAAATTTGTCGTTGCTGTTAATAAATCAGGACTGGATTCCGGCTGGAGTTTATTCCGATTAAGATCGGGGCCGGAATGACATTTTTTGAGGTAGCCTTAATGCTACGGCATAAAAATTTAGATATTTATGCAATAGAGCGGAAAAATGCAGAAAATCATCCTATGAAACCGGTTAATGGCCTTGAAGGCCAGGGAATTCGTTTTTTCAATTTGTGGATTGGTTCTTGACGAGGGTTTCAACCTCTTTTCGGGAAGGCAAGGAGGGTTGGGCGCCGAGTTTGGTGGTGGCAAGTCCACCTGTGGCATTGGCAAACCTTAAAGTTTCTCGGACGGGCTTTCCATCCGAAAGTCCACAAGCAAGTCCTCCCATAAAGGCATCGCCTGCAGCGGTGGTATCCACCACCTTCACTTTATAAGCTTTCATCCAAATTTCTTCATTGGGATTTTTAAAGAAGAGGCCTTTGGGTCCCAGTGTGATCACCACATTTTTTACGCCCATCTCCAGAATTTTCTCGGCGATCTTTGGCAGATCTTGATCTTTTTTCATCTTTAAGCCTGTAAGAGCTTGAGCCTCTATCTCATTGGGAACGATAAAATCTGTTTGCGATAGGATCTCTTTAGAGAGGGGACGGTAGGGTGAAGGATTGAGAAGGGTTACGGCCCCAGACCGTTTAGCCAATTTCAGCCCTAATCTTACACTCTGTATGGGAATCTCAAGCTGAACGATAAAGATCTTGATCCCGTTGAAGAAGGAACTGCTTCTCTTCAAGTCGTCAATAGAGAGGAGGCTATTTGAGCCTGGAGCAACGACAATCCTGTTTTCTCCTTTTGGGTTTAACTCGATGAAGGCGATTCCGGTTGGGACTTTTTTATCCAAAAAAATGGTTTTGGGGTTAAGGCCTTTCTCGGTCAGATAGCGACGGTATGATTGCCCGTAATGGTCATCGCCTAACCGGGTGATGAGTGCCACTTCAGCGCCCAATTGTTTTGCTGCAATGGCCTGGTTAGCGCCTTTTCCCCCAAAGACAGTCGTGAAATGGTCTGCCCGGATCGTCTCACCCGGCTGGTTGAACCGGGGAACTTTAAGAATCAGGTCTACATTCGAACTGCCAAGGACAAGGATTTTGTTAGCCACAGAATTTCAACCTCGATACAAATAACTCTAAAAACCTCTCCGAATCAACTTCCAGGCACACATCGATTTTTGGGCCATCTCCTTTCTCAGTGATTCTCCCATAATATTCATCTTCATTTGTATCGACGTGAAGCGAAAGCCTCTCTATTTTTACGAAAGTTGTATTAATCGCGACACCTACTGCAAGAGGGTCGTGAAGGAAGATGCTCCTACGGTTTTTGAAACGATGGGCTTCCATATCGTAACCTGTCGCTTTGATGAGAAAATCAGAAAAGGGGTTTCGAATGGGTATGATCTCCTCTTCCATCCTTTGGGGTGTGAGGAAAGCCTGATGGGTTGCATCAAGGGGAACCAACGTAATGGGAATTCCAGAATTGAAAACGATCTGGGCAGCCATTGGATCAGAAAAGATGTTAAATTCAGCGTATGGTGTGACATTGCCTCTCGTCCGAACTGAACCTCCCATGATCACCAATTCCTTCAGTTTTTTCATTCCTTCAGGGTCTTTCTTCAGGGCTAACGCCAGGTTTGTAAGAGGACCCACTGCGATCAAGGTCAATTCATTCGGATATTGATCAGCCAAATCTAAAATCAGTTCATCCGCAGGACCAGAATATTTCTGCCACCACTCTTCGCCTTCTTTTAGATCAATTATTGCATCTCCCAAGCCAGTCTTTCCGTGGACAGAATGGGCATGGATGGTCGTTCCCTTTAAAGGCCTGTCTGCGCCTCTGGCAATGAGCGGTTTATTTTTCGGCTTTATGAGGGAGAGAACTTTTTGGATATTGGGAAAGACCATATCCAGCGGGACATTCCCATTCACGCCAGTCACGGCCTTCACATCGAGCTCAGGTGAGTGGAAAGCGAGGATCAAGGCGAGGGCATCATCCACCCCCACATCGCAGTCAATCAAAACTTTCTTGGCCATCGTCTACCCAATCATCTTTTTAAATTGTTCTTCGGTCAGGGTTTTAATTCCCAAGTCTCTGGCTTTGTCGAGTTTGGAGCCAGGGTCTTCACCGACGACTACAAAATCGACTTTTTTTGAAACGCTGGAAGCTGTCGTCCCCCCTAAGGATTCGACCAGATTTCGAGCTTCATCTCTTCCGTAAGATTTTAAAGTCCCCGTGAAGACGAATGTTTTTCCTGCGAGCTTCCCTTTTTCTTTTCCCTTTGATTCGATTAGTTTGACGCCAGCCTTCTTCAATCGTTCGATCGATTCCCTGTTCTTTTTGTCCTTAAAGAATTGGACCACGCTGGCACTTACTTCGGGCCCGATTCCTTCCACCTCCATCAGGTCTTCTTCTGAAAGATGGAAAAAATCGTCTAACCGAGGGAAATGGTTAGCCAGATCCTCTGCCGTGGTTTCACCGACATGGAGAATGCCAAGAGCGAAGAGAAATTTCCCAAGGGGCTTTGTCTTACTCTTTTCAATGGCATCGATGATATTCTGAGCGGACTTATCTGCCATTCGCTCTAATGCGATCAACTCGTCTTTTTTGATGTAATATAGATCGGCCACATCTTTTACCAATCCTTTGTCCACCAACTGGTCGATCAGTTTCACACCCAATCCATCAATATCCATTGCTCTTTTGGAGGCAAAGTGTTTGATTCGGCCTTTTAACTGAGCAGGGCAGTCAAGCCCGATACAACGATAAATCACTTCCTCCTTCACAACTTCGGCTCCACAGACTGGGCATTTGGAAGGCATCCGGAATGCTTTCTCCGTTCCTTTTCGTTTTGAGGTGATGACCTGAACCACTTCGGGAATGACATCGCCTGCCCTCTGGATGAGTACCGTATCCCCCACTTTCACATCGAGCCTGTCAATTTCGTCCTGGTTGTGAAGGGTTGCTCGACTGACCTCCACACCTCCCAGTCTCACCGGCTCCATCACAGCCACGGGTGTGAGCGCTCCTGTCCTTCCTACCTGAACGACGATATCCAAAATTTTTGTCGTTTCCTGCTTCGGTGCAAATTTGAAAGCCAGTGCCCATCGGGGGCTTCGGGAGATCTCGCCCAATCTGGTTTGAAGATCGAGGCGGTCAACTTTGATTACGATTCCATCAATTTCATAGGGAAGGTTTTCGCGTCTCTCATTCATCTCGTGATAGTAATCGAGGACTTCATCGATGCTTTGACATCTTCGAATATGGGGATTAGTTCTCAAACCCCATTTGGGAAAGGTTTGAAGAATCTCCCAATGGGTTTTGAAATTCTTTCCTATGACTTCTCCCACACCATAGCAGTAGATCTCAAGGGGGCGCTGGCGAGTAATCTTTGAATCAAGCTGCCGAACAGAGCCAGCAGCCGCATTCCGCGGATTGGCAAAGGGAGGCTCGCCTGCTTCTTCACGTTTTCGATTGAGCTCTTTGAATTTATCAATCCGAATGATCACCTCTCCACGAACCTCCAACCGATCAGGGGCTGGAATCTCCTTTCGAATGAGTTGAAGGGGGATGGTTTTAATCGTTCTTAAATTTTGTGTAATATTCTCTCCGTTCACCCCGTCTCCGCGTGTTGAGCCAATTGTTAAAAAACCCCTCTCGTAGACAAGTTCCACTGCCAGTCCATCCAGCTTTGGTTCGGCCACATAAACGATTTTATCTGTTGAGCCTAAGAATCTCTTAACGCGTTTGTCAAAATCTCTTGCCTCATTTTCATCGAACGCATTGGAGAGACTGAGCATGGGAAGGGTATGACGGACGATCTCAAAAGCCTCAAGAGGGGGGGCTCCGACTCTCTGTGTTGGTGAGTTTGGGGAGCGAAGATCGGGGTTTTCCTCTTCAAGTTTTTCTAACTCCCGCATCATGCGGTCATACTGAGCATCGGAGATTTCTGGTTGATCGAGAACATAATAACGATAGTTATGATATTCAATCTCTTCCCTCAGTCTTTCGACCTTCCTCTTGAGTGCATCTGTCGCCATGTCTCCCATTTTAGACAGGAAGAGTCTATATGTCAAATTGAATGAATGATTACAATAAGATTTTCCACATCATATTGGAATTGGCACGATTTAATTCCAC
>Ga0209721_1002553_pt1 | contig 11158 bp, 8 predicted proteins | sample TshhotsprinmetaG_FD_184139 | JGI IMG/M metagenome (GOLD analysis project Ga0209721, IMG submission 184139) | Hot spring microbial communities from South Africa to study Microbial Dark Matter (Phase II) - Tshipise hot spring metaG (SPAdes)... | ecosystem: Environmental > Aquatic > Thermal springs... | reverse complement strand
GATGAACCCAGATCATCCACAGGGCTATTGCTTAGGATAAATCAGATAAATCAAGGATTTGTAGATTACGTTCGATGTTCTCAGGCTGCCGCGTCAGTTCCAGGGCATGTAGCCGCACCTAGGGCCGCGTGCGCGGGATCGCCTCGACATGGGGGCAGGCCGCGATACAGTGCCATCAGGTCTGGGCCAAAAAAATAGGGCTGCACCTTCGGCTGACCGTGGGTGCCGGTGCGCACCCAGAGGCTATCGCCATGCGCCCACGGCGAAAGCGCCAACATCAGACCAAAAGGAAGAGCCAGGCTATCCCGCGCACCGCCCTGGGGGCACCCATGACAGAAGGGCACTTCCGGCGAGGCAGCCAGCACCGACTGTCGCAGCAAAACGGGTCGTATAGCAGGTCTTGCGAGGTGATGAAGGGCTTAAAGCCGGCTTAAGCCCCCATCCAGAAAGCCACTCCTGGAATATCTGGTGCGATTACACAGGCATTCCACAAAGCAGAAAGGCTTGATGGTGTTGAAACCATGCAAGCCTCTGATTTTTTGGTGGTGGAGTCGTCACCAAAGCACAACCCGGATTCCGAACGGGATAGCAACGCGTGGGGATTGAGGGTGAGGATTCGATGATTTGGCCACGGCCGCCCTCGCCGGGTTCACGGGCCGACGACTCAAATCTCCAGAAACGTCTTTACAGCGCTTGACGAGCTTGCCTTGCGCGCTTACTATTCGCTTATGGAGCAGGCATACGGGTACAGAAAAAGGCTTACAGCACCGTGAGTGTCGCGCTGGTCGACATCGCCGAGGTCCGCATGGGCTACTCGTTCCGCAGCCGTCTGGAGACGGATGCGGGGGGCGATGTCGCCGTGATCCAGATGAAGGATATCGATGACGCCAACCTGCTCCATCCCGAGGGCTTGGCCCGCGTCCAGATGCCCGATCTGAAGGATCGCCATCTCGTGCAGGAGGGAGACCTGCTGTTTCGGTCGCGGGGAGTGACCAACTCGGCTGCACTGGTTGGGGGCGGCCTTGGCCGCGCGGTGCTTGCCGCCCCGATGCTGCTGATCCGGCCGAAAACCGAGGTGGTTGAGCCCGCCTACCTGCAGTGGTTCATCAACCACCCGGCCACGCAGGCTGTGCTTGCCGGGCAGGCTGCCGGAACGGCGGTGAAGATGATTGGCAAGAGGGTGCTCGATGACCTACAGGTGGTCCTGCCGCCGCTGGAGAAGCAACGACTCATCGTCGAGGTTGCACGGCTCGCGTCGCGCGAGGTGGCCTTGCTGGAGGAATTGAGGGGGCGCCGAAAGGCGCTGCTCGAAGGGATCCTGCTGCGTAGTGCACAGGAGGCCCGCTGATGTTCGGCGGGTGAGGAAGCCGGTCTGGGTACTGGACCTACCCAGACCGGCGCGTCGTTCAACACAACGTTCGAGATGTTCATTATGGCCAACAAGTCTTCTTCCAGCAACACGCGGCACGTGGTGCCGAACCCCAAGGGCGGGTGGGACAACAAGCGCGGCGGGGCGAGCCGCGCCGGGTCTCACCATGACACCAAGCGGGAGGCCATCGACGCCGCGCGGCGCATGAGCCAACGCGAGGGGTCGGAACTGAAGATCCACAACCGCGACGGGAAGATCGGTCAGTCCGACAGCCACGGCAACGACCCTAAGAAGATCCCTGGCTGATGAACGAGCGGGGTGCACGGTAGCGGGCGCCCCGCCCAGCGTCCATCTAGGAGACCAAGGAATGACCGAAAAACTGTCTCAACAAGAAGTCAACGCCACCGCCTGGGCTGCTTGCGATACGTTCCGGGGCGTGGTCGATCCCGCGCAGTACAAGGACTACATCCTGGTGATGCTGTTCCTCAAGTACATCAGCGACCTCTGGAACGACCACTACGCTGAATACAAGGCGCAGTACGGCGATGACGACGAACGCATCCGCCGCAAGCTCGAGCGCGAGCGCTTCATCCTGCCGTATGTCGAGCTGAAGGATGCCGATACCGGCAAAGTACTCGACCGCTTCCTGGGCGACTTCAACGCGCTGTACGAGCGCCGCAACGAGCCCAACATCGGCGAGCTGATCAACATCGTGCTCGATCACATCGAGGACGCGAACAAGGCCAAGCTCGAGGGCGTCTTCCGCAACATTGACTTCAACAGCGAGGCCAACCTCGGCAAGGCCAAGGACCGCAACCGCCGCTTGAAGACCCTGCTGGAAGATTTCGCCAAGCTCGACCTGCGCCCCTCCAGGGTCTCCGAAGACGTCATCGGCAACACTTACATCTACCTCATCGAACGCTTCGGGTCCGATGCCGGCAAGAAGGCCGGCGAGTTCTACACGCCCAAGATGGTCTCGCGCCTGCTGGCGGCCTTGGCCAACCCCAAGCCCGGCGACCGCATCTGTGACCCCTCCTGCGGTTCCGGCAGCTTGCTGATCGAAGCCGCCCAATGGGTCGAGGCCCAAGGCAGTCACAACTACGCCCTCTTCGGTGAAGAGGTCAACGGTGCCACGTGGGCCTTGGCGCGGATGAACATGTTCATCCACAGCAAGGACGCCGCCCGCATCGAATGGTGCGACACGCTCAACAGCCCGGCGCTCATCGAGGGCGACCGGCTGATGAAGTTCAACGTCGTTGTCGCCAACCCGCCCTTCTCGCTGGACAAGTGGGGTGCGGAGCACGCGGACCACGACCGCTTCAACCGCTTCTGGCGCGGCGTGCCGCCCAAGTCCAAGGGCGACTGGGCCTTCATCACCAACATGATCGAACGCGCGCTGCCCCAGGAGGGCCGTGTCGCCGTCGTCGTGCCGCACGGGGTGCTGTTCCGCGGTGGCGCCGAAGGGCGCATCCGCCGCGCGATGATCGAGGAAAACCTGCTCGATGCCGTCGTCGGCCTGCCCGGCAACCTGTTCCCGACCACCTCGATTCCGGTGGCCATCCTGCTGTTTGACCGCGCGCGCGAGAAAGGCGGCTCGCGCGAACACGTGCGCGACGTGCTGTTCGTCGACGCCAGCCGCGAGTTCATCCCCGGCAAGAACCAGAACCAGCTGTCCGAAGCACACTTCCAGAAGATCGTCTCGACGGTGGCCGAGCGCCGTAATGTCGACAAATACGCCTACGTCGCGCCGCTGGACAAGATCGCCGGGAACGACTTCAACCTCAACATCCCGCGCTACGTCGACACCTTCGAGGAGGAGGAAGAAATCGACGTGGCGGCGGTGCAGCGCGAGATCGAGAAGCTCGAGCGCGAGCTGGCCGACGTGCGCGAGCGCATGCGCGAACACCTCAAGGCCCTGGGCGTGGAGGTGGCCTGATGGCGGGCGAACTCATCCTCTACACCACCGAGGACGGCGCGGCGAGTGTGCGCCTGCGCGCCGAAGGCGGCAGCGTCTGGATCACCCAGGCGGAAATGGCGGCGTTGTTCCAGACCACCCCGCAAAACATCACCCTGCACGTCAAGGCCATCTATGCCGAGGGCGAGCTCCAGCCCGAGGCAACTTGTAAGGAACACTTACAAGTTCGCCAGGAGGGCGGGCGGCAGGTCAGACGGGCGCTCAAGCACTACAACCTGGACATGATCCTGGCCGTGGGCTACCGGGTGCGCTCCCTGCGCGGCACCCAGTTCCGCCAGTGGGCGACCACCCACCTGCGCGAATACCTGGTCAAAGGCTTCGTCATGGACGACGAACGCCTGAAGGAACCCGGGGGCTGGGACTACTTCGACGAGCTGCTCGAACGCATCCGGGACATCCGGGCCTCCGAGAAACGCTTCTATCAAAAGGTGCGCGACATCTACGCCACCGCCGTGGACTACGACCCCAAGTCCGAGGCCGCCCAGCTTTTCTTCAAGAAGGTGCAGAACAAGATGCTGTGGGCCGTCACCGGGCACACGGCAGCCGAACTGATCTCGGGCCGCGCCAACCCCGCCTTGCCGAACATGGGGTTGACGAGCTTCAAGGGCAGCCGCGTGCGGCAGGGCGACGTCACCGTGGCCAAGAACTACCTGCAGCAGCCCGAAATCGACGAGCTCAACCGCATCGTCGTCATGTACCTCGACTACGCCGAGGACATGGCCCGCCGCCGCAAGACCATGACCATGCGCGAGTGGGAGGACAAGCTCGACGCCTTCCTGCAATTCAACGAGCGGGATGTACTGACCCACGCCGGCAAGATCAGCGCCCAGGTGGCCGAGCGCCTCGCGCTGGAGCGGTACGCCGAGTTCGACGCCCGGCGGCGCGAGGCCGAGCGCCTGGCGGCCGATGCGGAGGATGTGCGGGCGTTGGAGCAGATCGAGCGGCAGCTGGAAGGCAAAGGGCGGGGGAAGAAGAAATGACGTGGAAAACGACCCCTATTGGAACCGTGATCCGCACCTCGCAGTACGGATTGTCGCTGCTTGCTGATCCAGCCGGAGGCATACCAATCGTTGGCATGAAAGATATACAGGACGGTCGAGTTCGCATCGATCCTGAAGTGCGCGTAACCCTAACCGATGAGGATGCCGAACCCTATCTGCTCAAGGACGGTGACATTTTGCTGAACCGCACCAACAGTCCGGACTTGGTAGGAAAGGCAGGCATCTATCGCGGAGACGGAAAGGCCATTTTCGCTTCGTACTTGGTGCGCCTAGAACTAGATCAAACACAGGTCGATCCGGATTTCATTATCCAGATCCTTGCCAGCGAGGGCGGGCAGCGTCGTATCCGGCAACTGGCCACGCGGGCAGTCAGTCAAGCGAACCTGAATCCGACCACGTTCAAGAATCACTTCCTGATTCCAATTCCTGCGCTAAAGGAGCAGGTTGGCATTCGGGATGTGCTCATGGCGTGGGACACCGCCATCGAAACCACCGAGCGCCTGATCGCGGCGAAGGAGGCGTACATCGGTGCCATGACGGCGCGTATTTATCGCCGAAGCCCCGGTTGGAGTCGATATAGACTCGGCGACTTTCTGCAGGAAACAAAGGTTCTCCACGGTCATGGCGATTATGTGATTGGTTCAGTTGGCAAAAATGGTATCAAGCCCCGTGATGAGGTTTATTCAAAAAATTTGACAAGCAACCACGAGCGGAATCTTTTGGTCAAACCCGGGTGGCTATGCTTCGGCTTGGCGAGTGATTGCATGGCGTTCGGCGTCAACTCGACCAATCAAACGTACAGCGTTAGCCCCGCGTATCGCACATTCCAAATCAATGGAGCGGATCCACGCTTCTTTGAAGGCTACTTGCGCGTATTTAATGGGCGCTTGAGCAAACGGTTCTTGATCACCTCGGCACGCCAAGGAAAGGCCATCGACTTTGAAGGTCTCTTCAACACCGAGTGCTACTTCCCATCCCGAGAGGAACAACAGCAAATTGCTAGCGCCGTTCTCCTCATGCGCGAAGAGCTTGACCATTTACGCCAGTTGCGAGAAGCCCTCAAGCGCCAAAAACGCGGCCTGATGCAAAAGCTGCTCACGGGCGAGTGGCGCGTGCCGCTGCCGGACACCGAATCCACCGTCAAGGAGGCTGCCCCATGCTGACCGCCATCACCCTGGAAGACTTCAAAAGCTACCGCTCGGCGCGGCTGCCTTTGGCCGCGCTGACGGTGTTGATTGGCGCCAATGCCTCGGGCAAGAGCAATGCCATCGAAGGCATGCGCTTGCTCTCTTGGCTGGCGCAGGGGCAAAAGCTCTCGGCCATTCAATATGCCGTGCAAAGCGGCGAGCGGGTGGTGCGTGGCACGGTGGAGGATTTGCCTTTCGAGCGCGGCGATGCCTTCGGGCTGGGGGCGCAGACCGACCGGGCGGAGTGGAACCGGCTGACGATGCGGGTACAGCGCCGCGCCGACGGGCTGCACATCGTGGCCGAGACCCTGACGCACGACGGCGCGAACGTACCGCTCTACACGCTGGATCAGCCCTCCGGTGAGCGCGGCACGGACTGCGGCGTGGCGTACAACAACTTCGCTCGGGGAGGGAGGAAGCCGCATGTGACCTGCTCCGACCAGCAGGCCATCTTCACGCAACTGACCAGCCCGGCCACCTTCGAGGCGGCCCACAAGGATGCGCGCGCCCGTATCCCGCCGGTGGTGCAGGCGCTGGAGCGCTGGTTGTCGGACATGCTGTTCCTCGACCCGGTGCCGGCCCGCATGCGCGAGTATGCGTTTCCTTCCGACAAGAAACTGCAAGGGGATGGGCGCAACCTGTCGGCGGTGCTCTACAACCTTTGGGGCGCGGATCGGGACAAGAGCATCGAGGCCGAGCGCGAGAACGAGGAGCCATACAAGAGTCAACGTCAAGCCATTCTGTCATTCATCCAGAGCCTGCCGGAACAAGACATCGCCCGGCTGTCGTTTCTGGAGGAGCCGCGCGGAGGCGTGATGGTGCAGCTCACAGAAACCTTCGGCGGCCGCTCGCGCGATGTGGATGCATCGCTGCTTTCGGATGGCACGCTGCGCGTTTTGTCGATCGCGGCGGCCATGCTTTCGGCTCCCGAAGGCAGCTTGGTAGTGATCGAGGAAATCGACAACGGCGTGCACCCGAGCCGTGCCCGGCGCCTGCTCGAAAACATCCGGTCCATCGCGGAGCGACGCAGCCTGCGCGTGCTGCTGTCCACCCACAACCCGGCGATGCTCGACGCCCTGCCCGATGCCGCCCTGCCCGATGTGCTGTTTTGCTACCGCGATCCTCAGGATGGCAGCAGCCGTGTGGCGCGCCTGCAGGACGTGCCGGATTACCCCGAGCTGATCGCTCAAGGGTCGCTCGGTGCACTGGTGACCACCGGGGCGCTCGAGCGATTCGTCAAACAGCCGCATGCGCTGGACCGCAAGGCCCGAGCCTTGGCCTGGTTGGATGCGATCAGGCAGGAGGGCGGGCAATGAGCGCCATCGTCTTGCTCGACACCTCGGTTTACCTGAACGTGCTGGACGTTCCGGGCTTCAATCAGGACCGCGGCGCAGTGCTGAGTGCATTCCAAGCGGCCATCGAGGCGGGTGATCATTTTCTGCTGCCGCTGGCCACCGTGTGGGAAACAGGCAACCACATTGCCGACCTGGGCGATGGACAGACCCGGCGACGGCACGGGAAAAAACTGCTGGAAGACGTGACCAAAGCGTTTCAGGGATATGCCCCGTACCGGGCAACGCACTTCCCGGACCGGGACGAGTTCTTGCGCTGGCTGGGCGATTTCCCGGATGCGGTGATGCGCAGCAAAAGTAGCCATAAGCTGCGCGAGGGTGTGAGCCTGGCGGACCTGTCGATCATCAAGGAGTGGGAACGCAACTGCGACTTACACCCCTTGAGCCGAGTGCGCATCTGGTCGCTGGATGCCGATCTTGCGGGCTACGACCGCCAGCCGTGAGGGGGATGAAATGAGCGGCTTTCAGTTCAATGAAAAATACCTGTCGCAGATTCCGGCGCTCCAGGTGCTGATCAACCTCGGCTACACCTACCTCACGCCCGAGCAAGCGCTGGCCGCACGCGGCGGCAAGCCGGGGCAGGTGCTGCTGGAGGAGGTGCTGCGCGAGCGGCTGAAGAAGAACAACCGCATCCAATACAAGGGGCAAAGCTACCTCTTCTCCGAGGAGAACATCCAGACCGCCATCCAGCGCCTGAAGAACGTCAAGTACGACGGCCTGCTGAAGACCAATGAGGCGATCTATGACCTGCTGACGCTGGGCGTGGCGCTGGAGCAGTCCATCGAGGGGGACAGCAAGAGCTTCACCCTCAACTACATCGACTGGAGGAACCCGGCCAACAACGACTACCACGTCACCGCCGAGTTTCCTGTCGAGCGGACGCGCAGCACCGAAACCTGCCGCCCGGACATCGTGCTGTTCGTCAATGGCATCCCCTTTGCGGTGATCGAGTGCAAGTCGCCCAAGGTGGAGGTCGGTCAGGCGGTGTCGCAGATGATCCGCAACCAGCGTGAGGAGTACATCCCCAGGCTTTTTACCTACACCCAGTTGCTGGTTGGGGTGAACAAGAACGGTGGGCGCTACGCTGCCACCGGAACCCCGGCCAAGTTTTGGGCGCTGTGGCGTGAGCAGTTCGATGACGCGAGCGCGGTTGCAGCGGCAGTCAACGCACCTTTGAAGGCCGAGGACAAGGCGGCGCTCTTTTCCGGCGACTTTGCCATCGCACGGAAGTTCTTTGATGCGCTGGAACAGGAAGGCGAGCGCCAGGTGACCGAGCAGGACCGCACGCTCTACAGCCTGTGCCGCCCCGAGCGCTTGCTGGATCTTGCGCTGCAGTTCACCGTGTTTGATGGGGGCATCCGCAAGGTGGCCCGCTACCAGCAGTTCTTTGCCATACAGCGCGTGCTCGAACGGGTCAAGCACCGGGATGATGTGGGGCGACGCTTGGGCGGCATCATCTGGCACACCCAGGGGTCGGGCAAATCACTGACCATGGTGATGCTGGCGCGCGCCCTGGCGCTCGACCCCGACATCCGCAACCCGCGCATCGTGCTGGTGACGGACCGGGTGGATTTGGATAAGCAGCTTGGCAACACCTTTGCCGCCTGCGGCTTGACGCCGGATCGGGCGGACAGCGGGCGCCACCTGCTGGAGCTGGTCTCCGAGAACAAGGCGCACATCGTCACCACGCTCATTCACAAGTTCGACAAGGCGCTGTCGATCAAGAAGCATGTCGAGGAATCGGCCGACATCTTCATCCTGGTCGACGAGAGCCACCGCACGAACTTCGGCGGCTTTGCCGCGCGCATGCGCCAAATGTTCCCGATGGCCTGCTACCTGGGCTTCACCGGGACGCCGCTGATGAAGAAGGAGAAGAACAACTTCGCCAAGTTCGGCGGCTTGATCGATACCTACGCCATCAATCAGGCCGTCAAGGACGGCGCGGTTGTCCCTCTGCTCTACGAGGCGCGGCATGTGGAGATGGAGCAGAACGAGAAAGCCATCGACACCTGGTTCGAGCGCCACACCCAGGGCCTGACGGACGCGCAGAAGGCGGACTTGAAGAAGAAGTACAGCCGGGCGGAGATGCTCAACAAGGCCGACCAGGTGATCTACATGCGCGCCTTCGACATCAGCGAGCACTTCCGGCAGAACTGGCAGGGAACGGGGTTCAAGGCCCAGCTCGTCGCCCCGAGCAAGGCCGCTGCGCTGACCTACAAGAAGTTCCTCGATGAGATCGGGCACGTGACCAGTGACGTCATCATCTCACCGCCGGACACTCGGGAAGGCAACGAGGAGACCGACGACAGCCCGACCGATGACGTGGTCGCCTTTTGGGAACGGATGATGAAGCGGTATGGCTCCGAGGAGGAGTACAACAAGCAGGTCATCAACCTGTTCAAGCACGGCGACGAGCCGGAGATTCTCATCGTCGTCGACAAGCTGCTGACCGGCTTCGACGCGCCACGAAACACGGTGCTGTACTTGACGCGCAAACTGCGCGAGCACACGCTGCTTCAGGCGATCGCGCGCGTGAACCGGTTGTATGACGACGACGAGGGCAGGCAACCCAAGGAGTTCGGCTACATCATCGACTACGCCGGCATCCTGGGTGAGCTCGATCAGGCGCTGACCACTTATAGCGCACTCGATGGATTTGACGAGGCAGACCTTGCGGGGGCTCTGGTTAGCATCAATGAGGAAGTGGCCAAACTGCCCCAGCGTCACGCCGATCTTTGGGACCTCTTTAAAGAGGTCAAGAACCAGCACGACGAAGAGGCCTACGAGCAGCTGCTGGCTGACGAAAAGCTGCGCGAGTCCTTCTACGAGAGACTGGCGGCCTACGGCAAGACGCTGTCCATTGCGATGTCGTCTGAGCAGTTCATCGCATCGACCTCCGAGAAGAAGCTCCAGTCGTACAAAAACGATCTGAAGCGGTTTACGAACCTGAAGGCGTCAGTCAAGTTGCGGTACGCCGAGTCGGTGGATTACCGCGACTTCGAGCCCAAGATCAAGAAGCTGCTGGACACGCATATTTCGGCAAACGAAGTGGTTCGCCTGAATGAGCCCGTGAACATCTTCGACGAGAAAGCGTTCAAGCAGGTGGTCGAGGATCAAGGTGAAGCTAAGGCTACGGCAGCCAAGGCAGACATGATCGCGCACGCGACCAAGAAGGCCATCAGCGAGCGCTTGGAACAGGACCCCGCGTTCTACGAGAAGTTCTCCAAACTCATTCAGCAGGCCATCGACGACTTCCGTGCCAAACGCATCTCCGATCTGGAATACCTGAACAAGGTCAGTCAGATCAAGGATGCGGTTGTCAACCGGCGCAGTGACGATGCCCCGGCGCAGTTGGCCGGTAACGACAATGCCCTTGCTTTGTACGGCGTTATCAAGCCCTATGTCCTCGGCCATGTGAAGGCGGAAGAGACAGCAGCGACGCTTGCTGCCGACTCTGCTGTCGACATCTGGTCGATCATTCAACGCAACAAAAAGGTGGGCTTTTGGGACGACTTGGACGCGCAACGTCGAACGATGAACGAAATCGACGACTACCTGTACGACGAGGTCAAGGACAAGAAGGGTGTCCCTCTGACGACCGGCGAGATGGACGACATCATCGACCGGACGATGCAGCTCGCCAGGCATCGGATGGCGGTATGAGCGACAGAAGCGGCTTGGTCTGCTACGGCGACGAGGTTATCCGCTATGAGATTGTCGAGCGCCCGTCGAGACGAACACTGGGCATCGAGGTGCACCCCGGAGGGCGTGTTCTCGTGCTTGCCCCCAGGGGGTGCGATGACGCAACCATAGACGAGAAGCTTCGCTTGCGGGCAGGGTGGGTCAGTCGTCAGCTGGCAACGTTCTCTCGGTATGAAAGACACACCGCGCCCAGGCAGTATCTCAGCGGTGAATCGCATCGCTACCTGGGCCGACAGTATCGTTTGCGTGTCAAGGCAAACGACTCGGATGCCCGTCAGGATCATGTAAAACTGACCCGTGGCGAGATGTGGGTCATCAGCCCGGGAGAGCTTCCTCCCGCAAAGGTCAAGGCGCTCCTGCGACACTGGTATCTTGGTCGAGCCCGTGAGGTGTTCGATGCTGTGCTGACGGATGCCTTTGATACGTTCCAGCGACTTGGGCACGAGAGGCCACGCATCGTCGTGCGCGAGATGCGCAGCCGTTGGGGGAGCTTGTCGCCAAACGGCCAAATGACGTTGAACTCACGTTTGGTGCAAACCCCACGTCCTTGTATCGAATACGTGATCGTGCAT
>Ga0209721_1002552_pt1 | contig 11163 bp, 11 predicted proteins | sample TshhotsprinmetaG_FD_184139 | JGI IMG/M metagenome (GOLD analysis project Ga0209721, IMG submission 184139) | Hot spring microbial communities from South Africa to study Microbial Dark Matter (Phase II) - Tshipise hot spring metaG (SPAdes)... | ecosystem: Environmental > Aquatic > Thermal springs... | reverse complement strand
GCTCAAAGGCGACACCAAACTCAATCACTTTGCACTCAAGTCCAAACTGTATTTGCGCGCCATCCAATCTGCCTTCGCTGCTTTGCGGGAACTCCATCCCGCTCAACTTGCTGCGTAAGGTGAGTTAAGAAGTGAGTATACCCGAAAATTCCTTGCAGCAACCTTGGGGTATCATTAAGACATGGACACCCGACAACTCTCTCGCTATGCCCGTCAGCGCTTCGGTATAGAGAGTCTACGCTTTCCCGATCTAGCGACCGCCCGCCAAGTGGCCATTCCCCTCAACGTTTCCGCCGGCGATCTCTACGCTTTGGGATGGCTAGACGAAGCCCTGCGCATTCTCCTCGACCATTATGCCCCTCCTCAACTCTTCTCCCACGCCGCCTCCTATCTAGAACAGACACTGGGCGTGACCCCGATCTACATTACCCAACGCACGTTCATCGCCGAATTCCCCACCCACGACGTGTACCTGGGACGCTTGTCCCCCGACGATTATTTAATCCTTCCCCTCGATCCTCCTACTCCGGCCGGCTGGAGCGGAATTCACGCCTCCTTGCGTGAGCTGATATTGGTACACGTGCATAACCTCAACCCGGCCGCCGAACCCCTGAAACCGTTGTTCGACGATGCTCCGCTGCAAAACACCTCCTACCCCGTTGTTGTGAATGGCCTGGACGAATACTTTCGGCAGGCTCTCCAGGCCCAAGAGAGCGGCGAGTCCCCGCTCGACATTCTGCGTGCTCCGGCGATGGCCTCCCCCCACTCGCTCGAAGGGCAGATTCAGTTTCTCATCCAGCGTTGGGGAGAACTGCTAGGAGCCGACCTGGTGCAACGCCTGTTGCGAGCCATAGACTTTGTGCGCGAGGAAACCGTTCGTCGTCATGGGCCGGCCGAGTTCAAGCCCTCCTTCGACGTTCCGACCTACGAGGGCTATCCTGAATACGAACGCTACAGTCCCGATCAGGAATGGATGCCGCGCCTGGTCTTGATCGCCAAAAACATCTACGTCTGGCTTGATCAACTCTCCCGCAAATACCAACGCCAGATCACCCGTTTGGATCAAATCCCCGACGAAGAGCTGGACCTGCTAGCCCGGCGCGGCTTCACCGGCTTATGGCTGATCGGTCTCTGGGAGCGCAGCCGCGCTAGCCGCAAGATCAAACAACGCATGGGACAAGCGGACGCCGTAGCTTCGGCCTATTCCCTCTACAGCTACGACATCGCTGCCGATCTCGGCGGTTGGGAAACGCTGGCGAACCTGCGTTGGCGCGCCTGGCAACGGGGCATTCGCCTGGCCGCCGATATGGTACCTAATCACATGGGAATCGACTCGATCTGGTTGATCGAACACCCTGACTGGTTCCTCTCGGTCGATCAGCCCCCCTATCTCTCCTACACGTTCAACTCCGAAAACCTCTCCGACGATCCGCGCGTGGCCATCGTCCTCGAAGATCACTACCACGACCGATCGGACGCAGCCGTGGTCTTCAAACTGCATCACTACGAGACCAACCGAACACGCTACGTCTATCATGGCAACGACGGCACCTCCTTCCCCTGGAACGACACTGCTCAACTGAATTACCTCAACCCCGAAGTACGCGAAGCCGTGATCCAAACCATCCTGAACGTGGCCCGCAACTTCCCCATCATCCGCTTCGATGCAGCCATGACCTTGGTCAAGCGGCACATCCAACGCTTGTGGTTCCCCGAGCCAGGTGCGGGCGGCGCTATCCCTTCGCGAGCCGAACACGGCATGACACGGGCCGAATTCGATGCCGCCATGCCAGAGGAATTCTGGCGGCAGGTGGTAGATCGAGTGGCCGCCGAAGTCCCCGACACGCTGCTGCTGGCCGAAGCCTTTTGGCTGATGGAAGGCTACTTCGTCCGCACGTTAGGAATGCATCGAGTGTATAACTCCGCTTTTATGCACATGCTGCGCGATGAGGAGAATGCCAAATACCGTCTGGCGATCAAGAATACTCTGGAATTTGACCCGCGCATCTTGCAACGCTATGTTAACTTCATGAATAACCCCGACGAGAAGACCGCTGCCGAGCAATTCGGCAAAGGGGATAAATACTTCGGCGTCTGCGTCCTGCTCTGCACCCTGCCTGGGCTGCCCATGTTTGGCCACGGACAAATCGAAGGGTTTTACGAGAAATATGGGATGGAATATCGCCGCGCCCGATGGGAGGAGATTCCCGACGAAGGCTTTATCCACTATCATGAGCAGATCATCTTCCCATTGCTGCATCGCCGTCGCCTGTTTGCCGGTGTAGAAAATTTCTTCCTATACGATTTGTTCACTCCCGAAGGGACGGTGGACGAGAACGTCTTCGCATACTCGAATCGTCTGGGGGACGATCGGGCGTTGGTGATATATCACAATCGCTTTGCAAATACGCAAGGCTGGATTCGCCTGTCGGCCGCTCGCTTGCAAGACGGTCGTCTTCAGCGGGTTTCTCTGGCTAAAGGGTTGGGGCTGCCGGCCCAAGGCTTCGTGATCGTCCGAGACAGCATCGCCCATCGGGAACACATCCGATCTTGTCAGGAATTGGCCGAAAAGGGGCTATACGTCGAGCTAGGCGCCTACCAATGTCACGTCTTTCTCGATTTTCGTTTTGTGGACGGAGAGGGATGGAAACGCGTTCATGACGCGCTAGCGGGGGCCGGCGCGCCTTCCGTTCAAGCTGTCTTCGATGAACTGGTTGGCCGCCTATCGCAGCCTTCCGAAGCTGAACCGGCTCCAGAAGTCCCAACCAAGCCAAAACGAACGAAGCGCACTCCATCGGCCAAAGCAACGCCCCAGGCAAGCCACAAGAGCGTTGACAAAGGTTCTCGTCGCAAGAAACCGAAAGGAAATTGACCGATTGACGCGGCGTGCTCTTCACCGAACGGCTCCCAAAACAGACACCGCCTGGTCTAAGGACCAAAGCGGTGCCTGTTTACGCTGTGGCGTCCGATCAATCAATCTCTAGTGGCTAGAGAGGAGGGATGCCACAGCGCAGGGGTTCAGACAACTATGATCCATGATAGACATCACCTCCTCTTCCAAGAATGGCTATTCCGATAATGTTCCCCCTGCTTACACAAAGCCAGTATTACACACTTTTATAGATAAGTCAATGGCGCCTGAAACATGCTTATGAAACTGTAATCTGCGATCAGGGCCAGCGATCAGCGGCCAGCAGGCGGCCATGGGATCACCACCGGCCTGGTGTAGCCATGTTTTTCAACAGTATATAGATTGCCGCCGGAGGGCGCTGGACAACCGGCCTCGTCCTTCACAGTATACGAAGTGTCGTTATCGGTGGGTAGCGAAGCCGGATGCCAAATCAGGTACCCACCCTGACAGACAAACAGGTCCAAGAAGTATCCACGATCATCGTCATCGGTCATGTTCACCTTATCCCAGGTAATGGTCACCCAGTCGCCGCTGCGCGTGGCTTGTACGTTCTTGGGAGGCTTGTAGAGCACGCTGGGGCCAGGCAGTTTCACCGGCGCGTACCGAACGGTGGTAATATCGCCGACCACCTCCACGACCGAGGGTGCAACCCAACAGAAATAGTGCAACTTGTCGAATTTGACATACAACCAGCGACTATATTGAAACCGGCCACGCACGGTGCCGGTATCGCCGGGGTAGAGATCGGCAGCATGCAGGTAGGCTTTGGCCGGCCCGTAGCGGCAATGGGCCTGCATGATCACTGTCACACTAGGGAAGGCAAAGGTGGGCGATGGCGTGATGGTCGGGGTAGCCGTTTCGGTAGGGGTGAATGTGAGCGTGGGCGTCTCAGTAGGAGTGAAGGTCAGGCTCGGGGTGAGGGTGAACGTAACCGTGGGCGACGCCGTTGGAGGATTCGTCGGCCGGGGAGAAGGAGTCGCCGTTTCGGTAGGAACAGGGGAAGCTATCGGGCCGGCAGACAAGCCAGGAGCGCAACCCACCAGCGCTAAAGCAATTAGAAGAGATGCTATTTTGAAGTCCATAGGATAATTTCTCTACCGTACATGAGTAAGCAAAAAGATCAAGTCATGGGGTATAACTTCGGGTTGCTGAAACCTAAGAAGAGAAGCCGAATGACGGATTGCTATCAAGTATACACGAAAGTGCCCAAGATGCTCACTGTGTGACCGTAATACTGTGACGCCCTGTTCGATGTGCTGGATGCGCTCCTATCGGCTGGCAGTGTGTCGTCCTTTGCAATGCTCAGCCAGCACGAGCGTTTCCGCCGCAAGCGGCCCAGTCGGTACGCAGCCGTGGAAGACGGCCCGATCACCGCCGCCGCGCTGGAGCGCCTAGGTCCTCCGCTGGTCGATCGAGCTGGGGGTGCGCTTCCGCAAGGAGAACCTCGGCTGGACCCTGCCCCGCTTTCCGCACGCCGAGACCGGCAATACCTGGACCCTGCCAACGGCGCTGGCGCACTGGATGCTCTGCCTGGCTCGCCCTATCGTGCAGGACGCACCCTTGCCCTGGCAAAGGCGGCAGACGCGCCTGATTCCACAGCAGGTACGGCAGAGCCTGAAGCCGATTTTCGCGCCGATCGGCTTGCCGGCCCGAGCACCTAAACGGCGCGGAAAACCGCCTGGCCGGCCCAGTGGCAAGCCGCGAACGCCCAAACCGCGCTACAAAGTGGTCAAGAAGGGTGCCGCGGCGGCGCAGCCCGCCTGAAATGCGATTGGTAAGGTGCAACTTCTCATCCTGACTAACCGTCAGGACGATGGCGTTTGTCTAATCTCGAGTTAAAAGGACTGGCCACTGAAAACCCAAACCCTGTCGACAGCTCAGCTACTCTTGCTTCCAGCTCGTCTCCTACTCCCTGCTCAACTAAAATAGACAACAACTCTTCTCGGATTCGAGCTTGGATTTGCTCATCGGTCGGGTCAGAAGGCAACGCAGGCGAAGATGAAGCTTTTGGCTGATAAGCTAATTGCTGTCTAATCAGGCTTGCTAATTGATGATCGTCCATATTCAAAGACGACAATAACTGGTCAATGCTAGGATTGGCTTTGACTTCCTGGGCAATCAACTCTGACAACCTATCCGATAACTCAGGATGAGCGGACAACTGTCCTTGTAGAGCTGAATCTGATGATAACGCCAGCCTAATCAGATTCGACACCCGCTGTTCCAATGAATTCGGAACGCCTGCTAAAATCTGATCTAAAGTCGCCTCAGCAGATAATCGCTGGCTGACTGCCTGGACTAACTGTTCATCAGTTAGAGAAAAATACTCCTTGACAATCGACTGGACCTCTTGGCCGGTCAGGTGGGTGAAAAACTCCGGCCTCAGCCATTCCGCCGCTTCGGCTTCGCCCCACCATGCTTTTATCTGCTTATAACCCCGCTTATAATTCAACCAACCTTCCAAGCCAGCCATGGTCTCCAGATAATCAAAGACATCGCCGGCAAACTTCTCTTCAATGATTTGATTGAGGGCCTCCTGAGTCAATTTATCTTCTTCTTTTCGGCCCTGATTAACCAGTTGCAAAGCGACGTCTCTTATCTGTTCATCTGAAAGCTGCAGGCTTTCCGCCCACACCGGCAACTCGCCCGGCTTCAAAAGCCCCATCTCCAGCCGGATCTTCAACAGCTGCGGCGGTCTCAAGGCCAAGACACTCTCCAGATTGTCTTTGAGAATCTGCCATGGGTTATTCAGGTCTTCGATCTGGCCAGAGAGCGCCTTTTCCACTCCTGGCGTCTCCGATAGAGAAAGCGCAGCCAGGCCTGGGATGACATCATACAGGCTCTCTGGCAGGTCAACCTCCACAAAGCCCCGATAGGCCGGCCCAGGCATCCAAGCCCTCACCCGGCCTTCTTCCAGCTCCTGGGCAATCTCATAGCCTTTTTCTTCGGCTTCTTCTTTGGTCATCTCAACAAGCTGTCTTTCCCCATTTGGCTTGAAGTCTTTGAAATACACATAGCCTTTGCCGGTGGATGGGTTAACAAAGATCGGATAGCCACTGCGGTCAAATGGGTCAAAAGCTGTAGATGGGGCAGATCATCGACCGGCCGGATGGCCTCCACGGCTTCAGCCGTGTGGACCGCTCCCTCCTCATCGCCCAAGACGCTCAAGCGCAACTGACCGTCTTCACACCTGACCACCTCAGTCATCTCTGGGTGCTCCTGTAGATAGGCCGCCAGGCTGGGGTTGACCTTCTCCACTGCCTGCGCCAGCGCCAGCGCCTGTTGCTCCTGGGGGCTGAGGGTGGCGGTGGGCGTGGGGGAGGGGGTGGGGGTGGCGGTGGGCATAGCGGTGGGCGTGTGGGTCGGCGTGGGAGTGACCGTTGGGGTGGGCGTGGGGGATGGCACGGCCGGGGCGCAGGCGGTCAGCAGGGCGAGGGCGAGCAGGCGGGTCATGGCAGGCCTCCATTCGTTTATTCGTGGCCGAAATTCGTTGCCGGTCTTTGTATAACAGGATGAGCTTTGCTGGGGCAGCAGTTGTTATCAAAATTATACTGCGCGATGAACAACGGTCCACTATCAGCCCGGCGGGCTTCCACGTACTGAGCCGCTAAATTCGTTGACGGTTTTTGCAGCCAACCCAGGCACAGCCCGGCAAGCCAGGACCCACAGTCGGCAAAATCAACCGTCCCGAAGGATTTGAGCCTTCGGGACGGCGGTTTACATCTCCAGTCGCGCCAGGATTTCGGCAGGGACCTGGCCCCGTAAATGCGGATACCGCTCAAGCAGGCGGGCGATGTCTGCCAGGTCTTTCTGGCGTTTGCTGCCGCGCCGTTCGGGGTCGAGCGCCGCCCAGAGTTTCCCCTGCAACACATCTTCCAGACAGGCGACCGGCAGCCGTATGCCGAGTACCTCCCCCTCCACTGCCCGTTCCACAAAAGCACGATAGCGTGCATCGGTTTGAATCTGCGCTCGTAAATCGGAACCCGGCAGAGAAAGGTTGAGGCTATGCGGGAAGCGCCTGACGGTAAATTTCTCTGCCAGTTGTCTTTCCAGGTCATCGAGCGATTCGACAGCCACCGCCAGGTCCAAGTCCAGACTGACCAGCGGTTCAACATAGGCATTGACCGCCTGCCCGCCGATGACGCAAAAGCGAATCTCCCGCTCGCGCAAAAAGGCCAGCAGGGTTTCGAGCAGGTTGGTCGTATCCATAGCAACGGTTTTCCAGAACGTTCGGGCTTGCATGGGCTGTCGTGACGAACATTATACGACAAAATACGACAAAAGGCGCGCCATTCGTTCATGCGTGGCTCACATTCGTTGACGGTTTTTACACACCCTCCCAAAAACTGGCTTCCTCATCTCCTCGACCGCCGCCGTCGGCGACCCGCCAATCGGCGCGATATGGGTCACATAACAAATCCCATTCACACAAGCAGCGGAGCAGGCCCCCCTGGCGCCGCATAACATTGCCGGCCTTGTTCAATAAGTCTCTTTGGATGGTACGAACTATCTCTAGAAGGGCCACACGTCCGAAGATCAACGGGCGCATCACGCCTGTTCATCGATTTATGCACCAAAGCCAATCTGGATTACAATCATAGCCATGAGCGTTTCGCCTCCCTCTTCCCCGCCGTCCGGTGTGCCGCCCTTGCGGCCTCAACCGCGCGCCTCGCTTCTCCGTTCTACCCTGTTCGTCGCTATTTTGTTGGCTACGCTGTTCACCGCCTGGAGCCCTTCGGATTTGTCGCTTCGCGATCTGCGAGACCAGATGACGCGCTGGCTTACGCCGCGTCCGTTAGCTCCTGCGCCGGTGATCACGACGCCCTTGCCTCCGCTGCGCATCGGGATCGTGGCCGGCCATTTGGGAAGCGACCCCGGCGCTGTGTGCGTGGATGAAAACGGCCAGGTGACGCTGACCGAGCAGGAGGTCAATCTCAAGATCGCCACCTTGGTGCAGCAAGCGCTCCAGACGCTTGGCTATCAGGTGGAGCTATTGCAAGAGTTTGACACTCGCTTGGCCGGTTTTCGCGGCGCTGTCTTGGTGTCGATTCACAATGACTCGTGCGAGTACATCAACGATCAGGCGACCGGCTTCAAGGTGGCCGCTGCGCGCGATACCCGCGATCTCAATCGCGCCGAACGCTTGACAGCGTGTTTGGTGGATCGCTATTTGCGCGTCACGGGCTTGAAGTACCATCCTGGCAGCATTACCCCGGATATGACCGATTATCACACGTTCTCGGAAATTGACCCGAATACCGTGGCAGCGATCATCGAGACCGGTTTTCTCTACCTCGATCGTGAGTTCCTCACCCGTCAAACGGATCGCGTGGCCGAGGGAATCGTGCAAGGCATTCTGTGTTTCATCAACAATGAAAGCATCGAGCCGACGCCGTTTCCCAAGTAGTCTGGTCAGTTGGGGTGGTTTTGTAGAGCCGGTTCTCTCTGGGGCAGTGAACGGCTTGCGAAGACGTTCATTGTCTCAACCGGTAAGAATAACGCCACCCGGGTCGGGCTCTTTCAGGTACAGAGCAAGATACCGAATGCCTATGGGTCCACCTGGGATATCTGGATGCCGTATTGGCTGGGCATCTATTGGGCCGGCGGCTCGGAGAACGGCATCCATGCCTTGCCGATCTTGTCGAACGGGCAGGAGCTGTGGGCCGGTTATCTGGGACGGCCGGTGTCGTATGGCTGTGTAGTGCTCCATCCGTCAGATGCGGAGTGGCTATATCACTGGGCAGAATTGGGCACGCCGGTGGAAATTCGTCGTTGAGAAATTAGAGTTTTATGATAGAATTTTGTGTAGGATAATTCAAGCAGGTTATGATGAGCGCCGATCCACAGTCTCTACACCCGCTTCTGGAGGCGGCCCGGCAAGCGTTGCGTCGCGGCGATCGAGAGGAAACGCGGCGATTGGCCGAACAAATCGTCCGCTTCGCGCCGGACCTCGAGGAGGGCTGGCTGATCCTGAGCGCGGTCGCCGGCCCCCAGGAAAGTCTGACCTATGCCCGACGGGCGTTGGCGATCCGACCGGATTCGCCGCGCGCCCAACGAGCGGTGGCATGGGCACAGAGTCGGGTGGAGGGGAGGCCCGGGGACGGGGCAGCCAGCCAAGGGGTCCGCAGGGAACCGCCGCGGTGGCTGTGGGGAATGGTCGGTTGGTTGGGAGTGTTGATGTGCGCGGTGTTGGGGTTGGCTATGTGGTCGGCTTCTCAATCCTTTGCCTTGATGGGGGCGTGGCAAAGCTTGGACGTGACAGGGGAAGGAGAAAGGTCCTTTCGGAATTTCCAACCGGCTTATCTTCCCAAGCCAACCTATGCTCCTCTTTGGACGTCCACTGCCATGCCGGCCTGGACCGCTCCTCTCTTGCCCACGCTGACGGCTACTCTGCCTGTCACCGACACTCCACAGCCCACCGAGACCGAGGTGCCCACCGAGAGGCCGGCCCCAACCGAACCCCCTACCTTTACCGCAACTCCAACCTTTACCGAGCCGCCCGGCATGCTGGAAGCATATATTGTGCCGGACACGCCCACGCCGATTCGGCCGACGCCCGCGGCGGTTCAGCCGGCCGGCAACGGAGCCCGCTGGATTTTGGTGGATCTCTCGGAGCAACGGTTATATGCTTACGAGGGGGATGTGGTGGTGAATGTGTTTGTCGTTTCTACTGGCGTTGCCGCAACGCCCACGGTGACCGGTTCGTATCGAATCTACGCACGCTATCGCTACGCAGATATGCGCGGTCCGGGGTATTATTTGAAGGATGTTCCTTATGTGATGTATTTTTATAAGAGTTACGGCATCCATGGCACCTACTGGCACAATAACTTTGGCCGGCCGATGAGCCGTGGTTGTGTGAATATGCGCATTTCGGACGCCGAATGGTTGTATCACTGGTCCACGTACGGCACGCTGGTAGTGGTTCAGCGCTGATGAACGGTCGGCAGGCAGCGATCTCTCGACGCGAGGTGTTGAAGCTGGGTGCGTTTGGCTTTGTGGGGTGGTTGTTGCACCGTCCGCTTTGGTCTTTGGTTGAGGGAGTCTTTTCTGTGCCGCCGGAACCGCTCGCTCAGGGACGGATTGCTGCCGATGTGGTCTGGGCCTACGATGCGCCTTCTAAGAGAGCGAAGCCGGTGCGCTTGTATTGGCGTGATCTGATCGTGGAAATTGCCGGCGCAGCGGTTGATGAAGACCCTACGGCGTATAACCGTGTGTGGTATCGGTTGGCAGACGGCACGTATGTGTATTCGGGAGATGTGCAACCGGTGCGCACTCTGCTCAACGAGCCGCCAAGCTCGCTGCCGGCACATGGACAGTTGGGGGAGGTGAGCGTCCCATTTACCGATGCTCATCAGGCCGCCGATCCGAACTCGAAGGTGGTGTATCGCTTGTATTATGAATCTACCCACTGGGTGATGGGGGTGGTGAACGGTTCGGATGGGCAGCCATGGCTGCGCTTGTTGGACGACAAGTATGAGCAGTTCTATTTTGTGCCGGCAACCTATGTACGTTTGATCCCGCCGGAGGAGCTGGAGCCGATCTCGCCCTGGGTTCCGCCGGCTGAGAAGCGGATTGATGTGCGTCTGCGATCGCAGGTGGCCTTAGCCTACGAGGCCGGGCAGCTTGTGTTTGCAGCGCGCATTGCCAGCGGATCGCTACACCCGTCGTCGCGTTATGCGACGCCGCTCGGACGGTTTCGCACGTATTACAAGCGCGCTAGCCGGCATATGGCGGCTGGGGACGTGGCGGCCAGCGGTTTTGACCTGCCCGGTGTGCCTTGGGTGCTCTACATCAAGGACAATGGCATCTCCTTGCATGGGACGTACTGGCACAACGATTTCGGCGCTCCGCGCTCGCATGGGTGTATCAATCTGGCGCCAGCGGCGGCCAAGTGGTTTTACCGCTGGTCGTTGCCGACGGTGCCGTTTGAGCGACCCTTTAAGCTCGATTTTTATCAGGCGACGCGCGTGGATATTGTGATGTGAAGCCCAGAGGGATGCATGGGACACTCTGCCGCTCTAGGTTCGTCGGAGGCCAGCGGATGTTTTGGAAGTACATTGAGCAAGGAAGCGACTTTTCAAATTTAAAACTCACCTTACGCAGCAAGTTGAGCGGGATGGAGTTCCCGCAAAGCAGCGAAGGCAGATTGGATGGCGCGCAAATACAGTTTGGACTTGAGTGCAAAGTGATTGAGTTTGGTGTCGCCTTTGAGTAGTTCGAGTTTGATATAACCGCACAAAGCCGCAAAG
>Ga0209721_1002543_pt1 | contig 11207 bp, 7 predicted proteins | sample TshhotsprinmetaG_FD_184139 | JGI IMG/M metagenome (GOLD analysis project Ga0209721, IMG submission 184139) | Hot spring microbial communities from South Africa to study Microbial Dark Matter (Phase II) - Tshipise hot spring metaG (SPAdes)... | ecosystem: Environmental > Aquatic > Thermal springs... | reverse complement strand
AATTCCTCGAGCGCCAATAGCATTAAGCGCTGTTTCGGCAAGAAAACCGGCGTCGGAATCGTCCAAAGCCGCCATCCTGATAAGAGGCAGGACGGCCGGTTTTCCGATTGCGGTAAGGGCTTTGAATGCACTCTCCCGAACAAGCGCATCCTCATCCCTTAAGGCTTCCATCAAAACACCAACACATTCAGAATCGCCCAGCTCCCCCAGGGCTTCGGCGGCGCAAGCCCTTACCTTGCGATCAGGATCTTTCAAAGCTCGGGATAAAGAACCTATGGAAACCTCGAGCCCGCTTTTCCCGAGCGCCCTCGCCGCCTGAGAACGTGTCAAGGGGTCCGCATCCTGGAGCGCTTCATTAAGCTCCCCGAAGGCTTTCGCCCCAATCCGACCTAATGCTTTAACCACCTCGTCCCTCAACTTTGAGTCTTCCCCGCTGAGAAGCGACACAAGCGGAGCCACGGCTTCCGATGCTTTCATAACCCCGAGAGCAGCGGCGGCGCTGCGCCTTTGGACTATGTCTTTCTCCTCATCAGTTACGACCTCGATCAGCGAACCTGCCGCTTTTGCTCCTATTTGAACGAGGGCACTCATCGCCTCCTTCCTGACTCCCTCATCCTTATCCGATAAAATCTCTATAAGGGAATCAATTGCCCTCCTGTCATCGAGACCCGCAATAGCGCGCGCGGCTGACATTCTTACAACCGCATCCTGACTCTTAAGCGCCTCCAGAAGCGGTTCGAAAGCGGCTTCCCCCAGGTTTTTAAACGACTCTGCCGCCCGGCAACGCACCTCGGGATCAGGGTCTCCGAGAACCGTCAAAAGCGGTTCAACCGCCCTTTCGTCTCCAATGTTGCCCAGGGTTATCGCCGCGGCACCCCGCAGCGATTTATCTCTGCTCGAAAGAGCTTTTATGAGAGGCTCTATCTCCCTTTTGCCCCTTATCCTATTGATCGCCCTCCTGGCTTCATCCCTGACATGCGGCGACCCCTCCCGAAGGGCAGACTCGAGAAATTCGAGGGCGGAGCGGTCCCCTATCTGACCGAGGGCGAAAGCGGCGGCACTCTTGAGTTCGTCGTTATCCTTCTGAAGAATATCCACAAGCGCCGGAATCGCTTCACTTAATCCTATGTACCCAAGGGTGAGCGCAGAAGCCTTCTTCTCCTCGATACCCACCTCATCACTGCGCAACAATTCGATAAGAGACGAAACCGCAGGCTCGCCAATCTTTCCCAGAGCCTCAGCGGCATCCACGCTTACGCTACCGGCGGCATCCGAGAGGGCGCAAACCAAATACGGTATGGCCCTCTCATCCCCGATATCCCCCAAAGCCCTTGCGGATGCCGCCCTGACGCTTCTGTCAGGATCGCCGAGAAGTTCTAAGAGTGGGAGTATCGCGGAACGCTCCTGAAGCTTTCCCAGCGATAAAGCGGCCGCGCTGCGAACTTCGGGCTCCTCATCAAGTAAAAGTGAAATGAGCCTTTCAGACGCGTCGCTAATTTTAAGTATCCCTGCGGCGAGCGCCGCGGCGCGTCTTGTGGAAGAGTCCGCTGATGAAAACTCTCTTACTATCGCCCAGTGAACCACATCCTTCACCGCTTTGAGCGCGTCAACCAACGGCTCGGGATGAATCCTATAACCTGAAGCTCCCAGCGACATCGCAACAGAGGCAGTAACATCAACGTCTCGGGCTTCAATGGATTTGACCAGGGCAGCCACCGCGGTCGAATCACCTATTGAGGCGAGCGAAAACGCAGCGGCGTTTTTTACCTCGCGGTTGGCGTCCTCCAGTGCTCGGATTAATGGCATGACGGCAGTGGAGTCCCCGATCTTTCCAAGACTAATTGCCGCATGTTTTCGGACAACTCTGTCTCTGTCACGAAGAGCCCTTATCAGATGTTTCACAGCCCTAACGTCCCCGGTGTCTCCGAGGCAAGCTGCCGCATGTCTTCTTACCGATCTTTCCCCTTGCTCCAGCGCAGCAAAGAGATATCCGACCACTTTAGGATCACGAATTTTTCCAAGAGCAACAACCGACTCCAACCTGAGACCCAGATCGGGCGATGACAGAGCAGCTTCCCCTAAAACATCCACCGCGCACTCCGCTCCTATTTCACCGAGAGCATACGCTGCAGCTCTTCTCACCTCAGCGGAATCATCATCCACTGCGCTGATTAACGCTTCCGAAGCGGCAGCATCACCAATCTTGCCGAGCGCGCGGGCCGCTTCGGCTCTAACGGAGGGCTCGGTATCACGAACCGCCGCGGTGAGAGGACCAACTGCCATCCTGCTTTTCGCATACCCGAGGGCAAGAGCAGCATTCCTTCGCTCGTGAGGATCTCTATCCTTGAGCGCCCTCAAGATTTCGGATAAGCCCCTGTTGTCCCCCCATAAAGCCAGCAAGAAAGACGCCGCCCTTTTGACCTCCTGCCTTTCATCCTCTGAAAGCACCCTTGTTATCTCCGAGCTAACCTCTGGACGCCTTTCTTTCAGAGAAGTGAGCATCCCTGTGGCTCTTTCGTGCCCGATCCTTGCAAGAGCGATAGCGGCCGCTTTTACAATATCAGGGTTCAAGTCATCTAAAGCACCCAAAAGCGGCTCGATTGCTCTCGGGTCACGAATTTTTCCCAGAGCCTCGATTGCGTCCTCTCTCACGTACTCGTTCGCGTCTTTTAAAGCTTCGAGCAGCGCGTCAACAGCGCGCGGAGAACCTATCCGCCCTAAAGACTGAGCGCTTGCCCTTCGAACATCGGGGTCCCCGTCAGTCAGGGCGCGGACTAACGCGGGCACCGCTTTATTGGAGCCGATGCTTCCCAGAGCGACGACCGCGGCCCACTTCCTCTCGGAATCGGCGCTCCCGAGCATCTCGATAAGGGGTTTTACGGCGCGCTCATCCCCGCTTGCAGCAAGTTCCCATGCCTGTTCCCTCATCATCTCCGATTGGTCTTTGCTTTTGAGCCTTAAATCGGCTTCGTGTTCTCGTTCTATTTCGGTCTCCTCCCCGAAAAAACCATCCAAAAGTGAATCCCCGAAACCGACTGCGGGTTTTCGCTGCAATATCTGTTCACTTCTTTTTTGCTTTTCGATCAAACGCCCGCGCGCTCCTTCAACTTTCATGCCCTTCTCAGGCGCGTATCCCCTTTTCCCTCTCTTGCTTAAAGAAAATTTATTAGCACCGATTCTCAGTTCCTCGCCCGACCTGGCGAACTCACCTGACTGGCTTACATCAATTCGAAGAAAAGTGCTTTCATCTCCGGGCGTTCGCGATTGGATAGCGCGCTCTGAGATTTGCGTCTTTTCGCTTTCGCTTTCATGCTGCTGGGGAACAAAGTCATCCTTTCTCAGAAGGTATGCTACGCCGGTGACGGGGGATCTAACCACGTATACTGCGCCAGGGTACCTGGGGATTTCCTCTGCGATCTTCTCGATTTGCACAAGATCGCCTTTCCTGAAGATTGTTTTTCCCTTTTGGGAAATATCTCGAGCGATGTAGTATTTGCCGCCTACCTTTAACAATTCATGCATTTGCAGCTCCCGCTATGGCGAGTATTATATCAGTTTAAGCCCTTCCTGCCATCACCCAAAAACGGAGTAAAAGTGGGTTCTCTTTACCGAAAATCGATATGGGGGACAACCAGAAAAATGTTCTTCAAAGCAGAAAGACTAATCAGGAACTTGAGCAAATCCGAATTGAGGACAACTCCCGAAGCGAAAGACCTTATTGAATCGCTTCTTATTTTGACCGCACCTAAAGACTGGATGTCATATTCTATGGCGCACCCGATGCGGCCGACTTCTTCTTTCCCGTGAATCTCCAGATGACCTCAATTAGCACCACGCCAATTCCCGCTATGCCGAGCGTCTGTAAAATAAGCCTAATGCCGGGCATATCCAGCGCGAAGATCCTCAAAAAGAAGGGCACGGTAAAAACAATCAAAATCGCAAGGACCATTGCCCCGAGAAGCACTCCCTTCCAAATCGTAAGAGGTCTTGCCAGTTCAAAGATTATCCAGGTCCCAATGATTGCAATAGCCAGGGTCGCCATGGTGCGAGACTCGGAAAACGGCACGCCCTGATGTACATTCGATAGCGAGCCCGCGGTGAAAGCGGATGCCGCCGCCACCAGTCCGGCGGGAATCGAAAAAGAAAGTATTCTTTTTAAAAACCCCGGTCTGTACCGCTCAGCAGTGGGCGCAAATGAAAGGAAGAAAGCGGGAGTGCCTATTGTTATCGCGCTGATGAGGGTAAAATGCCTCGGAAGAAAGATGAAAGCCCAGCCGGCTATACTTATGATGATGGAAAGCAGAGTGGAGTAAACATTCTTAGTCAGAAAGAGATTTGCCACCCTCTCCATGTTAGCTATGACTCTTCTTCCCTCAGCGACAACCCCAGGAAGGGTCTTGAAACGACCGTCGAGCAGAACCACCTCAGCAACCGCCCTGCTTGCGGGCGAACCTGACCCCATCGCTATTCCTATATCAGCTTTCTTCAAAGCAAGAGCGTCATTAACCCCGTCACCTGTCATTGCCACGACATGCTCTCTCCTTTGAAGAGCCTGAACCATTTTCCGCTTCTGCTGCGGGGTCACCCTGCCGAAGACGCTTCTCTCTTCCATCAATGAGGAGAGCGCCTCTTCATCATCCGGCAACGTTCGCGAATCCACGGGCGGGTTCCTGACATCAACTCCAACCTGTCTGGCAATCGCGGCGACCGTTTCGGGGTTGTCCCCTGAGATAATCTTCACGTTTACGTTCTGGCTTTTGAAATATTCAAGCGTGTCACCAGCATCGGGTCTTACCCGCTCCTGCAGAACGAGTATCGCCACGGGGCGGATGTTATCCGGAATCCCGTCACCTTCGACAAGCGCCCGGGCCTTCGCAAGTAGCAAGACCCTTAAACCCGCGGATGCGTGCCCGCTCACCCTGCGCATGATGTCGTCGGCTTTAATCCGCGCAAGGAGAACCTCAGGGGCGCCCAGCAGCCACGCGCCCATTCCTTCAAACTCGATTCCGCTCCATTTGCGAGCGGAGGAAAACTCCACGCTCCTTACCGCCTTCCAGTCGGGAGGCATGTCAAATTTCTCGGCTATCGCGGCTAAAGTGGCGTTCTTCGTTTCCGGCTCATTTGCCAGAGCAGCAAGCGCGTCGCGGCACGCCCTTTCATCGCCATCAAGGAATTCAACACGACTTACGCTCAGGTTCCCGTCAGTCAGGGTGCCCGTCTTGTCAAGACAGATGACATCAACCCTGGCAAGCGTTTCAACAGCAGGAAGTTCTTGAACGAGTACCTTTTTCCTCGCAAGTTTTATCACGCTTACGGCAAAAGCCACGCTCGTTAAGAGGACCAAACCCTCCGGAACCATGCCCACAAGACCGGCAACGACCCCGGGAACCGCTTTCCCGAACGAGCCGTGAACCTTCAACTGGCTGTATAAGAGAATCGCGGCAACCGGTACCATGATGTAGGTGATGTATTTGAGTATCAGGTTTATTCCCTCCCGCAGTTCCGAGCGGGCTATCGTGAACTGCCGCGCTTCTTTAGCCAGTTTGCGCGCATACGTCTCGGGACCGACTTTCCGCGCTTCGACATACCCTGAGCCCGCGACAACAATGGTTCCGGAAAGCACCTCATCCCCTTCTTCTTTCACAACCGGCACCGATTCGCCAGTTATAAGCGACTCATCCACCTCCAGACCATCGGATTTCAGAACAACGCCGTCAATGGGAATCTGGTCCCCGCTTTTCAGATGAATAACGTCATCCTCGACGATCTCGGCAGTCCCGATCTCCCGCGTTTTCCCCTCCCTTATCACCCGAGCGGTTGGCGCAACCAGAATCGACAGTCTGTCGAGGGCGATTTTCGCCCGAAGCTCTTGAATGATTCCGATCAGCGTATTGCAGACCAGCACTATTCCAAAAAGAGCATCCCCAGGATGACCAAAGACCATGATTATCACGAAGAGGCCGCCGAGAATCGCGTTGAAACGCGTAAATACATTGGCTCTCATTATGTGCCAGAGGCTTCTGCTGGTTATCTCCTTTGCGGCATTCGTCTTGCCCTTCTGGATACGCTCGGCAACTTCCCTTTCTGAGAGTCCCGGAAGCGCGCTTAGATCAGACATCTTGGCACCCTCATTTCTACCCGGAAAAGCGGAACAAGCTCACCCTGAGCAATGAATTGCACGGTATTAACAGAACAATTTCCCTTGAGCGTATTGTCGAGTTTGTCTTCACACAAAAAGTCTTGCCTAACCGGTATTCCCTCAAATCCACCGGCAGAATAGAAATCAGCGTACTCAAGTTATCTGGATATTCTTTCATATCTATCCGGCAAAGTACCTGTTTTCCGCATGGAAATCTTACCAAAGAAAGCGGAAAGTGTTGGAGCAAACGTGTCTTCCTTTTCACTCTTTTACAATGATTCTTTCAAAAGGCTAAAAGGAGTACCCCCTAACACTAATTGACCAGCGTGATAAAATACCTTAAAAAGTCTCATTTCTTGCTGTAGGTTAATTCGGGTGAGAAGCGGAAGGGAAAGCGGTACTGATAGTCAAGCTCATCAACGCCGATTCTAAATCTACAAGCGGTGTTCTCGCAAGTAAGTCAGTGTCAATAACGCGTGGTTCGCACCTCATTCCCTTACGGTTTATGGAAACATGCTCGAGTTGTCTGGGTGCCTTCCGAAAACAGTTCAAGTGTTAGACTGAAATTTTCCGTGCTGACTACAAGCGTCTTTTTTTCCTTTAAGAGTGAATCATTTTAGGCGACCTGGCGCCTGAGGATCGAAGAACCGGTAAACAAACGGGGAAGAGAGAAGGAGGAAAAATGGAGAAGAACTACAAGTACTGGCCTGAAGGAGTTTGCAAGAGCCTTGACTATCCGAAGATTCCCATTCCACAAATACTTAGATCCTCCGCTCTTAACTGGCCGGATCGAAACGCGATAATTTTCGGCGGCATGGAGATAACCTTCCGTGAACTTGATAACCTATCTGACAGATTCGCTAAAGCTTTGTATGAGCTCGGAGTCAGAAAGGGTGACCGGGTAGGAGTTCATCTGCCAAACAGCACTCAGTTTGCCATCGCTTACTATGGATTGCTGAAAGCGGGAGCGGTCTTCGTTCCTTTGAGCCCGCTCCTTGCCGAAAGAGAACTGCACTTCCAGCTGAACGACGCGGGAGTCGAGACATTCATAGGGCTCGACATGCTCTTTTCAGCCCCGCAAAACGTCTTGCCGGAAACACCTGTTAAAAGAGCGATAATTGTCAGCCTGGCAGACTGCTATCCTCCAATATCTGCTCCTGCAAAGGCGCTACAAAAAATGCCCGCGCCGGAGGGCACAATCGATTTCACCTCACTTGTCGCCCAGCATGAGCCAGATCCCCCTCAGGTGGAGATTGACCCGGTGAATGACATCGCCCACATTGCGTATACCGGTGGTACCACGGGGACCCCAAAGGGAGTCATGGTCACGCATTACAACGTAGTGGTCAACTGTTGTCAGTTCTTCTACTGGTTCGGCGGCGGGCAGGTAACCTATGAGAACGGCAGGATAGGTCGGCGGCTTCTTGAGGGGGACAAACCTGAAAACCATCCAACCCGACCTGGGGTTGAGGTCATACTCGTCGTTGTTCCCTGGTTTCACGCCATGGGTGTGGTAGGCTACCTAAACCACCTTGTGCTTGGAGGCGTTACGGCCATAGCGTATCCCCGCTTCGACCCGTATGAATACCTTGTCGGAATCAACAAATACCGTGCAACCGCGTTCGGCGGCGCGCCTCAGCTTTTCGTGCCGCTTGTCGAACATCCGCTTTACAAAGAGATTGACATGTCGGATATCAGGCTCGTCGTCTCGGGCGCGGCGCCCATCCCGCAGTATTTACTTGAGAACCTGCTTGAGAGAATACCAGGAGTTGTCTGCGAGGCGTACGGCCTTTCCGAATGCACCATGGGTTGCTCGTGCAATCCTCCAAGCAGAGAAGGCTACCGACTTGGATCAGTCGGAATACCTCTGCCGGACACGGAAATAAAAATCGTGGACCCAGAAAACGACGAGAAAGAACTACCCGTTGGAGAGGTCGGTGAGATACTCATCAAGGGTCCGCAGGTGATGAAAGGGTATTGGAATAAACCTGAGGAAACCGCTCTTGTGCTGAAAGACGGATGGTTGAAATCTGGCGACCTGGGAAAATTTGATGAGGACGGCTATCTATATATCGTTGACAGGAAAAAGGACATGCTGATTTACAAAGGTTACAATGTTTACCCGCGCGACCTTGAGGAGGTGATAAACGAGCATCCGGCAGTCGCGCAGTCAGCGGTAGTTGGGAAGAGAGACGACCGCTACGGGGATGTTCCAATCGCTTTTGTCGAACTTGTTCAGGGAGCATCTGTAACCGAGAGCGAACTGCTCGAGTACACAAACTCGAGGCTTGCCAAATACAAAAAAATACGCGTGCTGAAAATAATTGAGCAGCTACCGGCAAGCGCCGCGGGCAAGGTTTTGCGAAGGGAACTTCGGGACATCGCTCAGGAGATAGAAATCGATTAAGAAGGAGGATCCACTTTTCTCTTCACTTCATCAGATGAAAACGGAAAGGAAAAGGCGGCATATTCTTCTAACCGGAAAACCAGGTTGCGGGAAAACAACTATCATAAAAAAGGGTCATCCAGGACAGGAGAGATGTCGCCGGTTTCTATACCGCGGAGATTAAAGAAGGCTCAAGAAGGACAGGCTTTGCGATTCATACCATAGACGGAAAAGAAGGCATTCTCGCTTCAGTGGATATCGATTCGCCGATCAGGGTTGGGCGGTATTTCGTAAATCTTAAAGACATCGGTGAGATAGCGATTCCATCGGTGGAGAAAGCGATAAAAGACCCCTCTGTCAGATTTGTGGTGATTGACGAGATTGCGTCTATGGAGATGTCGAGTCCCCGATTCTCTCAAGCGGTAATCCAGGCCCTTAACAGCGAAAAGCGCGTAATAGGAACCATACAAGATAAAAGAAATCCATTTCTCGACGAGATAAGGGCAAGGAATGACGTTACGGTGATTAGAGTCGAACTAGCAAAAAGAGAGTCAATCCTTGAACTCCTTGAGGGTCTTCTCAAATGAACGGCAGATATCATCCTTGAGAATCTGGCTTATATTTTAATTAGAACAACCCACGGCAGGCACATAAGAATTACATATTTGAGAATGAATCGGCCAATGCGAAAACGAGGTTCATCAATAGATGAGGAGTCTCTGCGGAGAATCAGAGATTCATGCAGACTCATATCAACCTCGGCAAGCACTGTGGTATTCACGGGCGCAGGAGTATCAAGCGAAAGCGGCATTCCCGTCTTCAGAGGTTCGGCAGGGCTATGGGAAAGGTATAACCCCGCCCTCTTCGGTAATCTCTTAGGGCTTGCCATCGTCTTTGTTTTCAGCCCCGGAAAAATATCATATTTTGCCATGGAAGCGATATCGACCTTTCTCAGCGCAAAACCAAATCCAGCCCATGAAGCAATAGCCCGCCTTGAGCAGGCGGGAATTGTAAAAGGTGTGATAACCCAGAATGTTGACAATCTTCACAGAAAAGCCGGAAGTTCGAACGTCTTTGAAGTGCATGGAAATATATTTAGGGCAAGGTGTTTGAAGTGTGGGGTTAGGAGCGACATTCCCAAAGAACAAATACTTGAAAAAATTTCAAGCGGGGAAAAAGGCTCCTCCAAGAGACGGGACCTTTTGAGAATGATGGATAGATTTAGCGGGCGTTGCTCATGCGGGGGAAGAAGAAGGCCCGATATCGTGCTTTTTGGCGAGATGCTCCCCAGGGAAACACTCACAGGAGCCTTGGAACTTGCATCAAGGTGCGACTGCATTATCGCGGCAGGCACATCCGCGCTTGTCTATCCTGCTGCATCAATTCCGGAATACGCCGTGCAAAACGGAGCAGCGCTGATAGAAATCAACCCCAACAGAACCCGACTTACCCCTCTTTCGCAAATCTGGATATCTCTTCGTGCATCTACCGCGCTCGAGCTGATATCAAAAGAGTTCCTCAGCAAAGATGAGCTGGACGCGTGGAGAATCTGACCTGTTAGAACGCAGGCAGAAGCAAGAAACCTGTATTCTCCCGGCAAATCCAGAAGAACAAAACATGAACAAGCCTCCCTTTATTCGAGAGGCTTACTCGAAAATCTGCGCTTTCCTCGACCCTCTTTTCGATAATCCTTTCGGTTACCTCAAGAACACGAGCTTTCTTTTTCGCCTCACTTTCGATCCAAGAAAGCCTCCCGCCGCAAGAAGCCTCGTCAAAAAGCCTAAGAAAGAAAGCGATATCGTGGCTCCTGGGCCGCATGTCAGTCACCCTGAACCGCCTGAGCAAGACGCACCTCACTATGGAGAGCGTTACGAAGCACGACATGGCACTTTCTAAACGGAGCGCCGGAAAGGTTAAGCGTGCAGTTTATCTTTTTCGGGGAGACACAAAAACCACATCTTTGGCGATCACCGTTTTAGATGCGTTCTCAATCTTCACGCGTACCCAGCTAAAAATCCAGCACTGAAAGGTTCGTTACCTGGACCGTTTGTTCTTAATACCAAAATCAGGCGTTATCGAGTTAACGCGGGTCCTGGTCAGGAAATTGGCGACGAGATTGTTGTCCATTATGAGCCTGAAACCGTAAGAAGCGTCGGTACTGATGACCGCTCACTTTTCAGCCGGTTGATATACTCGTAAGTAAAAGAGGGGATCGCGCTGAGGGTCTTGGCGCTCCCCTAATCGTAGAAGCCCCCAGCCTGCAGTTCCGCCACTCTGAGTATTCTTGCGCCGTGCTTATTTCGCATCTTATAGCGGTTCAAGCAAAATCTTGTAAATGTGGATCCGAGAATTCCCCGCCCCTTTTTAAGACCCGTCGTGGGCATATATTCTTATGTACCGGGGTTCATTGATGTCAGATACATCGAACCTGTAAACTCTCAGCCTGAAACTATTGGTCCGTTTGGGTTTTTCAGTCTGCGCCTCCTGTTTGTCAGAGTAATTGGTTGCCGCGATTATGTAGGATTCGTAATCATCGTGATCCAGCCGGTTTTCTTCCGCTGAAATGCAATCTGGTTTATTATTGTAAGATCGATCGGCTCATCTGTTGACCAAGCGACCCGCACTCCCTAATCCGCAAATTCCGCCTTCAAATACAGATTGTCGCTTCTTTTATCTCTTGTG
>Ga0209721_1002537_pt1 | contig 11233 bp, 8 predicted proteins | sample TshhotsprinmetaG_FD_184139 | JGI IMG/M metagenome (GOLD analysis project Ga0209721, IMG submission 184139) | Hot spring microbial communities from South Africa to study Microbial Dark Matter (Phase II) - Tshipise hot spring metaG (SPAdes)... | ecosystem: Environmental > Aquatic > Thermal springs... | reverse complement strand
AGATTTAAAAATATTTTATTTTTTCGATCGCTTTTTTCATTAATTTGAGCTTGATTATTTAAGATAAAAGGGGTTGGCGAAATAATAGGATTATTTTGATTATTTATTTTACTCTTTTTTAAAGATGTTAACAGCAATATTAAAAATATTAGAAATAAAAAAATAGTACTTGCAATAAAAATAATTTTTTTCATATAATCAAAATTATGACTACCTTTTTTGATTTTATAAAAAAACCCCCTTCTAATTCAAATCAAAATAATCAACAAGATATTTCTTCAATTAACTTACAAGAAGATGATAAAATAGTGACAGCTAATCAAAACAATAATCAAAATGAAGATAAGTTTATAAAGCAGCCAGTAGCATATTCTGGTATTGGTAAGCCTCCTGCTGGACAATCATATTCTGGAATAGGTAAACCACCGACAGGTCAAGCTTATTCAGGTATTAGTCAACCACCAAGTCAAAAAAATATTCAAGAAAATTCTAATAATCAAAAACAAGATAATAATCAAAGTTTTGATCAATCAACAATAAAAAAAGTTTCTCAAACAGAAAATACCGATAAGAAAAATACTAATAATAAACAAGCAGAGATTGATTTAATAACTCATTTAACTCAAAGATCAAATCGAGTTTTAATGATGGCTCAAAATAAGGTAAAGGAGCTAAAAGGAGAGTATTTAGATAGCGAGCATTTGCTTTATGGTTTAACAACTGATCAGGAAATTTATCAGTTATTATTAGATGTCAGGATTCAACCTCAGTTAGTTCAAGAAGAACTAAATAAAGTTTATCAAAGAGGCAATAACGATAAACAAATTCAATTTTCACCTCGAGTAAAAAAGATTATTAATGATAGTTTAGTAGTAGCAAGAAAACTTGGATTTGAATTTATAGCGCCTGAACATCTATTAATTGCTTTGTATGAAGAAGGAGAGGGAGCAGGAGCAAGGATTTTGGCTAAATTAGGACTACAAAAAGAAGAGTTAAATAAAAAAATAACGGGAAAAAAAGAAGGTTTACTAACTGAGGAAGAAAAAAAACAAGCTAAAAAGAAACAAGTTTTAGAAGATTATACAATTGATTTAACGGCTAAAGCTTCTCAAGGATTATTAGATCCAGTAGTTGAACGATCAGTAGTGATTGAAAGAGTAATTCATATTTTATCAAGAAGAACAAAAAATAATCCATGTTTAACTGGTGAAGCAGGAGTAGGAAAAACCGCTATTATTGAAGGATTGGCACAGAAAATTATTAGTAAAGAAGTTCCTGAATCATTACTAAATAAAAGAATTTTACAACTGGATTTGATGAGTATATTAGCAGGTGCTTCTCATCGTGGTGAGTTTGAAGAAAGAATGAAAGATTTATTAGAGCAGATAAAAGGTTCAAACGGTCAAATAATTTTATTTATTGATGAGATTCATAACATTGTTGGTGCTGGTTCATCAGGTGAAGGAAGTTTAGATGCTTCAAACTTTTTAAAACCAGCTTTAGCCAGAGGAGAGCTTCAACTTATTGGAGTGACAACAATTACTGAATATCGAAAATATATTGAAAAAGATCCAGCTTTAGAGCGAAGATTTCAACCAGTTTTTGTTCCTGAACCAACTGAAGAGCAGGCTATAAAAATGCTTACTGCCATAAAAGATAAATACGAAGCTTTTCATAAAGTAAAAGTTCCTCCAGAAGCAATTGAGACAGCAGTTAAACTTTCAAAGAAATATATTGGTGATAGGTTTTTACCTGATAAGGCAATTGATTTAATTGATGAAGCGGCTTCAGCGGTTCGTTTACCTTTAATCTCTTTACCAGAAGAAATTAGATCCTTAGAGTTAAGAATTAAAGAATTATCTCAAGAAAAAGCAGAGGCCGAAAAAAAAGGTGATAAGGTAAAGATGAGGATTTTAAACTCAAAAATTGATGAGATAAATTCTGATTTAAAAGTAAAACAAGAAGAATACAATTTAAAAAAAAGTCAGACAACAGGTGCAATATCAACAAATTTAATAAGAGATATTATTTCTCGCTGGACTGGTATTCCGGTTTCAAAAATCACTTCTTCAGAAACAGAAAGGTTAGCTCATTTAGAAGAGATTATTCATAAAAGATTAATTAATCAAGAAGAAGCCGTGATAGCTATTTCCCAAGCAATTCGTCGTGGTCGAGCCGGTCTTAAATCAGCTAATAGACCAATTGGCAGCTTTGTTTTTTTAGGACCAACAGGTGTAGGAAAAACTGAGTTAGCTAAAACATTAGCAGATGTTTTATTTGATAGTGAAGATTCAGTGATTAGATTTGATATGACTGAGTATATGGAAAAACATGAAGTGGCAAAACTATTAGGAGCACCGCCTGGGTATGTAGGTTATGAAGAAGGAGGTAAGTTAACTGAGGCAGTAAGAAGAAAACCATACTCGGTTGTTTTATTTGATGAGATTGAAAAAGCTCATCCTGATATTTTTAATATATTACTTCAGATTTTAGACGATGGTCGATTAACTGATAATAAAGGAAGAGTAATTTCATTTAAAAACACAGTTGTTATCTGCACTTCAAATATTGGTACTAAATTAATTCAGGAAGAGATGGTTAAAAATTATCAATCAGCTTCTGTTGATTCTGTTGATATTGACAATAATAGTAATCAAGATAATAAAGAAAAAAATAAAGAAAAAACAGTAAACAAAGACAAAAATTTAAATGAAGAAAAAAAGAAAGAAAAAGAAGTTAAAAAAGAAAAGTCTTTTGAAGAGATAAAAGAAAAAGTGATGGCAGAATTACTAAAATTTTTTAGACCAGAGTTAGTAAATCGATTTGATGAAGTGATAATTTTTGAACCTTTAAGATATGAAGATATAATGAAGATTATTAAACTTCAACTTAATTCTTTACAAAAACTTCTTGAAGATCAAGGAATTGATTTATCATATGATGATAGTGTGATTGAAGAGATTGTTCAGATAGGGTTTGATCCTTTTTATGGAGCTCGACCATTAAAAAGAGTAATTCAAAAATTAATTGAAAATCCGCTATCTTCTTTAATTATTGAAAATAAAGTTAAGGAAGGTGATGTAGTTAAAATAAAAAAAGAAAAAGGCGAGTTAATTTTTAATATTGAAAAATCATCGTTAGTTAATGTTATTAAAAAGAAATATCAATGTCAAAGTTGTCAGTATAGTTTTGAACAAGAGATAATTATTAATACCACGGTAATTTGTCCTAAATGTTTAAAAATTATTAAAGATAATAATGAAAAAGATTTTAAGCCAATCAATTAACATAAATGGTCAACCAATTAAAGGACCATTAGAAATTCCTGGTGTTTCCCCAGATGAAATAACATTAGGTCATATTATAAGTAGAATCTTATCTTTTATTTTACCTATTGCTGGAATTATTCTTTTATTTGTTTTGATATGGGGTGGTTTTGATTATATGACTTCTGGTGGAGATGCTAATAAAATAAAAAATGCTCAGGCAAAAATCACCACCGGACTAATTGGTTTTGGATTGTTGATTTTTTCATATTTGTTAACTAAATTAATCTCTGTGATTTTTGGTATTCAAACAGGAATAATTTGAACAATATAATACTTTCTTATATAATATAAAAAACTATGTTTTTTAATTTTAAAGAACCTCCAATTATTATCTCAGTTGGTGGTAGTTTAATTTATCCAAATGGAGGAATTGATGTTAATTTTCTCTCAGAATTAAATAAATTAATTAGAAAACAAATTGCTAAAGGAAAAAGATTTTTTTTGGTTGCTGGCGGAGGAAAAATTGCTCGTCATTATCAAGAAGCAGGTAAAAGAGTAATTGGTAGTATCTTAGATGAGGATTTAGATTGGTTGGGAATTCATGCCACTCGTTTTAATGCTCATTTATTAAGAACGATTTTTCAAGATATTGCTTATCCAAAAATTATTAAAGACTATAGTAAAAAAATTTTTAATTTAAAATATTCAGTAGTAATTGGTTCTGGTTGGAAACCAGGTTGGTCAACTGATTATGATGCGGTAATTTTAGCTAGAGATTACGGTGCCAATTTAATAGTTAATCTTTCTAATGTTGACGGTGTTTATGATAAAGATCCTAAAAAATATAAAGACGCTAAATTTATAAAAAAAATTACTTGGGAAGAGATGATAAAAATAACTGGTACAAAATGGACACCAGGTTTTAACGCTCCTTTTGATCCAATTGCCACACCTTTAGCAAAAAAACTTGGGTTAACAGTAGTGGTTGCTAATGGTCATAATTTTTCTAATTTAGAGAAGATAATTGAAGGTGAACCATTTATTGGAACAGTAATTGCACCGTTTAATATCGATGCCAATTTTTATGATCGAGATTATTTTTTTGGTAAAAAAGGCGGTCATAAAATTAAATATGCCGGTTCATTAATGGGAGATATTTTTCATAATTATAAGGATTTAATTAGAGCAATTTCAATTAAATTACAATTTAATCCTAAAAAAGTTTTGGATGTTGGTTGTGGTATAGGAAGATTGGTTTTTTGGTTGAGAAAATTAGGGGTTGAAAGTTATGGGATAGATTTTTCTCAAACTGCTTATTCTTTAGTTTCAAAAAAGATAAGAAGATATATCAAGGTTGCCGATGCTAAGAAAATTCCTTTTCCAGATAATTATTTTGATTTAGTTTTAAGTTTTGATTTACTTCAACATGTTGATAGAAATGATTTAAGAAACGTGATTAAAGAAACAATAAGGGTGTCGAACAAATACATTCTTCATAAGATTTATACCCGAGAAAATATTTGGTTTAAGTTAACACATCGTTTTGATATTTCTAATGTTTCTTTTTTTTCTAAAAAATATTGGGATAGATTGTTTTCTACCTTTAATAGTATAAAAGAAATAAAGAAATTTTTTAAATTACCCTCTTTTATAGAAACTAAGTATTTATTTAAGAAAAAATAACTTCTATGTTTTTAAGGAAAATCTCTTTAATGAACTTTCGTAATTTTAAAAAAATAGAGTTTTCTATAACTAATTTATCAACATTAATTTTTGGTAGAAATAGTTTAGGAAAAACCAATCTTCTTGAGGGAATAAATTTTTTATTAACCGGTGAAGGTTTTAAAAATTCAAAAGATGAAGAGTTAATTAATTTTGAAAATAATTACGCTATTGTTGAGGGAATAATTTCTAAAATGAAAGAAAATATTCATTTAAAAATAACTCTTTTAAAAGATGATAAAGGCATTTTAAGGAAAGACTTGTTTATTAATGGAATAAAAAAAGCAAAGAATTTATATTTAAAGGAAGTTATTCCTATAGTTATATTTTCTCCAGAACAGTTAGAAATAGTTAATGGTCCACCCGAAAAAAGAAGAGATTATTTTAATAAAATCCTGTCAATAACTGATTCTGTTTATAAAACAAAATTAAATAATTATCTTCAAGCATTAAAAAAAAGAAATAAGATTTTAGAGATAGTAAAAGATGTTAATAAACTAAAAGAACAATTATTTTTTTGGAATAATTACTTAGTTGATAATGGTTTATATTTATTAAAAAAAAGAGAAGAATATATTAATTATTTAAATATGAATAATAAACTAAAAGATAAATTTTTTGGTGTTAAATACTTAAAAAAAAAGATTAATAATAATATTTTTAAAGAAAATTTTTTAAAGGAGGTAAGAATAAAAAAAACACTTATAGGACCTCATAAAGATGATTTTATTTTTTTTTCAAAAGATAATAATGTTAATTTATTTGGATCAAGAAGCGAAGAAAGATTAGTCCTTTTTTGGTTAAAACTAAATGAGTTAAAGTTTTATGAAAATTATTTCAAAAACAGACCTTTGTTATTATTAGATGATATTTTTTCAGAGTTGGATGATTTTAATAAATCTTTTATATTATCTTTATTAAAAAACTACCAATCTATAATTACTTATACCAATAAAGAGATATTAGAATTAATTAATTTTTCTAATCAAACCTCTTACAACACCATAGATTTGTAGTTGATTTTTTGGAAATAATGGAGGATATTTTGGATTAGCAGCTTGCAAAAAGACTTGTTTTTTAAAGCGATCAATTTTAAAGATTTTTAAGGTCCATTCATTATCGATTTGGGCTAAAACTATATCACCATTTTTTGGTTTTTTATTTCTATCGATGATAACAATGTCTCCTTCGAAAATACCCATATTAATCATTGAATCACCGGAGACTTTTAATAGAAAATTTGATTCCGGATTATCAATTAGATACTCATCCAATGTTAAATATTGTTTATTTTCTTCAGCAAGAATAGGGTAACCGGCTTTAATAATACCAACTAAAGGAAGAGCAAAAAATTTTTTAGTAGGCGAAAGTTTTTTATTTTCTTTTTTTAAAAAACCTTCTTTAATAAAACAATTAATTAGTTTAAAAACAGCGTTTTTTGAGGAAAAATCAAAAAGATCAAGCATCTCTGAATATGATGGTAGACGCCGATTTTTATTAAAAAATTTTTTTAGAATCTCAAGTCGAGACTGGTTCATTTTTACTAATTTTTAATTTCCAAACTGTTTAAAAGTTTATAATTAATAATACATTTTAGTAAACACTTGTTCACTTGTCAAGAAGATGTTAAAGATAAATTATTTTTGAAGCATTGAGTTAATAATATTTTGAGGAACTTCTTCGTAATGAGATGGTTCCATATAAAAAATTCCTCTTCCTTCTGTTAAAGATCTTAAGATGGTTGCGTATCCTGACATTTCCGCTAAAGGAACAGTGGCCTTAATAACGACCACTTTGACTTTTTTTTCTGTGCCTAGAATTTTTCCTCTTTTTGAAGAGATATCACCAATAACAACACCCATAAACTCTTCAGGAACAGTTACTTCAAGTTTCATTATTGGTTCAAGAAGTGTTAAACCAGCTTTTTTTACTGCTTCTTGTAAAGCAATACTTCCGGCAATTTTAAAAGCAATATCTGAAGAGTCAACTTCATGATAACTTCCATCATATAAAGTGATTTGAATATCAGTAATTGGATAACCTAATAAAACTCCTTTTTCCATTGCTTCAAGAACACCTTTTTCAACAGCAGGGATAAATTCAGACGGAATAACACCGCCTTTAATTTTATTAATAAACTTAAAACCCTCTCCTCGAGGTAAAGGTTTTGCTTTAATAATACAATGGCCATATTGTCCATGACCGCCAGTTTGTCGAATATATTTTCCTTCAATGTCTTCTACCGCTTTAATGATGGTTTCTTTATAAGCAACTTGTGGTTTGCCAATATTAACATCCATTCCCATCTCTCTTCTCATTCGATCAACTAAGACTTCAAGATGAAGTTCGCCCATTCCTGACATTATTGTTTGACCGGTTTCGTGATTGATTTTTACTTTGAAGGTTGGATCTTCTTCAGATAATCTTTGTAGGGTATAAGAGAGTTTTTCTTGATCGGCTTTTGTTTTTGGTTCAATTGCTAAAGAAATTACTGGCTCAGGAAATTGAATCTGTTCGAGAATAATTGGATTATTAGGGTCAGCTAAGGTATCACCGGTTTTTGTTTCTTTAGGACCAACTAAAGCAACGATTTCTCCCGCATAAGCCTTATCGATTTCTTCACGATTATTAGCATGCATTAAAAGAACTCGACTAACTCTTTCTTGTTTTCCGCGATTAATGTTATGAACATATGAGCCTGATTCTAAAGTTCCAGAATATATTCTAATATAAGTAAGTTTTCCTACATGAGGATCAAGTTGAATTTTAAAAGCTAAAGCAGCGAATTTTTCTTCAGGAATAAGTTGACGAGTTTCTTCTTGATTAGTTTTTGGGTTTATTCCTTTAATAACCTTTAAATCTGAAGGGGAGGGAAGGTAATCAATAATAGCATCAAGAAGTGGCTGAACAGCTTTATTTCTTAAAGAAGAACCACAGTAGACAGGAATTAATTTATAAGAAATAATCGCTTTTCTTAAGGCTAATTTTAATTCTTCAATACTAATTTTTTTGCCATTTAGATATTTATTAAGAAGATCATCATCGGTTTCGGCAATTTTTTCAATTAATTTAGCTTGATATTCTAAGACTTTATTTTTAATATTTTCTGGTATTTGATCAGCTTCTTCATATTCTATTCCTTGAGGATCTTTATTCCAATATTTGACTTTTAAAGTTAAAAGATCAATAATACCTTTAAAATCTTGTTCTTTACCAATAGGATAAACCATTACTACTGGATTAGCCCCTAATCTTTCTTTTATTTCTTCAACAGTGGCTTCAAAATTAGCTCCTAATTTATCCATTTTATTAATAAAACAAACTCGAGGAATTTTATATTTATCAGCTTGACGCCAGACAGTTTCTGATTGGGATTGAACTCCTTCTTCAGCATCAAAAATTACTACTCCTCCATCTAAAACTCTCAAAGATCTTTCAACTTCAGCAGTAAAGTCGACATGTCCTGGGGTATCAATAATATTAATTCTTACTCCTTGCCAAAAAGTAGTGGTTGAAGCAGAAACAATAGTAATTCCTCTTTCTCTTTCTTGGGGCATCCAATCCATTTGGGTGGTCCCTTCATCAATATCTCCTAATTTATAAGTTTTTCCGGTATAAAATAAAATTCTTTCAGTGGTAGTAGTTTTACCTGAATCAATATGAGCAATAATACCAATATTTCTAATTCTTTCAAGGGGAACAACTCTATTTTTGGTAATAACATTTTGTTGACTCATATATTAAATTATTTTTTAACTATTACCATCTAAGATGAGAAAAAGCTTTATTTGATTCGGCTAATTTTTCTGTTTGTTGTTTTTTGATTACTGCTTGACCTTGATTATTAGCGGCATCAATTATTTCTGTGGTTAATTTATTTATAAAATTTTTATATTGTTTATTACTTCTTGCTTTAGCGGCTTCAATTATCCAATTTAGAGATAAAAAAAGTTTTCTTTCTTTTCTTACTTCCATTGGTATTAGATAGGAGGCTCCGCCTAATCTTCGTGGTCTAACCTCCATATTTGGTGAAGTGTTTTCAATTGCTTGAGATAAAATATTGAGAGGATTTTTGTTTTGTTTTTTTATATTATCTAAAACCTGATAAACAATTTTTTCAGCCTTTGCCTTTTTTCCATCTACCATAACATAATTAATTAATTTAGCGATTTCAAAACTATTGCATAATTTATCAGGTTTTATTCTTCTTTTTTTATATTTATTTCTTGGCATATTTAAAAAAATTAAAAGTTTAAAATTCAAAATTAAAAATTATTATTTTAATTTGTTTAAGTTTTATGAGCTTTAGTACCATATTTTGATCTTGAACTAACTCTATTAACTACTCCACTGGTATCATATTTGCCGCGAACAATGTGATATTTTACTCCGGGTAAATCTTTAACTCTTCCACCACGAACCAAAACAATGGAGTGTTCAGCTAAATTGTGACCAATTCCTTGAATATAAGCAGTAATTTCTGTTTTATTTGATAAACGAACTCTAGCTATTTTTCTTAAAGCAGAGTTTGGTTTTTTAGGTGTCATAGTGCTAACAACAGTGCAGACTCCTCTTTTAAAAGGATTGTTATTTCTTATATATCTTCTTTTTAAAGAATTATAGGTTAACTTTAAAGCCATAGCACGAGATTTTTTTATTTTTTTACCCCTTTTTTTCTTTATTAGCTGATTGATAGTTGGCATATTTTTTTAAAAAATCTGAATAATATTTTTTAATTAATTCTTCTGTTACCGGAATCAATCTGCCTATTATAACATTTTCTTTTAATCCTAACAAGTAATCAACCTTTCCTTTAATAGCTGATTCGCTTAAGACATTAGTTGTTTGTTCAAAAGAGGCTGCTGATAACCAAGAATCAGTATAAATAGCGGCTTGAGTAATTCCTAGAATATTAATTTTTCCTGTAGCTGGTTTTTGACCTTTAGATAATACTTTTTTATTTTCTTCTTCAAATCTAATTTTTGAAACTACTTCATCTTTTATAAAAGAGGTATCTCCTTCATCATCAATAATTATTTTATCACTCATTTTTTTAATAATAACTTCAAAATGTTTATCATGAATAGAAATTCCTTGAGATTCATATACTTTTTGGATTTCATTTAATAAATATAATTGAGCCTCTCTTAAACCTTTGATAGATAAAATATCAGCAATATTTAAATAACCTTCAGATAAAGGAGTGCCAACGGCAATTAAATCTCCGTCTTTAACTCTTAATTTTTGATTCTTAGGAATTGTAAATTCTTGTTCTTTAATCGATGATTCTTTGTTAGTAGCAATAATCTTGATGTGATAAATATCTTTTTCGGTATCTTCTTGAATAGAAACTTTTCCATTAATTTCTGAAATTGGAGAAATAATTTTCGGAGTTCGAGTTTCAAGTAGTTCTTCAACTCTTGGTAAACCTTGAGTGACATCCGAAATAACAATACCTCCGAAGTGTCTAACCCTCATTGTTAGTTGAGTTCCTGGCTCACCAATTGATTGGGCAGCAATCACACCTACAGGAACACCAATTTCAACTAATTTATTGGTAGATAAATCTAATCCATAACATTTTTGACAGATACCATAAGGAGACTGACAGTAAAGTGGAGAACGGACAGTTATTTTTTTGATGTTTTTACTTTCAATCTCTTTTATAATTTCATCAGTAATTAGACAATTGGTTTTTGTTTCAAAGCGACCAAAGATTCTTTTTTTAAATTTATCCGCTCTTTGATCATTAGTTGAGATTTCTAATCCATCGGTTGTTCCACAATCCTCTTCTTTTATAATCATATCATGAGCAACATCAACTAATCTTCTAGTTAAATAACCTGCATCAGCTGTTTTTAATGCAGAATCAATTAGTCCTTTTCGAGCTCCTCGGGCGTTGATGATATATTCAAAAATTGATAGCCCTTCTCGATAGTTAGATTTTGTTGGTAATTCAATAATTTTTCCTAAGGGATCAACTACCAATCCTTTGATTGCTGATAATTGTTTTAATTGTTCTTTTGAGGCTCGAGCTCCTCCTGAGTTAATAATAATTTTTACTGGATTTTCTTCATCAATATTTTTCCAGGTTAGATTAGCTAAATTTTCTGTGGCGTCAATCCAAATTTTATTTGAGTAACGTTTTTTCTCTTCAGCAGTTAAAAGACCTTGTTCATAATTTTTATTAATTTTTTTAACTTCTTTTTCTGCTTCTTCAATAATTTTATTTTTATCTTTAA
>Ga0209721_1002536_pt1 | contig 11237 bp, 12 predicted proteins | sample TshhotsprinmetaG_FD_184139 | JGI IMG/M metagenome (GOLD analysis project Ga0209721, IMG submission 184139) | Hot spring microbial communities from South Africa to study Microbial Dark Matter (Phase II) - Tshipise hot spring metaG (SPAdes)... | ecosystem: Environmental > Aquatic > Thermal springs... | reverse complement strand
CATGATCCCGATGCCTTCCTGCGCTGGCTAAAGATGCTCCAGGAAGGTGCCGATTTCCATATCGCCTTTGCCGATGTCTATGCCACCGACATGAGCATGCTGACGCGTTTATTGTGTGAGGTTGCCGTATCTGACAATGCGAGAGGTCATGAGTGACGATCTGATTCCCGTGCGCAAGGCGGACATCGTCCTGGGCAAACCCTTGCCCTGGGCCGTCTATGATGCGAGCGGGGTGCTGCTGCTTAATCGCGGCGTGACGGTCACCAGCCAGCACCAGCTCGATACCCTGACGGAGAAAGGACTCTACCGGCAGGGCCATCCGTCTCAAGCCGCGCCCCAGCACGGCGAGAGCAGTATGGAAGCGTTCTCGGGTGCGGAAGAGCACAGCCATGAGCTTGGTCTGGAGCAGATTCGTCTGGATCCAGGCGAGACCATACAACTTCTGGAACAGGAAGGCGCTGGCGAGCGCCATAACGTGCGTTTCATCGGGTTTGTGCGGGGCAGGAGCGTGCTGGTGAGCCACCCGGTGCAAGGCGACAAGCTGATCTACGTGCATGAGGGTCAGTGCTATCTGGTGCGTGCCTTTTCGGGTGTCAGCGTTTGCAGTTTCAACACGCGGGTGCAGAAGGTCTGCCTGACACCTTATCCTTATCTACACCTGACCTATCCCCACAGCGTGCGGGCTGTGCGGCTGCGCAAGGCGCCGCGCGCGCCGGTGGACATCATCATCGCCATCCACGAGGAGGAGGGCGGCCGGCTCATGGCCTCCGGCCGTATCGTCGATCTGAGCCTCGGCGGGGCCAGGATCCACGCCCCCAATCATTTCGGCGAGCGAGATGGTCGCGTCTTCATCAGCTTCAAGGCCAAGCTGGATGGGGTGGAGGAGATCGTCACCGCGCCGGCCTTCGTGCGTTCGCAGCGGGAGGAAACGGATGACAAGGGCAGGCCTGTCAAGGTCACCGGGGTACAATTCGGCGAACTCACACCGACCCAGCGGCTGGTGATCATGAACCTGGTCTATCAGCACCTCTTCAAGGAGGCATGAGACGCATGCGCCAATACCACGACCTGCTGCGTCACATACTGGCACACGGGGTGCGTAAAGAGGACCGCACCGGCACCGGCACGATATCGGTGTTCGGCTACCAGATGCGCTTCGACCTGCAGGCGGGCTTTCCCCTGGTCACCACCAAGAAGGTGCACCTCAAGTCCATCATCCACGAGCTGCTGTGGTTTTTGCGCGGCGACACCAACATCGCCTACCTCAAGGCCAACGGCGTCACGATTTGGGATGAATGGGCGGACGAGCACGGTGACCTGGGGCCGATCTACGGTTATCAGTGGCGCTCCTGGCCGGCAGCGGACGGCCGCCATATCGACCAGATCGCCGGCGTGCTGGAGCAAATCCGCAACAATCCGGACTCCCGACGCATCATCGTCTCGGCCTGGAACGTGGGCGAACTGGACAAGATGCGCCTGCCGCCCTGTCATGCCTTCTTCCAGTTCTACGTCGCCGAGGGGCGGCTGTCCTGCCAGCTCTATCAACGTAGTGCCGACGTCTTCCTGGGCGTGCCCTTCAACATCGCCTCCTATGCCCTGCTCACCCTCATGATCGCCCAGGTCACGGGTCTGAAACCGGGGGAGTTCATCCACACCCTGGGGGATGCGCACATCTACCTCAATCACCTGGATCAGGTCCAGCTGCAACTCTCCCGCGAGCCGCGACCCCTGCCCACTATGCACATCAACCCCGAGGTCCAGGATCTGTTCGCCTTTCGCTACGAGGACTTCACCCTGGAAGGCTACGACCCCCACCCTGCCATCAAGGCGCCGGTGGCGGTGTGATGCGCGCAAGGGGAAAGGCGTGAGGGGTCAGGGGTGCATGTTGTCCATCATCGCCGCCATGGCGCGCAACAGGGTCATCGGCATCGCGAATCGCCTGCCCTGGCATCTGCCTGAGGACCTACAGCACTTCAAGCGGCTCACCATGGGGCATCACATCCTCATGGGCCGCAAGACCTTCGAATCCATCGGTCGGGCACTACCCGGGCGGGTGACGGTGGTCCTCACCCGCGACAGCCGCTATGACGCGCCAGGATGCCTAACGGCGCAAGGCCTGCACGAGGCCATTGCACTTTGCGGCGATGATCCGGAGGTGTACGTCGTTGGCGGAGCAAAGCTCTACGCCCAGGCTCTGGCTTTAGCCGATCGCTTGTATCTCACCGAGATCCAGCGCGAATACGAGGGGGATGCGCGCTTTCCGGAGATCGATCGGCAACTGTGGGCGGAGGTGGCGCGGGAGACGCACGCCAGCCCCGAGGGGCTGGATTACCATTTCGTGCGCTATCAGCGCCGGCGCTGAGCAGCACCGGCGCGCTCATATCACTTATGCGCCAGGACGGCCTTGGTCAGCGCCGCCGCATCGGCAACGGCCTTGGGCTGCGGTGGCATGGCGGCCTTGCCCCACTTGCCCTTCACCCCCTTTTCCAGCGCGGTCTTCATGTCCGCCTCCGTGATCTTGGCGGCCATGTCTTTGTAGGTCGGACCGATCTTCTTGGCCTTGGCGTCATGGCAGCTGTTGCACTTGTATTTCGCGAGGAGGTCCTCCGCATGCAGCGGGGTGACCACGGTCAGGGCAGCCAGGGCGAATACCAGGGGCAGAGTACGCATGGGGTCTTCCTTTTCTCGTCGTTACAAAGATAACTGGATCATTATAACATTATTTTACACGGATCGACACCGCGACACCCGCTGGCATGTCGGGTGTGAAGCACAGGCCTATGCCGACTTGGGGCAGGGGCGTACATCTCCCGCCAGCCCGCTCCGGGTAGGGGCAGGGTGATCAGGCGAGCTTGAAGGACTTCACCGCTTCGTCCAGTGAATTGGCCTGTCTCGTCAGGTTTTCGGTCATGCCTACCCACTGCTCTGTATCCGCGAGGGTCTGGGCATTCAGACCCTCGATGACGGCGATGTTCTCGCGCATATTCTGTAGCGCTGACTTCTGTGACGCGGTAGCCTGGGCGATGTCGCCCACTACGACAACGACCCGGTCGATGGCCTGGATGATGCGCTCTAAGGCCTCGCCGACACGGCGCACATGCCCCTTGCCGGATTCCGCCTCGGTCATGCCCTGGCCGATGGCGTCGATGGCCTGACCGGTCACCGACTGGATGGCATTGATCATCTGGCTGATTTTCGTAGTGGCCTGAGCGGTCTTTTCCGCCAGCTTCCTGACCTCGTCCGCCACCACCGCAAAACCGCGGCCCTGTTCGCCGGCGCGGGCCGCCTCGATGGCCGCGTTGAGGGCAAGCAGATTGGTCTGGTCGGCGATCTCCTTGATCACCGAGACGATGGCCCCCACCTCCTGTGAGCTTTCGCCCAGCCGATCGACCAGCTCGGTGACGCTGCGGGCACGGGCGTGGAGGCGTTCCATCCCCTCGATGCTTTCCTTGGCCACACTCACCCCCTCGCGGGCCGTGCCGCCCGCCTCGGCGGCCTGGGTGGTGGCGTCCTGGCTGCGCGCGGAGATGTCGGCGATGGCCGTCTCGAGCGCCTGGATGGCCGAGCTGATCTGACGCGAACGCCCAGCCAGGGTGTCCACACGGCCATGGATCTGGTTGGCCTGGGTACGCAGGCCCTCGCTGTCTGCCCTGACCAGGCTGCTGAGTTGGGAGGTCCGGGCGATGAGGTCGCGCAGGGTGGCGGTCATGTGGTTGAAGCCATCGATGATCTCGCCTAGGGTGTCATGGCTCTGGATGGTGCAGGCGTGGGTGAGGTCTTTGTTGGCAATGGCGCTGGCGACCTGCGAGATGCGCCGGAGCTTGGAGACCAGAACGACGTTCATCACCCAGTAGTTCGCAACGCCGACGAACAACCCGGCGATGAAGCAGCCCACCACGAACCAGGGCAGCATGCCGGGTTTCCATTCCACGAAGAAGTGGGCGTAGAAAGGGAACAGGCAAGCGACGACGGCGCCTAAGCCCAGATAGGCGAAGAGGACCTTGCGGAGGATGCTCGGGTTGTTCATGGCTGTCCTGGGGATGATTGCTACAGACCAGCCTTATATCGGCCATCTCCGACTTTACTTTAGCCGGTTACCACTTCACAACATGGACGTGGGTTAGAGAACGGCCGAGAAAGCGTTCGCCTATGGTCTGAAAGCGCAGGGGCACATCCGTGACGTAGTAGTGGTACTGCGGCGGCGAGCGCGACGGGTTGTGCAGATCGCGTTCGCTGAGCAGCGTCGCGGCCTGCTCCGCCATGGCCTCGGCGGAATCCACCAGGGCCACGTCGGGACCGGTCACTTCCTGCAGCAGTGGTTTGAGCAGGGGGTAGTGGGTGCAGCCTAGCACCAGGGTGTCGATGCGCTCCGCCAGCACCGGCCTCAGGTACTCCTGCGCGGTCATGCGCGTGACCGGGTGGTCCAGCCAGCCTTCCTCCACCAGCGGCACGAACAGGGCGCAGGCCTGGGAGACGATGCGGGCCTCCGGATCGCTCTGGTGAATGGCGCGGCTGTAGGCGTTGCTGTTGATGGTGGTGGGCGTGCCGATGACACCGATGCGGCGGGAGCGGGTGGCGGCTAAAGCCGAGAGCGCGCCGGCCTCGATCACGTCGAGCACCGGCGCCGGCGAGAGGTCGCGCACCACTCCTGCCGCCACCGCGGCCATGGTGTTACAGGCCACGATCAGCAGCTTAACCCGGCGCTCCAGCAGGAACTGGGCGATCTGCGTCGTGTAGTGCGCGATGGTCTCCGCCGACTTGACGCCGTAGGGGACGCGCGCGGTGTCGCCGAAGTAATGGATGTGCTCGAAGGGCAGCCGCTCCATGAGGGCGCGCACCACGGTCAGCCCCCCGACGCCGGAGTCGAAGACGCCGATGGGGCTTGCAGGGTCAAGGGGGTGGTTCATGCGCGCTCAGGTGCCTGGACAGGGCCCATTTTACATGCTCCCGGACCAGGGCCGAGGGGTGGGCGAGACGCTGGCGCAGGGCCTGCACGACAGCGGGACTGGTTGGCGCATTGCCCAAGGCCACGGCCAGGTTGCGCAGCCAGCGCTCGTGGCCGATGCGGCGGATGGGGCTGCCCGCCAGGCGCTGCACGAAGTCGGCCTCCGACCAAGCGAACAGTTCCACCAGCGCCGCGCAGTCCAGACCCTGACGCGGCAGGAAGTCAGCCTCGCGCGTAGGCCGGGCATACCGGTTCCAGGGGCAGCAGAGCTGGCAGTCGTCGCAGCCGTAGATGCGATTGCCCATGAGGGGGCGCAATGCCTCCGGGATGGGACCGGGGTGTTCGATGGTGAGGTAGGAGATGCACCGACGCGCATCCAACCGGTAGGGGGCGACGATGGCGCCGGTGGGGCAGGCCTTAAGGCAGGCCTCACAGGTACCGCAGTGCGCGTCGACCGGGCCGTCCGCGGGTAGCGGCAGGTCGGTGAGCAATTCCCCGAGGAAGAACCAGGAGCCCCGGCGCGTGAGCAGCAGGGTGTGCTTGCCGCGCCAGCCCAGGCCTGCCAGACGCGCCAGTTCCACTTCCATCAGCGGCGCGCTATCGGCGCAGGCACGGTAGCGAAATGGCCCGATCTCCGCCTCGATGCGCGCGGCCAGACGCTGCAGACGGCTGCGCATGAGGCGGTGGTAATCGCGTCCCAGGGCGTAGCGGGCGACATAGGCCTGCTGCGGGTCGGACAGGATCTGCCTCGGGTCGTCATCCGGCGGCAGATAGTTAAGCCGGACACAGATCACCGACAGGGTGCCCGGGACCAGGGCATCGGGTTTGGCACGCCTGACGCCATGCCGCGCCATATAATGCATTTCACCGTGAAACCCGGCTGCAAGCCAGTCCATCAGCCGGTCCGCGGCCTCACCCAGCTCCACGGGGGCGAAGCCCACTTGATCGAATCCCAGCGTACTCCCCCAGTCGCGGATGCGGGCCTTCAGTTCGACGGTCTGTTCTGGAGTCCACCCATGCAGCATGGCGGCCATGATCCTTGGTTCCTCGGTTGAACACGTCCGAAGGCGCGGCTTAAGCGGGTGCTGGCGCGACCAGCCCGCCGGGTGCAGGACAGCATGCAGTGCTGGTTGGCAGCCGCAGCGAGGGATGGCCGAAGGACCACACAAAGCCAAGCGCCCGCTTAAGATGCGCCTTCGGGCGTGTTGCGGGCTCACCCATAGGGTGGGCGTGATCGTAGGCATGACATCGAGCAATCATGGGGCTACACACAGGCAACAAAGCGGTCAACCGAGGAATCAAGGATGATAGCCCTATCCTTATCCCGCTCGCCGACGAGGCCGCCACCCGCGAGCTGGGGGGGCGCCTGGCGGCGCTATTACAGCCCGGCATGTCCGTGTGGCTGCGCGGGGATCTGGGCGCAGGCAAGACCACGCTGGTGCGCGGCCTGTTGCGTGCCCTCCACTATGAAGGTCGAGTCAAGAGTCCGACCTACACATTGGTTGAAGTTTATTCGTTTTCGAGCTTTAATTTGTATCACTATGATTTTTATCGCTTCGCCGATCCCATCGAATGGGAGGAGGCGGGTTTCCGGGAATACTTCAACGATCGTTCCATCTGCCTGGTGGAATGGCCGGAAAAGGCGGCAGGATGCCTGCCGGAGCCGGATCTGCTGATCGGGCTTGCATTCGCGGGAGACGGCCGAACGGCGACGCTGACGGGCAGGACGGAGGCGGGCAGACGATGCTTGGAAAGACTGGCGGCATGAGGTTTGTGCAGACGCTGACGCTGGCGATCATGTCGCTTAGCGTCATCGCCCTGGGCTGGGCGATGGAAGTGAAGGCGATCCGTGTCTGGCCCTCACCGGAATACAGTCGCATCACCCTCGAACTGGCGGAAGCCCCCGTCTACAAGCACTTCCAGCTCAAGGATCCCGAGCGTCTGGTCCTCGACCTCGAGCATGTCGCTCCCGAGGCCCTGGCCGATCTGAGCGGCAAGATCACCGCTCAGGATCGCTACGTCAGTGCCGTGCGCATCGCGCGCAATCGTCCGAATGTCACCCGTGTGGTGGTGGAACTCAAGACCGAGGTGCGACCCCAGGTCTTCACCCTCAAACCCGTGGGCGACTATGCGCATCGGCTGGTGGTGGACCTGTATCCGGCAAATACCCAGAGCATCGAGCAGCAGGTGGAGGCAGCCATCGCCAGGGCCGAGAGGCCGAAGACAGAAGGGCGCCGGGCCGAGGGTGGACGCAACGGTGTGCTGCGGTTGATCACGGTGGCCATCGATGCCGGCCACGGCGGCGAGGACCCGGGGGCCATCGGCGCGCGCGGGACGCGGGAGAAGGATGTCACCCTGGCTATCGCAAGACGGCTTAAGGATCACATCGATCGGCTGGACAATATGCGTGCGGTGCTGATACGCGACGGCGACTATTTCCTGCCGTTGCACGAGCGGGTGCAGCGGGCAAGACGCCATCAGGCCGACCTGTTCGTCTCCATCCATGCCGATGCCTTCTTCAAGCCCACGGCGCGCGGCTCTTCGGTCTTCGTGCTGTCCGAGCGCGGGGCTACCTCAGCCGCGGCCAAATGGCTGGCCAAGAAGGAGAACGAGGCCGACCTGATCGGCGGGGTGAACATCGACGTCAAGGACGCCTACCTCAAGCAGACTTTGATCGACCTGGTCCAGACCGCCACCATCGCCGACAGCCTCAAACTGGGTCGCGCCGTGCTCGATGAACTGGGGGGCATCAACACCCTGCACAAGCCCCATGTTGAGCAGGCCGGCTTCGCGGTGCTGAAGGCGCCGGACATCCCTTCCATCCTAGTGGAAACGGCCTTCATCTCCAACCCGGAGGAAGAGAGGAAGCTCAACGACGATGCCTATCAGGACAGAATGGCGGCCGCCCTGGCCAACGGCATCCGGCGCTATTTCGATAAAAACCCGCCCCTGGCCCGCAGCCGCGTCGCCCAGAACTTCTGATCCCGGGTTGTCCGTTGGGGCTCGGCTCCGGATGACGCATGGGGTTGTGGGTCGGGCTTCAGGCCGACAGAGGTGCCTTGCTTGGCGTGGGCGGTGTCGGGCTCAAGCCCGACAGGCTCCTGGATTGCCTGACCCTTTTCCCTCATTTACCATCTCCCAGACCTCAAGAGCGTCCCACTGCAGTGCTCCAGCAATCTATCCCTGTCAGTACCATCGGCCGCAGCGGCACACCCGAACCCGCTGATGCGAAACCACTAAACGCCACAGGGCCCATCTCGTCCGTGAAGGTGCTGGCGGAGATCGCCAGTGCCTTAAGCGCCAGTGACAATGTGGAGCAGATGCTGCTAAGCTTCCTGGAGATCATGGTCAGGCTCTCCGGAGCCAGGGCGGGGGCGGTGCGCTTGCTCACGGCGGATGGTGGTCACCTTCGCCTGGTCGGCGCCCTGGGCCTGTCGACGCAGCTTGTAGAGAAGGAGCGTTTCGTTCCGCTCGAGTGCGGTATATGCGGCCGTGCCATCTTCGGCCTGGACACCCGCACCGACGACGTGCTGGCCATCTGCCAGAAGCAGGTGCGCCATAGCTATCTGGCCCAGGGCTACAAGACCATTTACGCCATCCCGCTGCGCCACAAGGGCCGGGTGCTGGGTGTGTACAACCTGTTCATGGATAGGGATGAGTCGCTGCCGGAGGACATCCGCTATCTATTCAATTCCATCAGCGACCACATGGGCATGGCGCTGGAGAATTCCCGCCTCACCCGGGAGAACATGCGCATCTCGCTTATGAACGAGCGCACCATGTTGGCCAACCAGGTCCACGACTCCCTGGCCCAGACCCTGGCTTATGCCAAGATGCGCTTGTCGGTGCTCAGCGAAGCCCTGGCCGATGGCGATCAGGCCAGCGCCAACCGCTACTTGGGGGACGTCGAGGAGGCGGTGGACATGGCCTACTCGGAGCTGAGGAACCTCATCACCCAGTTTCGCGACCGCATCGATCCGCGTGGTCTGGTTCCGGCGCTGCAGGAGATGGTGGCCAGCTTTCGCAAGAAGGCCAATGCCGACGTGGACTTTCTCAACATGGCCCAGGACGTCGTGCTCACCCCGGAGGAGGAAATCCAGGTCTTCCACATCATCCAGGAATCGCTCTACAACATTTGCAAGCATGCCCGCGCACGCCATGTCATCGTCACCCTCGACCTGCACGAGGGCGAGTACGTGGTCAGCGTCGCCGACGACGGCGTCGGCATCCACACCGATGCAGCCTCCAGCGTGGGCAAGAGCTTCGGACTCACCATTATGCGCGAGCGCGCCGCCAAGCTGGGCGGCACGCTGACCATAGAGAGCCGGCCGGCCGGTGGCACCATCGTGCGACTGAGCTTCCCGGCCCGTCTGGGCGTACAGGAGCACGCGACATGAGTCTGTCGCACAGCGGTGTGCCCCGCATCGTGCTGGTGGACGATCACACGCTGTTTCGCAAGGGTTTAGCCGAACTGCTGGAACGGGACGGCACCTTGCAGGTGGTTGCCATGACCGGCGACTGGCAGCAAGTCCAGCCGCTGCTGCGCGAGCACAGGCCAGACGTGCTGCTGATGGACCTCAACATGCCCGGCATCGACGGCATCAGCCTGATGCAGCAGCTCAAGGCCGAGGGCTTCACTATCCCCGTCCTGATCCTCACGGTGAGCGAGGCGGAAGAGGATCTGGCACGGGCCCTGCGCGCCGGTGCGAACGGCTATCTGCTCAAGAGCATGGAGCCCGACGAGGTGGTCGATGCCGTGCTGCGTGCCGTCAAAGGGGAGACAGTAGTGGCGCCGGCCATGACCGCCAAGCTGGTCAATCTGCTGGATGCCAAGCACAGCACCGATTCGCTGCTGGGCAGCCTGACCCAGCGCGAACGCGAGATCCTGGCCCACCTGGCCAGGGGGGAGAGCAACAAGGCCATCGCCAGGCAGCTCGATATCAGCTATGACACCGTCAAGCTGCACGTGCGCCACATTCTGGCCAAGCTCAACCTGTCCTCCCGGGTGGAGGCGGCGGTGTTCGCCGTGGAGCACAAGCTGGCGCCGGGTCTGGATGGCGGGAAAAAGGGCTGAGCCGATCCTCCGCAGGAGCGCTTGTTGCTTGGTGCTGTCGTTTGCCTACAGCGGCAGCCGCCAACCATCCCTCAGGAGAAGTTACCACGTAACAATCTCGCGTTTTGACCGCCCTGGCGGCGGGCCTGTTCACCCTGTAGCTGGGCATCGCACCGACGCACGCCTTCCTGGGTTTCAAGCTGGGCAGCGTACGCAACAATCCCAGTCTGGTGCGCACCAACGAGACCCTCAAGACCGCGGCAGCCAAAGTCGCCAAGGCCGGCGACGGTATGGAGCCGGGCGACGTGCTACTGGCTAAGATCAAAGGGGTCAAGCTCTACAGCGATACCTCCAAGAAGGCGAAGGTCGTCGCCACGCTGGCGCGCGACGACGAGCTCATCTACACCGGTCAGGACAAGGACGGATTCATCTTCGTGCAAAGCGGCGAGGGTGAGGGCTGGGTGGAGAAGGTGCTAGTCAGGAAGCCGTAAGCCATACCCCCGGGCGGGTCTATCATGCGGTATGCGCTGGGGTTAATCGCCCTTTTAAGCCTATGCTGCAGACGCACGCCTGCGCATTCTGCCGGAGCAGCTCGCCGCAGCCAAGGCCGCACCGGTAGCTACAACCCCGCCAGCGCCCTGATGTGTGCGGCCGCGCTGCGGCCTAGCGCGTTCAGGTTGTACCCCCCCTCCAGCACCGAGACGATGCGGCCCGCGGCATGGGTGCGGGCCACTGCAATCACCTGTTCGGTGATCCAGGCATAGTCCGCTTCTAACAGGTTGAAATGCGCCATGTCGTCCTCACGGTGGCCGTCGAAACCGGCGGAAATGAAGATCATCTCCGGCCGGTGCACCTCCAGTGCGGGCAGGGCCCTGGTTGCGAAGGCCTCGCGATAGGCCTCGCCCGAGGTGCCGGCCGGCAGCGGAATGTTCACGATGTGTGCGCTGGAAGAGTCGGCACCGCAGTGGGGATAGAAGGGATGCTGGAAGATGGAGACGAGCAACACCCTAGGGTCGTCCAGGAAGATCTCCTCGGTGCCGTTGCCGTGATGCACGTCGAAGTCGACGATCGCTACTCTGGCGAGAGCATGCACCTTAAGGGCGTGGGCTGCCGCACAGGCCACGTTGTTGAAGATGCAGAAACCGCCGGCGCTGGCACGACCGGCATGGTGGCCAGGCGGGCGCACGGCGCAGAAGGCATTTTGCACCTGACCGGTGATCACCTTGTCCACCGCCTCGA
>Ga0209721_1002534_pt1 | contig 11250 bp, 14 predicted proteins | sample TshhotsprinmetaG_FD_184139 | JGI IMG/M metagenome (GOLD analysis project Ga0209721, IMG submission 184139) | Hot spring microbial communities from South Africa to study Microbial Dark Matter (Phase II) - Tshipise hot spring metaG (SPAdes)... | ecosystem: Environmental > Aquatic > Thermal springs... | reverse complement strand
ATTTTTCATTTTGCATTTTGATTTTTGCATTTTGAATTTGAACCAAGTGATTGTATCTAAACGTATTCAACGAGTAAATACTTTAATAAAGCGAGAATTAAGCCAACTTTTATTGAGGGAGGTTGAATTTCCTTCGGATGTTTTAGTGACCATAACTAGGGTTGAAACCTCAGCTGATTTAAGAGATAGTAATGTCTGGGTTTCGGCTTTGCCTGAGGAAAAGATAAAAAGAATTCTTAAAATTTTAAACAAAAATATTTATTTTTTACAACAAAAATTAAATAAAAGATTAAAAATGAGGCCAATTCCAAAGATAAAATTTTTGGAAGAAAAAAAGACGGTTGAAGCTGGAAAAATTGAAGAGATTTTAGAGAAGTTGAAAAAAAATGAAAAATAGGATAAAATGAAAAATATTATCCACGAATTAATATCCGAATAAGTGTGGCGGTGTGGCGAAATAGAAAACGCGACTGTCTGCAAAACAGTTATACGTGGGTGCAATTCCCACCACCGCCTCAAATTGGGCCCGGGTGGCGAAACTGGTAGACGCGAAAGGCTTAAAACCTTTTGGGATGAATAATCCCTTGAGGGTTCGAGTCCCTCCCCGGGCACCAATATAAAATCCACCTCTTTCAGGTGGTTTTTATTTAAGGAGGTAGAACCTTAAAAAAATTAGTTTTCCAAAATCTCAATATAAGTTCTTTTGGCGCCAAAATTTAGAGCCTGCCAGTAATCAGGAAACCAGATATCAATATGATATTTCCCTTTTTTCCAACTCATTCTATCTTCGACCACAAAGATTTTGTCGCCAAATAATTCTGGGATTTTGATTTTTGTTCCAAACGGCAACTTATTATTGGCAACAATTCCTTCTCTCACCCAGGTTCCGGCAGCGGTAATATAAGGATCATCGTCAGTCTCCCAGGCTGAAGAGGAGTAACCAGTAATTACTACCCTAATTCTCTGAGGGACTGGAGATTGATGATTTAGAGGTTCAGAAATGGAAAAGAGACTATTTCCTTGAATAATAATCAGCTTTTGGTCTAGGAAAGTTAAATTTTCAAAAGTAAACTCGGTCTCGACTTCCTGAGTGGGCTCAAAAAATGGGATTACTCCGATAGGCAATCCGGAAATTATCAAACTCAATAAAGTAATTAGCCAGCCTTTTTTCCAAAAAGGCTGTTTTTTTGGGTCTCTCTTTGAACGCTTCCTCATCTTAAAACCCCTTTTAAGGGGTTTTATCATATTAGCTTATCCTTAGAGGCCTGTCAAGCTATTTTATTTAGCCTGTTTAAACTTTTTGGGAAATCTCCAATAAGACTCTTCTACTCCTTGGCGGATCTTTTTCGGCAATCTGATTGGCTTTCCACCAATTTCGATTAGTTTTTTAGCTTTGCCTGACAAAACCGAATCTTTAAGAAGTTTTTCTACCCCCTCAAAATAATTCTTGATTTTATATCTTCTTTGAACCATAGATGAGCGGGAGACGGGGATTGAACCCGCGATTTTCTCGTTGGCAACGAGACGTTCTACCACTGAACTACTCCCGCATTAAATTTTTTCTGAAATGCCTTTAATCCATCCTTTAACCTTACAAGCAAGTTCGGTATTATTCCCGATTAAATGAAGTGTCCCATAAGGAAGAGTATCTCTCGACCTTCTACCCTTACTCGCCCTGCTAACTTGAATTTGAGGTGGATGGAAGTTCCTTTTCGGTAATCCAGTGATTTTACTCCAATAATGAGTTGCATTTTGTTGACTTATTCCTGGGTAAAGGTGAATTTTCGCTTTAATTTTCTCGTCAGGAATATTACAAATTTTCCGGAAAAATTTTATTATCGTTTTTATCATTAGCGGATTGGAATTACCAAACCGTAAACTATTCCTATTTTTCAACCCTCCTTCCGCCCAATATAACGCAGCCCCGATAAATTTAAGTTCGTTCTTTGATATTTTTTTAATCTCATTTGTAGCTTTTTCAATCCACTCATTTCTTATTCTCGCCGCTTCTTGAGAACGAAGTTTTCCATAAGCCTTGTTGTAGGTAGCGATGTTTCTTCTCCATTTTTCTCTAGACCTTTCTAAAATTTTCTTCTGCAGAGATTTTGATATTTTTACATTCCTTAACCACCAGCCAACTGTACTTTTGGGAAGCTTTAAAATCTTTACTATTTCCCCGTAAGTTTTACCCTTTTTACGCAAGGCAATAATGCGTTGTCCTTTTTCGTTCATATTTAGATAGAGTCAATTATAATTATTTTATTATAACCAGGTTCAATATTTGTGTCAATGTACATAACCTATTGCCGCGGGTGAGAATTGAACTCACGCCCCTATAGTTTTCAGCTATATGCTCTACCACTGAGCTACCGCGGCCTAAACTCAAATTCTACAAAGGTAATTATATCAGAATCACTGACTTTATGCCAGTGTTTTACTCCTTCTTTTAGTTTTTCTCCATTTTCATAACCGCAGATATTTGCTTCTTTATCAGATAAATCAGAAACCTTCATTTGTTTTTGGGAAATAATTTTTACCATTCCAACTTTCTTATCTTCTTTACTGGTTTCTACATTCTCTGGAGCGATATACAAAAATAACTCTTCATTTTTTGGAATTTCCCATTTTCCTTTCAAAATTGTACCTTTAATTTCTTTCCTTAAAAGTTTATCCTCAAAAAATTTTGAATAATGGAGACAAACCAGAGCCATATTTTAATTTTTAAGATACCATTCTAAAACCTTTGGAAAATCTTCTTTAAATTTAGTTCTATCTTTCTTAATCATTTTATTAATTGTTTCGAGATCATAAAAAGACATTTCAGCGATACCATCTTTATCATAATTAACTATTTCGCCATCGTATATTATTTTGTAAATCTTCATAAAACAATTTACCCCGTCTTTGGGAGTCAACTTACCTAATTCAACAGGCTTTAAATTGGTAATTCCTAACTCTTCTTTTAAACCTCGAATGGCGGCATCATAATAATCCTCACCTGATTTTACATGTTCGCCGACAGAGAAATCATAACATCCAGGAAACATTCTTCTGTTCTTGGATCGTCTTGGCAGAAGTAACTTTCCTTTAGGATTAAATAAAAAAATATTTACTACTCGAACATTATGAATTAAATTTCTTTTCCGAACATTCCCGGGAGTATCTTTACTAATTACATTGTCATTTTCGTCTACAATATCGATATATTCATATTCAACCATAAATGGGTGGGCGGTGCAGGACTTGAACCTACGACCTCCTCGGTGTAAACGAGATGCTCTTCCTCTGAGCTAACCGCCCTCGATTTGGGATAGTAATTTTTCAATAATTTTTACTGTCCTTTTGAGTTTATAATTTTTTGGAATATGCAAAAAAGCAAATTTTGTTTTTAAGCTCTCCTTTTTGATAAAATCCATTATTGTATACGTTGTAAAATTGCACAAATATTTCCCGGCATCATAGGAAATTTTTATTCTCGGAATTTTCTTTAGTTTTAAATTTACTAAATATTGCTTTGGCCCTTTCGGATTAATTACTTTTTTAACTTTTGCCTTTTCCACTTCAAATATATTTTTAGCTTTCCTTTCTATTTTTATTAATTTTCCTCCAGTTTGGCCAAAGCCTATAACAATATCTGGCCGATATTTTTTAATTTTGTTTAAAATATATTTCTTTTTAGAAATAATCGGTAGAATAACTTTGATAAATTTTCTTTTATCAATTCTTTTTATAACTTCTTGGAAAATATTTTTCTTATATTTTTTTAAAGGGTTTAAATCCATAAATTAAAATTCTCATACCTCTTTTTTCATCAAGTAGGCATCTTCGCCATTTTGATAATAATTTTTAATAGTTTTTAAAATTTTAAAGCCAAGATTTTTGTAAAAAGAAATGGCTATTTTATTCCCGGTTCTAACATTGAGGGAAATTTCTTTACCCCCTTTTTCCTTAAAGTGATTGATTAAAAAATTAGTCAATTCTTTCCCTATTCCTTTTTGGCGAAATTCTGGTCTTACCGCCAAAGAAATAAATTCTCCTGAATTATTCTTTAATTGTCCAATGGCATAACCTATAATTTTTCCCTTATTCTCAGCAACTATAAATCCTTGAGGATATTTTTGGTAATATCTTTCAAAATAACTTCTCGGATAGGCCTGGCTTTTGGGAAAAGAAGCTTTTTCAATTTCCATCACTCCAGCTAAATCAGAAAGTTTAAATTTCCGAATTGTTAACATAGATTTAGTGCCCAGGGTGGGATTCGAACCCACAACCTCTTGCGAGGTACGGCACCTCAAACCGTTGCGTAAACCAATTCCGCCACCTGGGCTTAGACCACTATTTGACTTTAATTCTTGCTCTTTCTCCTTTTGCCTTTCTTAAATAATAAAGCTTTGCCCTTCTGACCTTCCCTCTTTTTAAAATTTCTATTTTTTCAATGGTAGGGGAGTGGATTGGGAAAATTCTCTCCACCCCGATTCCAGAAATTTCTCTCCTGACGGTAATTGTTGCTCCAATTTCTTTGCCATGCTTTCTGGCAATAACCACTCCTTCAAAACTCTGAATTTTCTCCTTTTCTCCCTCCTTGATTTTTTGATAAATACAAACTGTATCACCTGGTCGAATATCAGGTAAATCTTCCTTTAAAAACGGCTTTAAAAATCTCTCAATTTTCGTTGCCATAGTGGGCGGTATAGGACTCGAACCTATGACCTCAAATACGTCAAATTTGCGCTCTACCAACTGAGCTAACCGCCCCGATATGGGCGTGGTTGGATTTGAACCAACGAACCTTGGCCTTATAAGGACCCCGCTCTAACCACTGAGCTACACGCCCATGTTTAAGGTTCTACCTTCAACAGTTTAGACCGGCTTGATTTTTACTTTTATTGATTTCTCTCCTCTTTCAAGGGGTTTTGAAATTTCTTCTTTTTTTCCAATCAAACTTTCAAATTCTTCTTTTTCAATGGTTTCTTTTTCAATTAGGGTTTTGGCAATTTTCTCAAGTAAATGCCTTCTTTTGGTTAAAATTTTCCGAGCGGTTTCCTCAGCATTTTTAACAAATTTTTCTACTTCTTTATCAATTTGGGCAGCCACTTTTTCAGAATAATTTTTATATCCTCCCAATTCCCTTCCTAAAAAGACCAATTCCTCTTTTTCTCCAAAAGCAATTGGTCCTAAAGAGGACATTCCATATTCTTTTACCAATTTTCTGGCTAATTGGGAAGCCCTTGCCAAGTCATTAGCTGCTCCGGTGGTAATTTCTCCAAATTTTAATTTCTCAGCACAATAACCTCCCAAAAGGGTGGTCATTTCAGCTAAGAATTCTGATTTTGTCTTAATTTTCCTTTCTTCAACTGGCATCTTTAAAGTATAACCAGCGGCCAATCCGCGGGCAACAATTGAAATTTTTCTGACTGGTTCAGCCTCTGGCAAGATTGCCGAAACCAAGGCATGACCTGATTCATGATAGGCAGCGATTTCCTTCTCCTTTTTTGACAAGATATGACTTTTTCTTTCCGGTCCCAATAAAACCTTCTCAATTGATTCCAAAAATTCTTCCTGAAAAATCTGATGCTTATTTCTTCTGGCTGCCAAAATTGCCGCCTCATTGACTACATTGGCCAGATCTGCTCCCGAAAATCCAGGAGTTCTTTCGGCTACTTCTCTTAAATTGACATTTAAAGCCAAGGGCTTTCCCCGACAATGAATTTTTAAAATCTCTTCTCGGTCATTAACATCAGGCAAATCTAAAACAATTCTCCGATCAAATCTTCCTGGTCGCAAAAGGGCCGGATCGAGATGTTCTGGCCTATTTGTGGCGCCGAGAATCACCAGTCCTTCTTCTCTCCCTATTCCATCCATTTCTGCTAAAATTTGGTTTAAGGTTTGTTCTCTCTCCTCGTGTCCACCGGTAATTCCTAATCCCCTCACCTTGCCGATACTATCTATTTCATCAATAAAAATTATTGCCCTCCCTACTTTTCTCGCCTGTTCAAAGAGACTACGGACCCTCGAGGCTCCAACCCCTACGAAGAGTTCAATGAATTCTGAGCCAGAAATTGAAAAAAAAGAAACCCCTGATTCATTAGCCACTGCTTTGGCTAACATTGTCTTTCCGGTTCCTGGCGCTCCCACTAACAAAACTCCTTTGGGGATTCTCGCTCCCATTTGTAAATATTTTTTGGGATTTTTGAGAAAATCAACTATTTCTTTTAATTCTTCCTTGGCCTCTTTCAAACCAGCCACATCTTTGAAAGTGATTTTTTCTTTTGGATGGCCTTCGGCTCCAAATAATCTGGCTCTGGCCCTGGTAAAATCAAAGGCCTGCATGGCTCCAGTTCTGGCCTGGCGGAAAATGAGAAAGAAAAAGAGGATGATAAACAAAAGGGGTAAAATGGCAAATAGAACTGGGCCTAACCAAGCCCAGGTTCCTCCAACCTCTTTTGTCTCAATCGTTACCTTAGCTAATTTTCCTTTTTCCACTCCGTAATTTAACAAAGACTCTGATAAAGCGGCCTCGGCTTCTTTTCTTGATTTGGCTTTTGAATCATCTTGATAAATTATTTGAAGCTCATTACCAGCCACCACAATTTTTTTCACTTTCTCTTGATTTATTTCTCCAACCAATTGGGTGAGGGAAATTTCCTCCACCTTTTCAAATGATTTTTGAATCAAAGAGAAAACTGCCGAAATGGTCAGAAAAATCAGCAAAATCAAGACAAAATTTTTAACCAAGTTTTTCATCTTTAAGGAAGAATTAGTTTAATTTTCTCTATTTTATCGAACTTTCCATCAAAACTATAAGGTTTCTTTAATTTTTCTCTTTTCCATAAAACAGACATTGAATCCATCACCTAAAGGAGATTTTCTTTTTAGAATAAAGCTCTAAAAAGTTGACTCAATGATATCTTTAAAATCTAATTTTAGCCCTCGGAGATTGAGGATAGGGTAAAGAAGATTTTTGATTTCTTTCTCTCAACCTTATAAAAAGAACTGGTAATAACTTTCTCTTCATTCTTTTTCCACTCTTTTTAATAATTTTAACTTTGGAAACCTGCCTTTGGTTAGTCGTTTTATTTCAAAACTAACCTGATCCCGGGTTTTACTTTTAAAATCTCTCTCTTATCTTTTTGGCAGAGTAATTTAGACCTCCTGAGTTAGAGTTGTTCTGGGGATAATTTTTTGGCATATCTTTACTTCAAAATCAGTATTAAAAATTCACTATAGTTTATTGGTTTCCGCTATCAAGTAATATCTGAAACTATCAAAAAAATAAGCAAAATGAATATAAAATTTTTTACCAAATTTTTTCCAGAGTTTTAATCTTCTTTATTATAACAATTTCGGGATTTTTAGCAAACCTAATCTACTTGAAAGAGTAGATTGGTAGCACTTTATGGTATTTTTGGTGAGATTCAAAAGGGGTTAAATAATCTAGGGCCTGATTAGGTCTTTCAAAATCAAAATGGATTAGCCATTCAGTTAATCTCTGGTTGGCTAAAGTAATATCTGGGATGAAGCCTTCTAATTGAAGAGCTTCTTTCTTCTAAGGTTGGGTTAAATCTCTCTAAAGGAGCTAAATCCTTAGGGTTTCTAGTTCGAGAGAAATAGTGGGTAATTCCCAGACATTGGCAAGCTCTCTTGAAGTATTTGCCAAACTCAGAACCGGAGTAGTCAGAATGGGTCCAGTCTGGATATTCTCAATCTTATCTTATCTTTTCTTTCTCTTGAGTTCAGTAATCCTTTTTTAGGGCTCTTTGAGGTTTTCTCCTGATTCTCTCTTCTTTCTTTAAATGATAGTAAAGCTGATATTTCTCAATTACCTTTTGGAGCTTTCAGGAAGAGATTTCTCTCCTTATTCTTTTTTAACCTCTTTCTCGCTTCTAAAGAAAGGGTTTTCCTCTTTTAAAATCACTAGCTACTTTGTTTTTAGAGGGCTTTTTAAAACCTTTTTGACCCTAATTTTACCAATTCCTAACATCGTAGACCAATCGAATCTCATCACCTCATTTAAAAAATAAATGAAGATAAAAAAAGAGGAACTTAATTAGGCGTCCTCAAGCCTTTTAGATTTGAGCCCCTTCCTCCTCCGCGCTGAACCCAGTGGGCTTGGCTTGTTGTTACTGAGTTTGTTTAGCTGCTACCTTTGCCCGGACTACTTCAACCATTGCTTTTATTAACACCTTCCCATTGGGGTTGGCGCCATAAAAAAGGGAGGTTTTTGTTCCTTTGTCCCTCCGAAGGAAAAAGACCGGTTCTCCAATCGGAGCGGTATTGTCTTCGGTAATCATTGGTTGGCCGGGCAGCAAATTAACTAAAAGATTTATCAGTCTGAGGGGTGTCCGAGCGGAAATGAGCCCCTCGCAAAACATTTGGTACTCTTGCTGGAGCTCTTCTGAGACGTTCCAGCATCTCATCAGCTCTTCTATCCCCTCCGCCAACTTCTTTTTGAAGCGAGGGTCGTTAATCTGAGCGTAGACCTCGAGGAAGGGCCCAACAATCCTCCCCAACTTTGTTACATCCATCTCTTTTTTTCACCTCCTTTGTGCTACCTCTATTTATAGCAAATTATTATATTCTGTCCAGAGATTGTCGTGAGTTTGGTGAATAATGTTTTTTTTCATAAAAAAGCGTGTAAATTGGTATAATGAGGTAATGGAAAGACTAACCTACCCATCAACCACATTTAATATACCAACCTAGGCCTCTCCATTTCCCATTATACCATCTTTCCCAAGATTTCAATGGTTGAACCATCCTCGGCTTGGGGAAATCTTGGCAGGATTTCTTAAACCGCCTGAGAGAGGACGTAAAGGATATGATAAGGTCTTAAGAAGAAAATTGGCTCCAAACTGGATCAGATTATTGATTATCATACCAGATTACCTTTAAGACAGCTTACCACTGGCAGTGCTCGTTCTGAGATTATCCTTGGTAAGAAGTTAATCCGAGATTGACCTCAGAATTGGAAGGTTGAAGCCTTAGCTCCTGAACTCCTCAATAAAAGAACTGAAATTGAAAGGTATTTTTCTCGCAAAAAGAGGATCTTCCATCTTGGTGAAGAAAGAACTCGCGACCTCAAGAATTTCCCCACCAACTGCTACCTTACCTCAATTGTTGAAGTTCTTGAATGGTTTGAGCACTCCTTCTTTATAGATTTAATTATTCACCAAACTCATGAAAAAGAATTTGATCTCCGCCTTAATAATTGTTATATTGATAATTGCTGAAGTTTTAGGTTTTGAAATCTAACTAAAAAAGGAACAGCTATTGGAGCTGAGGGAGGAGATGTTGAAGTTGATTTATTAGTTTCGGAAATAAATCCAGTTGATTTTGATGCCCTAATTTTTGTTGGTGGACCAGGCTGCCTTGAAAATCTCGATAATGAAGCTTCTTATAAAGTAGCCAGGGAGACAGTTTCCCAAAATAAAGTTTTAGCCTCAATTTGCATTTCACCACTAATTTTGGCTAAAGCCGGGGTTTTGAAAGGAAAGAAAGCCACTGTTTGGAGTTCACCTTTTTGATAGAAGTTCTATTAAAACTTTGGAAAAAAATGGAGCAATTTATCAGCCAGAGGAAGTAGTTGTCGATGGTAAAATTGTTACCGCCTCAGGTTCTGTCGTTGTCAAAAAATTTGGTGAGGCAATTTTTGTTGAATTTAGTGCTTTAAAAGTAAAAGATTTTTCGGATTTGAGAAAAAAATTAAAAGGTGAAATTGCCCTAATTTTTGCTTTAAAAGATGAAATATTACCAACAAAAATTGTCTGGCAATTCTCCCAGGAAAATCCCAATTTGAAAATTCTTTGAGGTTTTTTTGGAAATAAATTTATTGAGACTGAAAAGATTGTTGAATTGGCAAAACTACCGACAAGGGAAGAATTATTTAAAAGGTTACTCTCCCTTGTCTCAGCTTCCCTTTCAAATTTTATCAATATTTTAGAGGAAAACATTAAAGGTCTAATCTATATTCTGAGAGTGTTGAAAAATTTATTTCGTCATTCAAGATTGACGCCAAATTCAAGCCATGGCATAAATTTGGCGTCAGTTTGGCTGATAGGGTTTTCTCAATACCAAGATTATTCAACAGTCTCATACTTTAAAGATCAAAAGTAAAAGAAAGCCATGAGCCAATGATTTCAAAGAAACTTTTTAACAAAGTCCAGAAAGCAAAGAGAAAGATATTGAAGAAAAATTATCCGATTTTGAGCGAAAAGGTAGTCACTGGTTCGAAACTCCTAGGGAATTAGATAATTGAAGTCAACCAAGCTAAAAATTTCACTTTGAGTGAAAATTTTTCAGAGATGAAAGATTCTCTCAAAAAATTGGCCCGAACTGCCGAATTTTTGACCAGTAGCTTTTTGTAGATTTTAAAAAGCCTAGTGGCTGAGAACCACTTTTCCTTACCCTCTATTCCGGTAGCTGATTCTAATGAGACTCTACCAAATAATTTATTTTAAAGTTTGTGCCGCTATTTAATTTAATATCAGTGGCTCGAAAATCAGCCCTTTCTTGAAAACCGAAAGTTAATTCCTTTAAATTTGTCTCATCTCTAATCTCTCTAACTGTCTCATCATCAAAATTTAAAATCAAATAGCCATGGGCTGGCATAATCTTTGCCAATTCTCTTATCTCAATAGTTTTCTCTTAAAACCTGGGAAATAGCTTCTTTGGCACAAGTCCTGCCTTCACCAGTAACAATAATTAGCTTTGTTTTTTTCAGATAAAATTTAATTTTTGATAAAAGTTTCATAAAACTTAATGCCTAAAAAGGTTTAAAAATCTGGAAAGGGGAATTCCCCCTCTGTTTTTATTAGGTATGATCTTCATTAATGGAGGTAGAAAGATTCTTTTTTTATTTTTTCAAAGAACCCTTACCTAAGATGAGATACATAGGTAAGAGCCTTAAATGGTCAAAACTGAATGAGTTTGAGAAGATAATCCTAATTAAGTTCCTTTTAGTTTGTGATGAAAATCTCTGGCCAATAATCAAAAGGAGATTAAAATGAAGGAAGATCCTTCTAACAGTCAATCTATATCTTTAGGGGAGTTAAAGCTTTCTTATTCAAAATCTTGCCAAAAGAAACAGGATTTGAAATAATAAAAGTGTTATCTATGTCTTTCTCTCCAGGCCGGGAGGAAGGTGGGTTGGAGTCTATTAATTGAAAGTGTGCTATTATTAGTAAAGAAGGGTTTGGTCAGTTCTTTAACAAAGGGGTTGGATTTAAATTTCGGAAATAGATTTTTAATTAA
>Ga0209721_1002533_pt1 | contig 11254 bp, 13 predicted proteins | sample TshhotsprinmetaG_FD_184139 | JGI IMG/M metagenome (GOLD analysis project Ga0209721, IMG submission 184139) | Hot spring microbial communities from South Africa to study Microbial Dark Matter (Phase II) - Tshipise hot spring metaG (SPAdes)... | ecosystem: Environmental > Aquatic > Thermal springs... | reverse complement strand
CTGAAATCCCACGCACTCTTCGCCAACCATCCTGGTGCCCGGGGCCGGGGTCGAACCGGCACGCTGTCGCCAGCGCGGGATTTTGAGTCCCGTGCGTCTACCAATTCCGCCACCCGGGCCGGCGTCGGGTCTTCGATTATGGCCAATAGCCCCGGCTCAGGGCAAGCCGGTGTGAGGTGCAGAGCGATCTTTCGCCCCACATGCCTGGGACTGAGGCATTGCAAATCTGCCGGACGGCTTATACAGTGCGATGGCCGTCCCTCAGGGAAGGTCTGCACAACCTGCTGCGCGTACGGATCGCTGCGTTGCGCGGTGCTCGCTCCCTCGCCTAACTCATTGTTATGTCTCGGTCGCTGCGCTCCGTGCGCCTTGCGCTCCGCCCGCTCGCGACGGTCGTGCAGACCTTCCCTCAGGAAGGCCGTGCAGACCTGATCATCAGCCCCGTTCGCCATCATCCGCTGGAGGAAAGACCACCATGAACAAATCCGATCTCATCACCGCCGTCGCCACCAAGGCCAACGCCTCCAAGGCCGCCACCAGGACCATCATCGACGTGGCCATGGAGGTCATCACCGAGGCCCTGTCCAAGGGCGAGAGCGTTCAGTTCGTCGGCTTCGGCACCTTCAGCGTGCAGGAGCGCAAGGCACGCACCGGCCGCAACCCCCAGACCGGCAAGGAGATGAAGATCCCGGCCAAGAAGGTGGTGCGCTTCAAGGCGGGTGCCGCCCTCAGCGCCGCCGCCAACAATGCGAAAAAGAAGAAATAAGCCCTATCGCCGACCCCGTGCCGGTGGCTGACCGCCGCCGGCCCATGTCACCCGGCGCTGCACGCCGGGCGAGATGCCTGGATACCTCCCCGCCATGAAACTCGCCACCTGGAATGTCAATTCCCTGAGGGTGCGCCTGCCCCACCTCATGGACTGGCTGGCAGTGCGGCAACCGGATGTGCTGTGCCTACAGGAGACCAAGACCGAGGACGTCAACTTCCCCCTAGCGGAGATCGAGGCGGCCGGTTATCGCGCCCTCTATGCCGGACAGAAGACCTACAACGGGGTCGCCCTGCTCGCCAGGGATGTGGCGACGGATCCGGTCATCGCCATCCCGGGGTTCGAGGACCCGCAGAAGCGGGTGCTGGCCGCCACCGTCGGCGACACGCGGGTCGTCTGTCTCTACGTGCCCAACGGCCAGAGCGTGGGCTCGGACAAGTACTACTACAAGCTGGACTGGCTGGATGCCCTGATCAACTGGATCGCCGATGAGTTGAAACGTCACCCGCGCCTGGCGGTGCTGGGCGACTTCAACATCGCGCCCGAGGACCGGGACGTGCATGACCCCGCGGCATGGGCCGGCCAGGTGCTGGTGTCGGAGGAGGAACGGGCACGCTTCCGCGCCTTGCTGGATCTTGGACTCAAGGACGCCTTCCGGTTGTTCGGCCAGCCCGAGGGCAGCTTCAGCTGGTGGGACTATCGCCTGGACGCCTTCAGCCGCAATCTCGGGCTCAGGATCGACCACATCCTCCTGTCGCCTGCCCTAGCCGAGCGCTGCTCCGCCTGCGAGATCGATACCGGGCCCAGGAAGCTCAAACGGCCGTCTGACCACGCCCCCGTCATCGCGCAGGTGGACTGAGGCACCCGCGGTCGCCTCCGGCGATGCATATCGACCCGATCGGCACCTCGGATGCAATGCGAACTTTCGCAAAGGGGTGGCTAGATGTACGGTTGACTCTGCATCAGGCAACTAGATAACCCGTTTCGTCAAGGGGGCGTTCACCGCTTGGGCCCAGTTCGACTTCGACGCCCTGGGCTAGGTGCTCCCCGTGTCGGTGTGCATGCTCGACAGCGTGCTGGAACTGACTGCCTGGCCGCTAGAAAAGCAGCACCGGGAGGCCAAGTCCAAGCGCCGCATCGGCCTGGGCTATACTGGGCTTGGCGACACCCTGGTCATGCTGGAGCTGCGTTACGACACGCCGCAAGCGCGCGAATTCGCCGGCCGGGTGCTACACGCAAGAAGCGTAAGGAGTACCAGGTGAAGGATCACGCCTAGCGCCTGTTTTGTAAGCAGGAGGGGGACATGCGCCCCTGCCCGCGATCTTCGTCACCGCCTTAGAGACCGCGGCGCTAGCGCACATGGACATGGTGGCGGCGGTGGCCTCTATGTGGACTTAAGCATCTCCAAGACGGTCAACGTGCCGGCCACTACCATCTATAACTGACTTCCAGGGCCTATACTTCGCCGCCTGGAAGGCGGGCCTCAAGGGCCTGTCCGACGCCAAATTGGGGTCTACCCCGACTCGTCTGCCGCAGTCTGCCGCATCGCCCACCCGGCTGAAGTGGCCGCCTGTACCCGACGCATGCGCAGGGGGCTGTCTTGAGCGCCCCTCACCCCGCTGACTGCTATCCTTGGACCCGGATATTACCGACACCAGGCTATACCGCCACGCCATGAGTAACCAGGACTGGATCGACCGCAGCCGCGCCACCCTCTGGCACCCCTGCACGCAGATGAAGCACCTGGAGCGTTTCCCGCCCCTGCCCGTCGCCAAGGGGCAGGGCCCTTGGCTGATCGATTATGAGGGCCGCCGCTATCTTGATGCCATCTCCTCCTGGTGGGTGAACTTGTTCGGGCATGCCGAGCCGCGCATCAACGCCGCGCTCGTGGACCAGCTCGGCCGCATCGAGCACGTGATCCTGGCCGGTTGCACGCACGCACCGGTGGTGGAGCTGTCCGAGCGCCTGGCGCGGCTTACTGGCCTCTCCCACGCCTTTTACGGCTCGGACGGGGCTAGCGCCACCGAGATCGCGCTCAAGATGAGCTTTCATTACTGGAAGAACAGCGGCCAGCCTGAGAAGACGGAGTTCCTGAGCCTCAGTAACGGCTACCACGGCGAGACCCTAGGCGCGCTCTCGGTCACCGACGTGGCGCTGTTCAAGGACACTTACGCCCCCTTGCTGCGGATCACCCATCAGGTCATGAGCCCGGACTGGCGTCAAGCCAGCAGCGGCGAGACCGCCGAAGACGTGGCCCGGCGCGCCGCCGCCGAGCTGGAGGTCTATCTGCAAGCCCATGCCGACACCACCGCTGCCCTAATCTTAGAGCCCCTGGTGCAAGGCGCGGCCGGCATGGTCATGTACCACCCCCTCTACCTCAGCCTGGCTCGTCAGCTCTGCGACCGCTACGCCGTCCACCTCATCGCCGACGAGATCGCAGTCGGCTTCGGTCGCACCGGCACGCTGTTCGCCTGCGAACAGGCACCGGGCGCGGCGCGTGTTGCTGATGTTGCCGATTTCGTCTGCCTGTCCAAGGGCCTCACCGGCGGTTACCTGCCCCTGTCCGTCGTGCTGACGCGCGACGAGATCTATGCCGCCTTCTACGCCGATAAGACCACCCGCGGCTTCCTCCATTCGCACTCCTACACCGGCAACCCCCTGGCGTGCCGGGCCGCGCTAGCCGTGCTCGACATCTTCGAACACGACCAGGTGCTGGCCGCCAACCGGGCCAGGGCCGAGCGCTTCACGCAGTTGTTGGCGGACGTGGCGGCGCATCCGCGCGTTCGCCATTTTCGACACACAGGCATGATTTGGGCCTTCGACGTCGCCGACGCCCCGCCCGGCTTCGCCCGTGAATTTCATCGGCGCGCACTCGACTTGGGCGTGTTCATCCGCCCCATCGGCAGTACGGTCTATTTCATGCCACCTTATGTTCTCGGCGAGGCGGAGATGCGTCTTTTGGCCGAGACCACGCTGAAACTGCTTGAAGCGCTGTAAACCCTTGCGGGCAGGCAATTAGGCCCACGGGGGGCGACCTGCTGGGCGTGACTGGGCGTCGCTCGATTAGAACGGCCAGACCCAGGGCACGATGAGCACCGTCAGTAGGCCGGTGAGGAAGGCAGCATCACGCCCATGCGCAGGTAATCGGTGAGACGGCAGCCGCCCGGCCCCATGACCATCAGATTGGTCTAGCAGCCGATGGGCGTGGCGAAGCTTGCAGAGGCGGCCTTTATGATGACGATGGCGAAGGGTAGCAGGCTGACATCTAGCTGCGTTGCGGCAGCCACTGCGATTTCTGCAGCGCCAAGCTGAAGCCGAAGGCGGCAGCGAGCACAAGCAGCACTTGAGATCCCCCGCCTAGCGCGCGGCGGAGGCAGTGGTGCAGCGACCGATCAGCATAAGTCTGGCCGCCAGCATCGCTGCCTGCAGCAGGCTAAGCCAACTTAACATCACCATCGTTACCGTGCCCGCTGTGATCGCCAGGGCGAGCCATGCCCGCTCGTGGCGCACCGGCGTCGAGTCGTCAAGACGGTTGATGAGCAGGAAGTCGCTTTAGGGGGCTGCCTAGATGTCACGTCAGCGCGCATGTCTGTACTGGCATTAATTGCTTACCTGAAATAGTTCGATTTGACGATTTGCGGACTATTCTCAGCGACTGAGCTGTCCATTATCATGCCCACCGCGATCTCGCAACCAGCTGTCTAGGAGAAGGAAATGAAAGCTGCTGTCACCCTCGCCGCTGCCGCCATGTTGGCCCTGTCTGCAAATGCCGCCTTCGCCAGCAAGGAACTGGCTCAGAAGAATGGTTGCATGAGCTGCCATCAGGAAGGCCGCAAGGTCGTCGGTCCGGCCTACAAGGACGTGGCCAACAAGTACAAAGGCGACGCCAAGGCCGAGGCCCACCTCATCGAGTCGATCAAGAAGGGCAGCAAGGGCGTCTGGGGCAACATCCCCATGCCGCCGCACCCCAACCTCTCTGACGCCGACGCCAAGGCGATCGTGAAGTGGATCCTGTCCCTATAAGCACGTAATCACTGCACACGGAAGGCCGGCACGACCGGCCTTTTTCATAGCTGTGGTATAGACAAGGGTTTGCGCATCACCATTGAGGGGACTATTCCATGCGTTGCGTCCATCTTGTCGGCACCCCCTGACCCTGGGACTGGCCATCGGTCTTGCCGGCTGCGGTCAGAAGACGGACACCACCGGCGGCGCCCAGGTCGTGCGCATCGGCTCGGTCGCGCCGCTGACCGGGCCGCAGGCTCATCTGGGCAAGGACAACGAAAATTCCTGGGCGGCGACGGCATGCAGAATCTGAACTTCATCAAACTCGCCGGCGAGGGCGCCAAGGAGGTCACCGCCTCCTCACCGGGGCTGCCATTGGATGCCATGCCTGGCGGCCTTGATTTCAAGCGGCGCATCGAGGCCAAATACGGCTAGATCCAGGTCTATGCACCCTACGCCTTCGACGCCGTCATGGTCCTGGTCGACGTCATGCGCCGGGCGGACTCCCACGAACCGGCGAAAGTGCTAGCCGAACAGCCCAAGATCGACCTCTAGGGCGTAACCGGACACATTCGCTTCGACGCCAAGGGCGATACCCAGGGTGGCGCCGTGACCCTGTACCAGGTGAAGAGTGGCGCCTAGGAGGTCCTAAGGAAAGTCTGCACAACCTGCTGCGCGAACGGATCGCTGCGTTGCGCGGTGTTGGCTTCGGCCGCTTCGCTTCACATCGGCTGCGCCGATGTGAGCCTTCGCCGAAACTTCGTTTTCGCTCCCTCGCCTAACTCATTGTTATGTAGCTCCGGCATAACCTGAAGGTTAGCCTTCGCTAGAGACTCGCTTCGCTCGTTTTCTCGGTCGCTGCGCTCCGTGCGCCTTGCGCTTCGTCCACTCGCGACGGTCGTGCAGACCTTCCCTAAAGACCCGTGTTGCGGGCGAAGACATGGCAGCCGGCCTCCGTCACGACAGCATCCACCGGTATGTCCCAGGGATCGTGCGGCAGCGCATCGACGCGTTGCGCCTCGAAGGCGATGCCGACCAACAGGGGCTTGCGCCAGTGCCTGCGCCGGGCCAGGTAGGCGAGGCTGGTGTCGTAGTAGCCGCCGCCCATGCCCATGCGATAACCCCGCGCATCGAAACCCAGCATGGGCAGGAAGACGACCTGCAGCTGCCAGATCCTCACACGGCTATCGTGATGACCATATTCAGGGATGCCATAACGGTTCAACGTCCAGTGGTGGGCTAGCCCGCCCAGACGGCTGAACCAGAGGCGCTTGCCGCCGTGCCACTCACCCGCACGCGGGGGCAGCATCGGCAGATAGCAGTGAGCCCCCATCCACAAGGCCCGATTGAGCAGGGGCAAGATGTCTACCTCCCCCTTTGCGGGGACGTAGAAGCCGATGCGACGGCCACGCCGCACCAGCCTCTGGCCGAGGGCGAAACGCTCGATGCGGCGCCCGGCTGACTGGCGCACGCTTCTGGGGACCGCCTCGCGGCGGGCGCGCAAGGCCTTACGCAGACGGGACTTGTCGGACTCGGGAGAGGGCGGGTGCATGGTGGGCGGGACCCCCCGCACACGCCGTCCGGACCGCAACTCTTGAACCCATGGGTTCAAGGTGGCCGCGGCGCATCACCATCAGGCGCATGGACGTATGCCGCGCGCACACCGGCGAGCTGTAGCCGCAGCCTAAGCTTCGCGTATCGGTTCACAGAATACGCAGCCCTCGCGAGCGCGGCAGGGGGTCAGAACAGATTATCTTGCTGGTCGAGCGCTGCATCAAGCAGCTCGTGCAGATGGGCGAGTCTGTTGCGGGCGGCGCCATCATCCACCACGGGGGGATGGGCGGCGAGATAGTCGTGCGTGATGTTAAGCGCGGCCATGATGGCGATGCGTTCCAAGCCAATGACCTTGCCCGCCTCGCGGATCTCGCGCATCTTGCGGTCGAGATAATTGACCGCCTGCAGCAGCCCCTCTTTCTCGTCCTCAGGACAGGCGATGCGGAATTCCCGCCCCATGATGGCGACGTCGATGCTGATCTGGCGGGCGGAGGGCATCTCAATCGGGCAGCTTGTTGTAGAGGGCTTCGATGCGCTCCCTGGCCTCGGCCAGGCGCTCCGAGAGCAGCTTGTTATCGTTCTCCAGGGCGACCACCTGCTGGCGCAGACGCACATTCTCCTGCCGCAAGGCCTGCCAGCGTTCCAGTAGCAGGCTGAGCTTGCCTTCCAGGTCGACCAATTGTTCCAGCATTCGGGCAATATAATTGGCCCAATTTAGTCGCGTCAACCATCGGTGGCCAGCCCGTCGGCTGCCTATGTCCAACGTCACTGCGCTTCCGCCCTGGGCGCTACGAGTCGATCTGAGCAACTGCTGCCGGTCCCGCCAGACCGGGGGCGAACTCGCGCGGGGACCGCGGACGGGCGGTGGCAGTTCAGCACCCCAGCGCCTGAGGAACGATCCGGGTTGAACATCCTGCTGCTGTCCGATGTGTACTTTCCCCGCATCAACGGGGTCTCCACGTCCATCCAGACCCTGCGCCGGGAGCTGCTGGTGTCGGGTCACGAGGTCACCCTCGTGGCCCCCGACTATGGCGGCGATCGCGAAGAGCCCGGTGTCGTCCGGGTGCGGGGGCGCAGCCTGTCATTCGACCCCGAGGACCGGCTGATGGACTGGAGCGACCTGAACCAAACCCTGGAGGCCCTGCCCGGCGGCTACGACGTGGTCCATGTGCACACCCCGTTCCTGGCCCATTTCGCCGGCCTGCGCTATGCCCGGCGCCATGCGGTCCCCGTGGTGGAGACCTATCACACCCTGTTCACCGAGTATTTCTACCATTACCTCCCCATCCTGCCACGCCCCTGGCTTAAGGCCCTGGCCCGTGCCATCTCCCGCCGCCAGTGCAACCGGGTGGACACGGTGATCGCGCCCTCGGGTCCCATACGCCAGTCCCTGCTCGACTATGGTGTTAGCACGCGCATCGAGGTGATCCCCACCGGGCTGCCGCCCGAGTCCTACATCCAGGGCAACGGCGCCGGTTTCCGTCATGCCCACGGCCTGCCGCCGGAGCGGCCCATGCTGCTGTTCGTCGGCCGGGTCGCCTTCGAGAAGAACATCGGCTTCCTGCTCATCATGCTCGTCGCGCTGCGCCGTACCCACCCGGACGCCTGCCTGGTCATCGCCGGCGAGGGTCCGGCGGAACGCGAACTGCACCGCGAGGTGCGGCGCTTGGGCCTGACCGAACACGTGCGCTTCGTCGGCTATCTCGACCGGCAGCGGGAATTGCTGGATTGCTACCGGGCGGCGGATGTATTCGTGTTCGCCTCGCGCACCGAGACCCAGGGCCTCGTCCTGCTCGAGGCCATGGCCCAGGGCACACCGGTGGTGGCCCTGGCGGAGATGGGCACTAAGGACGTGCTGGCCGAGGGCGAGGGCTGTCGCATCGCGCCGGATGACCCCACCGCCTTTGCCGCCATCGTCGCCGAACTGCTCGACGACGCCGAGGCGCACCGGCGGCTGTCGGCGTCGGCGGTGACCTATGCCCAGGCCTGGCGCTCAGAGCGCATGGCCGAAAGGGTGGCCGCCCTCTACGCAGACCTGGCTCGCGCGGGTCACTGACCTCTCTGAGCGCATGGCCCCCGCGGGATACCGAGGCCGCTTCGCCCACCCCTAGCGGCCCCCTGCACTTCGGTTCGCTGGTGGCCGCCTGGGCAGCCATCTTAAGGCGCGTGCGGGCGGCGGCGAGTGGCTGGTGCGCATCGAGGACGTCGACCCGCCGCGGGTCGTGGCCGGCGCCGCGGACGACATCCTGCGCACCCTGGAGGCCTTCGGCTTCGAGTGGGACGGCCCGGTCATGTATCAGAGCCGGCGCGGCTAGGCCAACCGCAAGCGGCTGGAGCGGCTGCTGCGGCAGGACCTGGTCTATCCCTGCACCTATAGCCGCAAGCAGCTCGCCGGGCACGCCTGATGCGGGGTGGAGGGTCCGATCTATCCGGGCACCTGCCGGGGGTGGCGGTCAGGCCCGGTGCAGTCCGCCCTGCGGCTTCGGGTGCCGCAGGGACGCAATCCGCGCTCTCGCCCCTGACCACCAGGTAGGTACAGCCATGGTTGCGCGCGACGATCACCTTGTACATCACCGCCCTCCCCGGAGAGGGTGGGCAGCAGGGGCTGACCGCCATCAGGGTGGTGGTGGCGGGGAAGCGCGGCAGCATGGCCTGACAGGCGCGCTGCCGGGTTAAGTGTAGCAGGTCGTGTACCGGGTCAAAGCCCCCGCCACGTGGATGAACAGGTTGGCTTCGCGCTTAACGGCGGCGCGCAAGGCAAAACTCGTAGTGGGGACGATGCATGGGCTAGGACGGCATCACCGCCAGCACCCGCTGCCATCCCCGACGGGCGAACTGGGCGCGGGGCTCGGCGGGGGTCAGGCGCAGGGTCAGGAAATCGTGCCGGGGTGGCAGCAAGACGCCCTCCACCCGACCGGCGACGTAGTGCTGGCCCGGGGCGGCAAGGGGGTATCATGGGGGCTCGCCGCCGTAAGGGAATGATGTTTTGCATGACTTTGGGCTCAGGCAGGATAGACGGTGTAGAAGGCCCGGATGAAATCGGGCAGGCGATCTTCGGGCAGGACGTTGATGCCGGCGGCCGCCCTGCGCGCCGCATCGTGCAGGTTGTCGCCGAAGGCGGCCGCCACCGCCCATGGGCGATGCCGGCCACCTAGGTAACGGTCGACGATAAGACTGGTGCAGACGTCCGCGGCGGTGTCGATGTGGGGCTCGAAACCCCGATGCTCAGGCAATTCGCCCGGATTGTGGTGATCGAACCAGCGCACACGCACCCCCTTGTCCAGCATGCTCTGGAGCGGGCCGATATTCTTCTCCACCGCGATGTCGAGGGCGGTGACCTCATCGCCCGGCTCGGCCGTGATGCGTTTGAGCAGCGCGATGTCGCGCTTGACGCCGGTGACGAGTTGGCTGGACCTCGGCTCGGCCAGACGCAGCTGGTGCAGGGCGCAGATGCCGTCGGCATCGCCGTTGAAGGCGTCGAAATACATGGTGTGCTCCGGGGAAAACGGTTAGTTTGTGCGCCTGATGGGTCTATCGGCAGACTTGCGATAAATGTATAGCGACGGTTCCAGGCGCCCCCCCTCCTGGCTGCCGTTGGCCGGCTATGTCGTCCTGATCCTGGCCAGCAGCCTGCATCCCTACACCGGCTGGCGGCCGCTTGCCATCTGGTCGCCCGAGTTCATCACGGCACCCTTGCCGCCTTTCATCACCCGCACCGACCTGTTCACCAACTTTCTGGTCTACGTCCCGCTGGGCTATCTACTGGCGCTCAACCTGGCCCAGCCCCGCCGCCGCGGCCGTGCCGTGCTGTTCTCGACCCTGGCGGGCATGGCCCTGAGCCTAACCCTGGAGGGCCTGCAACAGCTCATACCGGGCCGCATCGCCTCCAACCTGGACGCGCTCCTCAACGCCCTGGGCACCCTCACCGGCGCCCTGCTGACCCTGCACCACCAGCGTCTGCTACGTGCCGGCCGTTGGGCACGCAGTTGGCGGCAGGCCTGGTTTAGACCCGGATTATGGGTCAATCTGGGCCTGGCCATGATCGTCCTCTGGGGACTCGCCCAGTTCTCCCTGCTGCCAATGCCGGGCGCGGGCTGGCTCGAACTGCACCTGCGCCCCCTGGACACGGCCCCGGGCGGCCTGGACCAGCTGAACCTGGCCTGGTTCGCCGCCGTCGGGCTGGAAATGGCGGCTTTAGGTGCCTTCACCGCCTGTCTGCTGCGCCCAGGCCGCTACGTCAGCGCCCTGGTGCTGCTGTTTGCGCTCGCCTTCGCCATCAAGTTGCTCGCCGCCACGGTGCTGCTCAAGCTCAAGGTGGTGGGCGGGGTCCTGTCACTAGAGACGCTAATCGGCTTTATCCTAGCCTTCTGGCTGCTGCTCACCCCGTGGGTCTCGCGTCATCGGCTCACCAGCGCCATTGCCCTGCTTGGCACCATCTTGCTGTTGCGCTTCTGGCTGGGCAGCTACCTGCTGCTGCCCAAGACCAGCCTGCTGAACATCGTCGGCCTGGCCAAGGCGGTGGCTTCCCTATGGCCCTGGGTCGCGCTCATCACCCTGCTAGCTACAGCAGTGCAGGGCAGGCCCCGCGTGTAGTCGCCGGGTGCGAGCAGCAGACGGTCGCCGGCCTTGAGACAGCCTAGCACCGGCCGATAGTCCTTAGGCCCGGCCTCGTCGTCGGCCGCCGTAGCCAGGAAAGGCAACAGTCCGAGCAGGATGCAGCTCAACCACATGATCCGGCCTCGCCCGTGCCTTCTCCGGCGTGTGCTTCGGCCAGCAGACGCTCCAGTCTGGCGATTAGGCTGTACACGCTCTGTCGTCCGGTATCTAGCACGATGTGGGCCGTCTCCATGTAGAGCGGATGCCGCACCGCATAGAGCTCCTGCAGCTTCTTGAGGGGATCGCCGGTCTGCAGCAGGGGGCGATTGCGAT